>Ga0115572_10001970_pt1 | contig 16605 bp, 15 predicted proteins | sample COGITO_mtgs_1206_FD_88681 | JGI IMG/M metagenome (GOLD analysis project Ga0115572, IMG submission 88681) | Pelagic marine microbial communities from North Sea - COGITO_mtgs_120607 | ecosystem: Environmental > Aquatic > Marine > Epipelagic | place: Germany:Helgoland, sampling site Kabeltonne... | reverse complement strand
CCATGGCAATAGATATTAAAAATCCACCCAAAAATAAGAAAATTAATGGATGCGCATAAGGTGCTGCAACACTTTTAATAGATGCTATATCCACTAAAGGCGAAAACACGAGCGGCAACAGTGACGTTGCAGGAATAGGCACTACTTCACTGACCCACCATGATGCCATCCAAAATGCTAAACCTGCGGTTCGAAAAGCCGCAACACTCAGCCCTGATGGAGGATCAATTAGGCAGGTGAGTAACATTATGCACGGACCTAACAACAGCATAATATACTGCGTAAGCGGTGATTTACCTTGATCGTTATTGATTATTTCACTCATCACTTACCCCTTAAAATTTGTACTTCAGGCCTAGTGCAAGGCTGCTATCGCTTTGTTGATCAAGATCTAAATCTGTATAAAACAAATAAGCACGTGTTTGCTTATCAAATACATAATCTACCCCTGCGGTCCATTGACTGCCATCGTTATCATGGCGTAACTGAGAATCGTCGCTAGCAAACTGCACCTTTGGTACCCATTTATCTAATGTATAACTTGCACTAACCACATACCCATTACCTGATTTGCTGCCATCAAGTGATTCACTGCGCTGATAAATTGCACCAAATTGCCATTGTGCTTGTTTAAGCACACCCGCTACACGAGTAGCATTAATATTATTTAAAGAATCAACATGACTAATCGCAACATAGTAATCTTTATTTTTTAAACCACGATCGCCGTAAATGACCGTTGCAGCATAGCCTGCTTCGTTATTAGCACTGTCATCTTTGGGTGCATAAGTGAGGGATAGTTGCGCACCAGAAAAAGATTTTGATGTGTAAGTTAGTGTGTCACCCAGTCTATCTTGACCTGGTAAAAGCTGAGCAATATCCGCTTGGGTTTCATTAAAGTTATCTACTTTACCTTCAGAGTATTTAAATCGGGTATCGTTGCGACCGATAACCACTTCACCAAAGTTTCCTTTTAAACCCAAGTACGTGTTTCGCGCACTAAATGGCTCACTGGTATTATCGTGCTCAAAGCCTTTTACTTGCACTTCATATTTAAATATCGCGCTAAGTGATTCTGTTAGCTTGTGGTTACCTTTGACGCCAATACGAGAAAAAGGAGCGTCAATTTGAGTGCCTTCACCTGCATATCGCATAGTACCTTTATCAGTGTGGGCTATTTGTACTTCTGCTTTTCCGTAAATATCGTATTCTGCTGCATATGCACTTTGCAAAGGGGCCAATAGAGCGAGCGATGAAACTGCAAGTAGCAACGTTTGATTTTTATCTATTATAGTCATTATGTGCCTTCTTTATTATTAAAGGAATTTGTTGTTCCTTCATATAAAGGCAAATATGTTGCCAACCCGTTAGTAAATGTTAAAAGCATTATTAATCAGAAACTTAAAACAAAACACATTAATCCCCGCTCTCCTTTTGGGTATAAAACCACACAAGAAAAAAGCAGGTTTGTCACCAAAACCACCCATTTTTAAAGACTAATCTTTAAACATATCTTTATTCAAACCATACTTACTCATCTTGTCGTAAAGTGTTTTTCGGGCAAGTTGCAGAGTGTGCATGGTTTGTTTAATACTGCCTTGATTACGTTCTAACGCTTCTTCAATTAGTGATTGCTCATAAAAGCTCACCTTTTCTGCCAAGCTTAGATCTACCGGGGGGGTTGATTGATTTACATTATTAGTAGCAAAGGCGAGATCTGCCCCCAATAAAACAGCACGTTCAGCCTGATTTCGAAGCTCCCTTACATTACCTGGCCAATCATATTGCAATAAATATTGCTGTGATTGAGCATTTAATGGCGCTGGCGGTTTATGAAAACGTGTAGCAGCAATCGAACTAAAGTGCTTAAACAGTAAAGGGATATCTGCCTTTCTATCACGCAGCGCAGGAATACTGACTTTTACCAAGTTCAAACGGTAGTATAAATCAGCGCGAAACTTCCCTTCATCCACCAACGTTAATAAATCAACTTTAGTCGCTGCAACAATTCTAACGTCTAACTCAATGGCTTTATTCTCGCCAACTGGCGTTACTTTTCTTTCTTCAAGCACTCGCAGTAGTTTGATTTGTAATGACATTGGTGTACTTTCTATTTCATCTAGAAAAACCGTTCCGCCTTTTGCAAATTCAAACTTCCCTTGTCGGCTTTGAGTGGCACCTGTATACGCACCACTGGCAGCACCAAAAAGTTCACTTTCAATTAATTGTTCTGGTACAGCGCCACAGTTAATCGCTACAAAATTGCTATTAGAACGATTACTCTGATCGTGTAAGTACCGAGCCACCAGCTCTTTACCTGTGCCTGTTTCACCTTCAATCATCACATCTGCAGGGGTATCAATCACCGTGTTTAAAAGATGCATCATATGCTGCATTTGGGGCGTATCACCTAAAATTCTGACGCCCGGTGCCGATGTTTTTTCAACCGCCAACTTCAATGCACGATTTTCCATCACCAGTGCACGCTTATCACATGCGCGAGCAAGACAATCCAGAAGTTGTTCATTAAGGGGCTTTTCAAACAAATCGTACGCCCCTAATTGCATTGCTTTTACAGCAACTGACACATCTGCAAATCCGGTTAAAAATATAACTGGGAGTTCACTATCAAATGCACGGACTTGCTCAAGCATCGCCAAACCGTCCATTTTTGGCATATTAATATCACTGATCACTACACCGTTGAACCGCCTTGTTAATTTGGATAACGCAGCAAGTGGCTCACTAAAGCACTGCACTTGGTAACCTTCAATCTCAAGCAGTTGTTTGAGTGAGTCACGGATCATTGCTTCATCATCTATAACAATAACCTGTTTACACTGCTGGTCTAATTCGGTCATATACTTCCTTTATCCGAGGCTAAGGTAATAATAAATTGCGCACCTTCGTTTGGTCGATTATGTGCTGTGAGGCAGCCATTAAAAGAATTGATTATCTGTTTTGAAATTGATAAGCCAAGGCCCAAACCATTGCTGGACTTGGTACTATAAAAAGGCTCAAATATGGTACCTAGGGCATGCTGCTCAATCCCCGGACCAGTGTCGAGTATAGAAAACTTAACTCGTCCATCAAATTGCTCAAGTTCAAAGCTTAACTCTTTAACACTTTGGTTTGCCATTGCTTGGCTCGCATTTGTGATCACGTTTACCAACACTTGCTCAAACTTCACACCATCCACCCAAACAGTCACCGAATCATCTATTTCGATGGGTTTTACCATAATTTGATTTTGTTTGAGCTGTGGGTTGGCAATCAACATCGCATTTTTTAACAATTGAGAAAGGCTTTGTGAGCGTAACTGTGTTTGCGCAGGCTTACTAAAATGTTTCAATTGCCCTACGATTTGGTGCACACGTTCAATCAAGCTTTGCACAATAATAATGTTATCTTGGGCTGCTTGGATATTTCCTTTCGCTATCAGCTTTTTGGCACTGACTAGGTAAGTACTCATCGCACTGAGCGGTTGGTTGATTTCGTGATTTATACCTGCACTCAACTGCCCTATTGTGGCTAACTTAGCAGATTGTACTAACGCCATTTGTGCTTTTTCTAAAGCGTCAGTTCGTTCAATAACTTCTTGTTCGAGGCTATAGCGAGAATATAGCAACTTTTTATAACCAGCAAAGCGTGACATCAATCCATAGCCAATTATAAGAGCTAAAATATAAAAAACGCTTAGCCAAAAAAGACGAGGGATTTGCGCAAAATTAACAGAAGATACATCCACCAACACAGTCATTTTGGCATCAAGTTGCTTAATTTTCGATTCTGCAAATACAAACTGAGTGAGTTCTGTTTCTTGCGTTATATTTAATAACTCAATATCTTGGGCATTACTTATATAAGTTGTGATTTTTTTAGGTATATGATTTAGATAACTTCGTTTGCTACGTAGTTTTTCAAGCTCTGTTTCACTAAACGATTTCATTGTATTCAATCGCCACTTCGCTTTATTAGACATCGCAATAACACCATCACTGAGCGTCAGATAAAAGTGACTTGTTTGCGACGCACTCAATAATTGCCTATCACTTTCGAATTTTGATACGTTCACCTTCAACGCTACAACACCAATGATATTTTCACCCTTATATATGGGCTCTGAAAAATATATCCCCCGCTCATTTGAACGTAACCCAAGTGCAAAGTATGCCACCTTGTTACCTTCTATTGCCTCATAAAAATAGGGCCGAAAAGCAAAGTTATTGCCAATATACGTATAATCTAACTCCCAGTTACTTGATGCGACTACATCCCCTTTTAGGTTCAATACATATACATCAGACGCGCCGCTTGATTGCTGTATATCTGCTAAGTAATTATTAACCGCATTAGCGTATTTATCATCATTTTGAATAAAACCAGACAGCAATTGATTGTCTGTCACAAGGTGAGGTATCGCAGAAAAACGAGCAAGTTCAGTATCTAAATATCGGCTTAATTGTGTTACCTGTTGTTTAGCTTGCCCAGCACTTTGTTGTAAATCATACTGACGCCCAAGCCAAAATGCGCAAACCAGTAGTACAAGCAGAACACCTGAGCCCGCCAAATATTTTTTTGAAATGCGCTGCATTATGTATCGTTTACCTACAAGAATAATGTGAGGGCGCTAGTCCCTTTTAAAAGTCCATTGAATAGTTTAACGATATTTCTCTAGATACACCAGCTACAGCACCATTCGCGACCCGTGGATCATAGGTATTATGCTGTTTATCTAATAGGTTATACATTTTTAAGGTTAAACGGCTTTTATCGTTTATTGAATATCGTGATGTCGCTGAAAATAGCATATAGCTTGATTGCATAAAGGGGGTTGCTGCTAAAGTTTCACCTTTTACTTCCCCGCGCCATAAACCGTTTATACTAAATAGCCATTGGTCCAACTCGTAGCTGCTTACAATGCTTGCAAAACGCTTGAAGGTCGGTTTGATAGGCTTGTCAAAATACTGGGTATAAGTAGCTGTCAAAGAAATTTCAGGCGTTATATTCCAGCGGCTATCAAATTCAACACCTCGGTTAGTATCATCTAACTGATTTGAAAATGTAAACATATTAGCGTTGTTTAGTTGCGGCACTGTAGTTATAAAATCATGCAGTTGATTGTGAAATAAAACCATGTTCGAATGCCATGTGTTTGCTTCGTGACGCCATATGAGTTCTGTTGTTTTAACATATTCAGATCTGAGTTCTGGATTACCTACAGTAACATCATCGTTTGAATATAATTCATTAGTAACTGGGGTTCTAAATGACTCACCGTACTGTAATTTAAACGTATTCGCGGGCGTAGGTTGGTATATAGTGGCAAAACGTGGGGATAATTTACTATCAATGCCTTTTACGTCATCAAAGCGACTGCCTAAAAAAACAGTTATGTGTTCAGATACAGGGATTTTCAATTGACCGTATAGGCTGTGTGTTTCAAAAGATTCTTTCAGGCTTGCAAAAGGAGCATAATCTTCTAACGTAAGAACCTTACCTAAATAATAGTCATCTTCTAGAATTATATTGCCACTTTCAGAGTCATAAAAATTGGTGCGGACACCGGCCTTTTTTTGCTCTGCATCAGAGTATTCATAACCGGCATTAAGCACCCATTCGTTAATAAACTGATGTTTAAAATCGATATTTACTTTAAGATCAGTAGTTCTCCATGCAGGTCCAAGTAAAAAATCATTGCTTGCAGAGGGGTTATCGTTAGCTGCTAGAATTAACCCTGCACTTTCAATATCATGCTCTGAATACGCCACTTTTGTTGTTAATTGTGTTTTTGTATTTTGCAGCAAGTCATAGCCAAATGATATAAACTTGTTCTCACTACGATGCTGATTTAGTTTAGAGTAACCGGCAAGATTGATAAACTCATCCAGTTCAACTTTGTTGTATCGACCTCTTACTTTTAGCGCGTGAATGTTCAAACCCGCTTCAAAATACATTGATTCCAAAGGGTCTCGAACAGCTTGAGGATAATATTCACCGTCTTTTTTATTGATTGCCAAAGAAGCAAATGCGGTTACATCTTCATTGAATTGATAATGCCCACTTAACGACAAGCCTTGCTTAGCGTTTGACCCTAGCATTGCAGTAACTTCATTAACATCTTGTTTAGTAACAATATTCATCACCCCCATAAATGCATTACTACCATAGAGTGCAGAGCCAGGACCGCGGATGAATTCAACTTTTTCAATAATCTCTACTGGTATAAAAGGCATATAAACAGATGCTTTGCCAAACGACGATTCATTAATGCGTTCACCATTGATCATCACTAATACATTGCCGCTATCTAAGTAGACCCCACGCGCATGATCTTTTGGCACTGCACCAACCCAATCTCCACGTGTAGATTGCATACCTGGAACAAAATTCATTAGTTCGTAGGCGCTGTCGACCCCTAAAAGGTCAATTTTTTGTTTATTGAATACAGTAATTGTAGAAGGAGCGGAAGCAAGTGTTTCTGAGGTGTTAGAGCCAATATCGACTTGAACGTTGAGCAAATCTTCAAAGCTCATGGAGAACAGATCCTCCGATTCTGCAGCTAATAGAGGGGCTGCACTTAAGCACAAAAATACACAAAAAATTTGCTTTAGACTCATTACGCCACAACACCAGTAGTTAATAAAAGCTCGACGGTGTATTATAACCATCTATTTACAATATTAATACAAATGTGTCACGGCGTAAGGTATTTTTCTATAAATTTTCGTATATTAGGCGTTCGAACTCACGGGTTTTGCTTTTAAATATTTGTATAAGCCGATTAACGATGCTGCTATCCAAAAAATCTCAATAACAAAGCTCGCCAAATTGAAGTTATAACAAAGGCTTATCAGTAGCAATATCGCGCCAGATAAATTCATTATGTTATAAAGCAAACCAGTCGGTGTTGCTTTGCCCAGTTGCAGCATAAAAAACGCGCCTACAACTAAAAAAGTACCTGTCATACCAATAATATCAAATAAAAGTGCAATCACGGGGGGTTCCCTTGTCCATTACTATAATTACCCACACTACTGGCCCATTCCATGGGGAGGGTTGTTTTCATTCATTGAAACAGCAAACCGAGCAAGTTTAGCAGGGTAGGAAAATTGCCACAGGATAAATGTCCGCTTTTAAAATGAACTGTATCTAAAAGGCGTGTAAGTTTGATAAATAATAGTGTTTAATTGTTGCGTACCTCATATACTTCGCCGAAAAGTCTATCGGCATCTGATTATATGTATTGAGCAGACAGTTGAATCGCCTCGCATGATTTTGGATGTGTAAGAGAAAATACTGCTTTTTTGTTCTATAGCTTTATATCTTTGTCAAATATGGGAAAAATGAGTAATAAACTAAGCTTAATTAAGTAATTAGCATTATAAAAAATTTAACCGAAAAAATTGCTCTGAAGCTCAAGTGTGTTTAAAGCGATATTTATATATTCTAAAAAACAAGTACAAAGGCGAAAATAATGTGAGGAACATTCCAATAAAAAATGCATAAAGAACAACTTTTCTTTTTGGTACTGAGTGGCCGGCTGATACCCATAGGTTTGAACATATAAATATAAGGCTGTATAAAGTTAAGATTGGTATTAAAACCAATGCGTCAAAATTGTATCCTTCCATACTTAAACTCCTCGCTGAAATTTAATTTCATAAGCTGTAAGACAATTTCCACAGCAAATGCTACCACAATGTTTACTTTATAAACATTTGTAGCTTTTTATTTGGCTTACTAAAAACCTGAGGCACAAATTTGACCTCATACTAACTTGGCATTTATTCAGTGTTATTTTACCTATTACTTTTCATCCTAAAAGAGCCCAATATAATCTGAGCATAGGTTTATAAAACAATATTCAACTGCTCCAGACTTTGCTTAACAAACTTTTTATACACAAAATAACTAAAAGCTTTAAGCAGTCACTTAAACGTTACTTTACCGCCAATCATTTTATAAGCAGGTGCGCCGCGGATCATGGTTTCGCGGGCAAAGGGACGTTCGCATTGAGGGCATATACACGGTGTGGAAGTGAAGTCTTGGCTGATTCGCTCAACAAAGCATTTTACGAGTGCGCCTTTTCCGCCTTTGCGATATTTATAAAGCTGAGTTTTACAATGCCCACAAAAAACATCTACCGTTTTCGTTGGGCCTTTTTTATTGGGTTTTGCCATAACTCACAGGAATATACATTGCAAAAAATAGGCTTGAAGTTTATCAGCTTATGGCAGTAAACCCAAAATTAACCCCATGATTGTAAATTGTAAAATATGATAACCGCTGTTAATCAAAAACAATTTGAGTGGGCGTTGTTCAAACAAATAAGTGATCCCGTAAGCGCTTCCTATCCAACAAACCCCAATTAAAAAAGCAGCGCCAACACTCACGCCTAAAGTAGGAGTGGGTCCAAAAAAGAGTGATAAACTGAGGGCAATAAATAAAGACAGAATAAAACTCCCACCAAATACCCTTTTAGGGTTTACTGTTTTCAAATCTAATTCAGTAAGACCACACCCCTCCATCCATGCTCGTTGAAAAAGTAATGGGGAATACCAAATCCCACCTAACGCAAATGAAGATAAAGCGGCAATAAAAACAGCAAAAAGATTAACATGGGAAATATCCATAAGGACTCATCATGACAACTTAAATAAAGTGAATATTTTTACTGTAGTTAATGAATCCTCTTGCAGCAACAATTGCTAATAACAAAATAATACTTACTTATACACGCAAGTAACGAATAAAAAACAAACCATTGATTTTATTGCATTAAATTATAAACTTTAAAAAACCCTGTACCCTTTAATCCAAAAAATATGACTTTTCTGATACAGCCTCCGCTAATCCAGCAACCCTTTGCAATTACTGTTTCACAGGCTTTTTTTGCAATTTACGCTGTAATGTCCGGCGGTGCATGTTGAGTTGTCGCGCTGTTGCTGAAATATTTCCTTGGTTACAATGCAGTACTTGTTGAATGTGCTCCCACTCTAACCGTTCAGCTGACATCACCGAGTCAGGTGAATTAACGACCTCTTTTTGCAGCTTATTATTTGGGCATAATGCATTCACTAAAGTCGGCATATCTACTGGCTTTGTTAAATAATCATTAGCGCCCAAGCGCATCGCTTCTACAGCCGTTGCAATGCTTGCAAAACCAGTTAATAAAACAATTTGGCACTGAGGTAATAAACACCGCAATGGAGAAAGAAGGTCCATTCCATTATCATCAGCAAGCTTCATATCTAATAAAATATGGGTCGGTGTAATTTGCTCTGCGAGCATTAAAGCCTGCTGGCTATTATGTGCGACATTGCAAGTAAACCCTTGTTTGGTTAATCGTCTTAATAAAGTGCTGGCTAGGTTTTCATCATCTTCGATTATCAGCAGTTTCATTATTCACCTTCGCTTGTTATTGCCAGTTTCACCTTTGCCACGGCACCGCCTTGTTCATGATTAAAAAGTGTTAAAGAACCCTGTAACCGTTCAAACGTAACATTTGATAACATCACTGCTAATCCCATTCCTGAGCGGCTTGGCATAACTTGCCCCCCAAGTTGACTTAGTTGCTCTTTAGTAAAGCCCTTGCCATAATCGCGGATCAGAAGACTAACCTCTGGTTCATTACCTTGGTTGGTAAGTTGCCAGCTTAACGCCAACTGGTTTTGATTGTTTTGTTGATTCGCAGTTGTTGCATTTTGTAATAAATTTAGTAATGCGGGTAATAACATCACATCGCTTTTAACACTGACATTAGGTGTTTCATTTTGCCATTTCAGCTGCTGGTCTGGGTAGTGTAGCAGCATGGTGTCTTGAATTTGTTGCGCTAGATCTAATAACTTTACAGCGTTTATTTTACTGCCTGTTCTCAACTGCGCTGACAGCTCTCTGAAATTATTTAATTGGGCTGTGCACTGCGCAAGCGGTTTTTGCATTTCAATGATCAATTCATTGTTAGGTTGCTCTTCCTTAAGCTCTTCTAAAATCAATTGAAGGTTAGCAATTGGACTCGCAAGTTGGTGAGTTATTTGTACTGCCGCACCATCAAGCGTGACAATCTGTTCAGAGCGTAACTGCTTTTCTCTTACACTGGCGATGGTTTGTTCTCGAAAACGCAAAGCACGATTCATGGCCCCCACCACCAAAGCAATAACGCTGGCACTGATCACAAAATTGACCCACATACCGATAAAATGACTCGTCATATCCATATCATGCATACTGTGTTGAGGCACTTTTAGTAGTAGTAGGCTGTAAGCCGTGATAGCCAAAATTGCAATGTAAGCTAAACCCTTTGCGCTAACACTCACCGCAGCAATCATGATTGGTAAAAGTAATAGCGACACAAACGCATTCGTTGCCCCGCCGCTAAGTGATAATAAAATGGCTAAAAATAGTACATCAGCAGTAAGCTGCATTAACATACCAATTTCTTTGGCTTTACTCACATTACGATAAGCAACCACACTTAAAATTTGAAAAGCTGCTTCTAGTGAGATAACAAGCAACAATTCAAATAGGGCAATTTGATGCTCCAATAAAAAGTAAACTGCAATAACGGCTAATAGCTGAATAGCAATAGCACCACTGCGCAGCATTAACAAGCGGCTAATGGCTGGATCTGTTCGCATTAAAAATGCCATAAAAAACCTAGCAAGAAGAGTTAATCTTCATCCATTGAAATATTAAATACAGGACAAGGGGTACCTTGGTGGTACACCATTTTCCACGACGAGTCACTAAAGCGCCATAGTGACATTCGAATGGAATAATTAAACTCTGCGCGTGCTGAACGTCTATAAGCAGCTTGATAACTCAGTTGTACAATATCGTCACTAAGCATGCGGCCTTTAAAGTTTTGGTTATAAAACTGCGGTACAACCTCTGTAGGCAAACGCGTCAGCACTTGGTATTTATTAAACACAGTGCCATTACCAGCAATTTCTATAAACTCGTCATCCAGAAGTGCATCTAAAGCTTGCTCTGACTGTCGGACTTCCGGTTCAAGTAGCTGGCGTTCGGCATCAATAAGATGTTTAAACAATGATGCCTTTATTTTGCTACGCATAGTAGCTCCTACGGTTGTTTATATATTTGCCCTGCTTTCATAACAAACTGTACATTTCGCATTATCGTTATATCTTGCATAGGCGATCCTTTAACGCTGATAATATCCGCTTGCTTACCAACACTCAAGTCACCAAGCTGCGCATTTTGGCCAAGTAACTTAGCCGCCCCAACAGTAGCTGATTGAATTGCTTGTTGCTCAGTCATCCCATTTTGAACTAACAGCTCAAACTCATGCGCATTCAAGCCATGGCGAGATACCCCTGAGTCTGTACCAAACGCAATATTAACCTTGTTTTTCAGTGCTAATTTAAACGAGGCCTGCATTTTTGGTGTCACTTCACGCACTTTATCTGCAATGGCCTTGGGCATATTAGGGTTGCTCAACACTTCCTCACTCACAGTAGCACCTGCTAATAATGTTGGAACCAAGTAAGCCCCTTGTTTTTTGAACAACTTAATAGCTTCTCTATCTAAATAAGAGCCATGCTCAATCGAATCGACACCAGCTCGAAGCGCGGCTTTTATACCCTCATTACCGTGTGCGTGAGCTGTCACTTTTCGCCCAAGATGATGTGCAGTATCAACAATTGCCGTTAACTCATCGTTTGTTAATTGTTGATTAACGCCTGCTGCCGTATTACTTAATACACCACCTGTTGCAGTGATTTTAATCACATCCGCACCTGTTTTTATAACTTGTCGAACCGCGCGGCGACAATCATCAGCACCATCACAAACACCTAAACCACCCGTTATTTCATCTGTTATATCTTGTCTGTAGCCATGTAAATCAGCATGCCCGCCAGTGGGAGTGATCATGTCACCTGCAGCAAAAATACGTGGCCCTACAATTTCGCCTCGGTCAATCGCACGCTTTAATGGAAATATAACCTGATGGCTACTACCTAAATCTCGTACAGTCGTAAAACCAGCTTCTAGTGTTCGCTGTAAATACTTGATTGACCTAAGGGCATAATCAGCTTCGTATTCCGTTGCCCAACGATGTGGGTTAACTTTAGCATCACGCTCAAAGGTAACATGAACATGCATATCTATAAGCCCAGGCATTACAAAGTTATTTTTTAAATCAATAACCTTAGCGTCGGTTAGCGCTAGCTGTTCCATTGTCAAATAACCGCTTTCTATGCGCGTAATAAACGTATCTTCAATCACGATCGTTTGCTGTTTTTTAACGGTTTGCTCAACACCACTTAACAGTGATCCAGCATAAATAACCTGAGTCTGCGCTGCAACGCAGGTACTGGCTAAAGTTGTTAATGCTAATAATGCAGACGTATTTATTATTTTAATTTTCATGGTGGCCCCTTTTTTCTACTACCATTAACGTAAATTATGTTTGATTACCACTATTTACGATATAAACAAAGCGATAAACTAGTCTTATAACGGGATTTTTGGTATAAACACGCTATTAATGACAGATGTCTGACCACTTAAAGAGAACACACTATGTCTTACGCACATATTACTGGTTGGGGTAAATGCATTCCACCAGCACGCATTAGCAACGATGAAATAAGCCAACTTGTTGATACCAATGATGAGTGGATCACGACTCGCACCGGCATTAAAGCCCGAAGAGTAAGTCATGTTAGCACCGCAGAGCTAGCAACTGTAGCAGCAAAGCACGCAATTGCTTGCGCAGGTGTTGATGCTAAAGATATCGATTTAGTATTATTAGCCACTTGTACACCTTCAACTATGGTGGCAAATACTGCCTCATTAGTACAAAAAAATATTGGCGCTATAGGTGCTGCTGCTATGGATACCAACGCTGCATGCTCTGGTTTTTTATATGCACTTCAAGCTGCAACCGCACAGATTCAAGCGGGCATGATCAAAAAAGCGGTTGTTATTGCTGCTGAACGTATGACCTGGTACGTCAATTGGGAGCGCCGCGATAGCGCCGTTTTATTTGGCGATGGTGCAGGTGCCGTGGTATTAGAAGCCGCCGATACACCAGCAGGCTTGTTAGCAACCAAAACCGGTTGTGATAGCGAAGACCGCGATATTTTACACATTACCAACTTTGGAAGCGATATAGATAAATACAGCCCAACAGGCCCATCAGATTTACTATTCGAAGGTCGCGAAATTTTTAAACGCGCTGTAAAAGGTATGAGCGAAGCCTGCGATGACGTGCTTTCACAAGCCGATTTGAAGCTGGATGAAATTGATGTTTTGGTTCCCCACCAAGCTAATTTACGTATCATTCAAGCAATTCAACAACGCTTAAAAGTAGCTGATGAAAAAGTGATGGTGAACATTAGCGAATACGGCAATACATCGGCCGCCACCATCGCTATCGCACTATGCGAAGCTGTTGAGCAAGGCCTAATTAAACCTCATTCTAATATTATGTCAGCCGCTTTTGGTGCTGGATTAACTTGGGCAGCAAGTTATATAAAATGGGGTGATCGTGTAACGCCAATTGCAATAAGCGATGCGAATTTACCACCTTGTGATAAAACAGGATTAGAGCTTGTTTCTGCAGCGGCTGCAGCATGTAAAGGCACTGATTAATCTGCTAAATTATAGATTAAAGCGCGACTTTCGCGCTTTTTTTATGGGTTACTATGGAACTTTTAGCTATTCATCATGCTGCAATAATCTGCAGTAATTACATTGAATCCAAGGCTTTTTACACAGAGATACTCGGATTAACGGTTATCAATGAGGATTATCGTGTAGAGCGGGATTCTTATAAGTTGGACCTTGCACTTGCTGATGGCAGTCAAATAGAACTTTTTTCGTTTCCTGATGCCCCTATCAGGCCTAGCTACCCCGAAGCACAGGGACTTAGACATCTAGCATTTGCAGTCAAAGATATAAAACAAGCAAAACAGGTATTAGAAGCACAAGGTGTTGATGTTGAGGACATAAGAGTGGACGAAATCACCGGGAAAGCGTTTACATTTTTTGCCGATCCCGATGATTTACCTTTAGAGTTATACCAAGTTTAATTTACGCACTTTCAAAACGACTTTGTAGGTAATTAAATACCGCACGAACACCCAGCGCCTCGCCGCCTGCAGGGCGACCCGGTAATGAGCGTAAGTTCCATGCCATTACATCAAAGTGAACCCAATCAGTTGTAGGCTCTACAAACTCTTTTAAGTAAAGCGCGGCTGTTATTGCTCCACCAAATGGGGTGCTTGAGCAGTTAGTCATATCAGCAACATCACTCTTTAAAAAGCTCTTGTATTGATCAAATAACGGAAGTTGCCAAACAGGGTCACTCACTCCCATGCCTGAGTCGATAATACCATTAGCTACATCGCGATTTGTTGAGAAAAAGCCTGGTAGCTCCGTTCCTAACGCTACACGACATGCGCCAGTGAGAGTTGCAAAATCGATCAGTAATTCCGGCTCATCATTTTGAGCTTCACTAAGTGCATCACATAACACTAAACGGCCTTCTGCATCTGTATTATCAATCTCAACCATAATGCCCTTACGGGTTTTAATCACGTCGCCTGGACGAAATGCATTACGCGACACGGCATTTTCTACAGCTGGTACAAGTACACGAAGTCGAATAGGTAAACCAGCGGCCATAATAAGCTGCGCTAGGCCAATAACATGGGCAGCGCCCCCCATGTCCTTTTTCATATTACGCATGCCAGAGCTTGGCTTTAAATCTAATCCACCCGAGTCAAAACACACTCCTTTACCTACAAGAGTAACTAGAGGTGCATTTTTGTCGCCCCACTTTAAATCAAGTAACCGAGGTTTATTTTCACTCGCACGGCCAACCATATGAATAGTAGGGTAGTTTTGCTCAAGCAGTTCATCACCAACCCATTCACTGAATTCGCCTTGATGGGTGGTTGCAAGATCAGCCATAACTTGCGATAAGTGCTGTGGCATCATATCCGCAGCTGGAGTATTGACTAAATCTCGTACAAGGTTAATTGCACTCGCTTGTTGGTTTAAACGTGTAAACACATCTTTGTCTTCGATAGCCAACTGCGCTCTTACTGCACTGTTGGCTTTATATTCGCTAAACTCATAGCCTCCCAGCATAAAGCCAAGCGCAATTTGCTCTAATTTATCATCCTGCTCTTGAACCTTGTAACGACCTTCAGGTAATTTTGCAGCCAGATCTCCCGCTAACCAAAAGTCATCAAGGCTATCCACTAAGCAATAAGCATGCGCCAGCGAGCCTGATTGTTCATTTACAACCAAAGCTAAACCTTGCTTTTTAAAGTCGCAACTTTTTAACCAATTTTGTAAAAAAATGGACTGCTGCTCTAACCAATCTGAAAGGTTGCTTTTAGTAACAAAAGATAAAGGAATTCCAGAAGAAGTATGACAAATTAATGCACTCATTGAATGACTCATTTAGTAAAAATTTATATCTAGCATACCAATAACCCTAAACAAAAGGTATAGGCTAAGCATCTACTATCCTAGCTTACGGCATTATTTTTTTACAGATTGATCACTTGAGTGGTTTTTCTGTTCATCTTTTGCGATTTGCTGATCTATTTCTTTTAGCGGTTTATTGATATTAAAAGAACTTGGCAGCACATCAACACCTACCCACCGCCCTAACTTAACAACTAATGGAATCGTAATGGGTGCAAATGGTAAAACTGCAAACACTCCAAGTCCTAACCCCTTGAGTATATCTACAAATTGGCTATTGGCTTTTGTTAACTCTTCTTTACTCACATCACCTTGAGTATAACGGCGATAAATCGAGAGCATTTCTCTGGTTTCGTGTTTTTCTTGCGCCAAAGCAATTTTCAACGCCACCATAGCGCGCTTAAAGCGCAGCTGCTGACGCCTTTTACCTATTTTAACTACGCGAATAGGTGCTCGGTGAATTACTTTGTATAATTTCATGCTGGCATTTTCACATAGCCACGCGCGTTCACAAAGTAGAATTTACATTTGCTGTGATATACTTTGTTTACTTTAAATAATTAAAATCATATTTAATAAAATGAAACCGCACGAGCCTGTATCAAAACCCCAAGAAATAATAAGCAAACCACAAAGACCATCCCCAGATGAGTGTTGTGGTGGTGGCAGTTGTTGCCCATGTGTGTGGGATGAATATCGCGAAGCATTAAAGCAATGGCGAGATTCGACAAATAACGACGCCCAAATTTCTTAATATGGCAAATTATTCTCATGACTCACTGAATAAATTAAATTAATTATTTTTAAAATCAAGCCTTTTAGCTGCATTATTGAGCAACCCATATAATACTCATGGAAAAAATCGTTATTTATCATATGGGTTAGCCACATCCAAATTTCCTCTATAGAAAAATAAAAAAAACGTTTCTTTTTAACATCTTGCACAACTGGTTAACAATATGTATAAATAAATTACACCTATTTGATTTGTAGACTAATATTGGTGTGAAAATTATAATAATTCTAACTGGGGAAATTAGAATGAAATTGAAAAACAACATGTTGAATAAAGCTGTAAAGCTTGCCTTAACTACCACAACAGCCGGCTTATTTATGTCTGGTACTGTTATGGCT
>Ga0115572_10001968_pt1 | contig 16613 bp, 18 predicted proteins | sample COGITO_mtgs_1206_FD_88681 | JGI IMG/M metagenome (GOLD analysis project Ga0115572, IMG submission 88681) | Pelagic marine microbial communities from North Sea - COGITO_mtgs_120607 | ecosystem: Environmental > Aquatic > Marine > Epipelagic | place: Germany:Helgoland, sampling site Kabeltonne... | reverse complement strand
GTATCACCAATTTGGTTTTAACGAAGTCGGTGTGCGCCATAATTATTACCCTAGTAAGCAAGGGCGTGAAGACGCCATCTTATTGGCTAGCTATCTTTAATCGTTCACAGCCTTATTTAGTTTCTAGTAGGATGTTTCTGTAATTTTCTTTGAAGTGTTCTTCGGTGCATTCCTAATGCACGAGCAGTGGAGGATACATTACCTTCGTTCTCATAAAGAATACGTTGTATGTGTTCCCACTCTAATCTCTCCACAGACATTGGGCTGGCTTCAATGGTTACGTCTTCTTCTGTGTTATCTTCAAATGCTCGTAAAAGCTCTTTTACTGTAGCGGGTTTGTGCAAGTAATTGAACGCTCCCTGCTTTATTGCCTCTACTGCGGTAGGAATGCTGGCAAAGCCAGTGAGTATGACAATTCGAGCATTAGGGCTGAATGACAGTAATTGGGTTATTAGGTCTAAGCCGGATTCTTTACCAAGTCGTAAATCTAAACTTATCCAATCAAAAACATCTTGCTTAGCCGCTTCAATTGCTTGTTCAGAAGTCATTGCCACTGTAGTCATATAGCCAAGACGAGTTAAGCTTCGGCTGAGCACTTGAACGAAATGTTCTTCATCATCAACGATCAAAATTCGTTTGCTGTGAGTGGGGGTTGGCATTATTCGCATTCGTCCTTATAGGGAAGTCTCACAGTACAGGTTGTTGAGCCATCTTTGTTTGCCGCCAAATGAACTTGGCCATCAAACTGTTCAATGCTGGCGTTACTTAAGTAGAGCCCCAATCCCATTCCATGTGCTTTGTCGCTGGTAAATATATGATTTTGTTTTAAGTGTAATGAGGCATTGGTATCGGGTTGGGTGATGGTGAATTGCCAAAAACCATTATTAATTTTCGATGATAATAGTATCGCATCAGCGCCCGCCTGAGCAGCATTATCCAATAGATTCAACACGGCTTGGTCAAGTAATGGAGATTTTCGGATGTAGGCCAGTTCTTCAAAGTGGCTATTAGCCCAGAGCGCATTCGGTTGGCTTAAGCGCCAGCGATGAAGTAAGGCGGTTAACCATTCGTTTGCGTTAATATATTCGTTGCAATTATGTATTCCTCGCCCTGCAAGAGATAGGCGTTGCAGTGATTGGCGACAAAGCATAACTTGCTGATGTAATAATTTAGTGTCTTCAATTTGTAAGTCGAAATTATGCTCAAGGCTATCGTTTAGTAGCATTTCCATTGTCATTAATGGTGTTCCCATTTCGTGTGCGGTGCCAGCTGCTAATGTCGCAATGCCAATGAGTTGTTCATTCTTTAATTGCTTCTCTCTTAATTCAATTAACTGTAAACGTTTCTTTATTCCTGCTTCCATGAGAGCAGGAATTAAAAGACTTAATGCAATCGTGCTAATAACAAACGTTAACCACATGCCGGCTAGATGCCAATAAATAAAATAGCCCTGTGAATCCCCAGCTAGGTGGTGTCCTGGCATTGAGCTTTCAATAGGAATATAAAATTGAGTGAGTAGCGAATAATCGGTAATGCAGACAATGGCAATAAACCATACCCAAGTCTTACTCAAGTTATAGGCGGCAATAACGACAAGTACTAAGAAATAAGAAATGAGCGGGTTACCTGCTCCGCCAGTGAAATAAAGAAACAGGGTAATGATTTGAGTTTCAACTAATAAGTGTACAGCCAAGTGGCTGGCAGTCAGTCCGTTTCTGCTTTGATAGAAGCCAACTAATAAAAGGGGGATGTAGCTTGCAAGAATAAACCAAGTCGCATCTTCCGGCTCAAAGTGATTAATTTCTAAGTAGCCAACAAAGGCAATAAGCAAAACTGCAATGACTAAACGCAAGGTGGATAGGCGAGCTAAAACAAAATTTAGATTGCTATTTAGATTGGATAACGCCGGATTACGCATAAATTACATAAGTCTCGTAGATTGCTCACTCATTATTATACGGTGTTGGCGAGTATTCTGTATAATGCCAATTTTGATCCATATCATAGGCAATACGCAAAATGAGTCAGTTTGCAGAAGAAGTTGGAAAACGTCGTACATTTGGCATTATTTCCCACCCTGATGCGGGTAAAACCACCATCACCGAAAAACTTTTACTACTAGGTAATGCTATTCAATTAGCAGGTACGGTGAAGGGTAAAAAAACTGGCCGTATGGCAACATCGGATTGGATGAAAATGGAGCAGGATCGCGGTATTTCGATTACGACCTCTGTGATGCAATTCCCGTATAACGATCGCATGGTCAACCTGCTAGATACACCCGGGCACGAAGATTTCTCTGAAGATACCTACCGTACATTAACTGCTGTCGATTCTGTATTAATGGTGATTGATGGCGCTAAGGGCGTAGAAGATCGAACTATTAAACTGATGGATGTATGCCGCTTACGTGATACGCCTATTTTCACCTTCATTAATAAAATGGACCGCGAAGTACGCGACCAGATTGATGTATTGGATGAAGTTGAATCCGTACTGAATATTAAATGTGCCCCTATTACTTGGCCTATCGGTATGGGTAAGGCATTTCGCGGTGTGTACAATCTTTATACAGATACTGTGCATTTATTTCAGCCGGGACAAGCGAGTGTTGTTCCTGACGATGTGCAGATTCAAGGATTGGATACTGATGAAGCGCGAGCAGAGCTTGGCGCTGATTTGGTAGATGAATTGATTGATGAAGTTGAATTAGTTCGTGGCGGTAGCTATGAATTCAACTTAGAAGAATATTTAGCTGGTGAGATGACACCAGTTTTCTTCGGTACGGCATTAGCGAATTTTGGTATTCGTGAAATGCTGAATTATTTTGTCGAGTGGGCTCCTGCTCCAATAGCTCGTCAAGCGGGTGATCGCACTGTACAACCGACCGAAGAGAAGTTCAGTGGTTTTATTTTTAAAATACAAGCCAATATGGATCCTAAGCACCGAGATCGTATTGCGTTTATGCGAATCTGCTCGGGTACATACAGTCGCGGCATGAAAATGAAGCACTCACGTCTAGGCAAAGACATTAAAGTAGCCGATGCAGTAACCTTTCTTGCTGGTGATCGAACTAATGTCGAAGAGGCTATTTCTGGTGAAATTATTGGTTTGCATAACCATGGCACGATTCAAATAGGTGATACTTTTACTCAGGGTGAAGAAATGCGCTTCACAGGTATTCCGCATTTTGCTCCAGAGTTGTTTAAACGTGTTCGTTTAAAAGACCCTCTTAAAATGAAGCAGTTGCAAAAAGGTTTGCAGCAGTTATCAGAAGAAGGGGCGACTCAATTGTTTATGCCATTGAATAATAACGACCTAATTTTAGGTGCGGTTGGTGTACTTCAGTTTGACGTTGTTCAGCAGCGTTTACGCGATGAGTATAAGGTTGAGTGCATCTATGAACCGATCAGTGTTAGTACGGCGCGCTGGGTTTATTGTGATGATGAAAAAGTATTTACCGAATTTAAGCGTAAATCAGCAGAGAACTTGGCTTTAGATGGTGGTGGTCACCTTACCTATATTGCGCCGACTCGAGTTAACCTTAGCCTGACTCAGGATCGTTTCCCTGAAGTGGAATTCAGTTCTACTCGCGAACACTAATAGCTCGTCTAAGTCTTTGAAACTAGCGAAACTGTCATTCTGAACTAACCTTGTGACAGGAGCTGAGCTGATAAAGCTATGCTCCTGTGATTGGCTAAATGATTAAGGATGAATGATTAATGATCGGTTATTTTATAATTTCAATTTCCATGACGGCGTTAATCTGTTATGGTACGTACCGAATTTTCCAGCAGCGGGTTAACGCCGGTTTGCTGACACTCGATGATGCGAAAGGCTATTACCTAATAGCAGCCATATTAGTTGGCTTCTTAGGCAGTGCTCTTAGCTTCTATGTAGGCCAAGTATTGGGCTACGGAAATCAGGAAGAAAGCTCTAGTGCTATGGCGTTGGCCATCTTGTTAGACATTATGGCAGCCCTCCTGACTTTAATTTGGGGTTTGGTGAGATTTCATCAACCTGAAAAATATTAATACAATGCTTTAATTTAGCTCGCCCCGTCCCCCTGAGCTTCATAAAGGCATTGTGAATTTGTAACTTCGTAAATTGGGCTTGCGTGGTGGCTTCTACTTGTGTAGAATTTCGCCTCTTTTTTAAGATTGCAGAGCCCTAGAAAGGCGAGAAATTAATGAAAACTTACAGTGCAAAACCAGAAAGCGTACAACGCGAGTGGTTTATAGTTGATGCAGCCGAACAGACTCTGGGGCGTTTGGCAACTGAGATTGCTCTTCGTCTAAAAGGCAAGCATAAGCCAGAATATACTCCTCACGTAGATACTGGCGATTATATCGTTGTTATCAATGCGGATAAAATTCGCGTAACAGGCAAAAAGACAAGTGATAAAATGTATTACCGTCATACTGGTTACCCAGGTGGCTTACGTTCTATCTCTTTTGATAAATTGCTTGATCACAAACCAGAGATGATTATTGAGCAAGCTGTTAAAGGCATGCTTCCAAAGAATCCTCTAGGTCGTGACATGTATCGCAAGCTTAAAGTGTATGCTGGTTCTGAGCATCCACATGCAGCTCAACAGCCACAAACTTTAGAGATAAACGGATAAGATATGGCAGCTACTCAATATTACGGTACTGGCCGTCGTAAGACCTCAACTGCACGCGTATTTTTGCGTCCAGGCACAGGCACTATCCAGATCAACAAAAAAGCTATTGATGTTTATTTTGGTCGTGAAACTGCCCGTATGGTAGTTCGTCAACCACTAGAATTGACTGAAAGCCTAGAAAAATTTGACGTTATTATTAACGTTAAAGGCGGCGGCGGCAGCGGTCAAGCTGGCGCGATTCGTCACGGTATTACACGTGCATTGATGCAGTATGACGAAACACTTCGTCCTGCTCTTCGTGCAGCGGGTTATGTTACTCGTGATGCTCGTGAAGTTGAACGTAAGAAGGTTGGCCTACGTAAAGCACGTAAGAAGCCACAGTTCAGCAAGCGTTAAGATCAAACTTGCGCTACATCAAGAAACGCTCAATGTTTATGCATTGGGCGTTTTTTTTTATCTAAAGCCTACGTATTGCAGGGCTTTTTAGTTGTCAGCGGAGCGCAATTTCATTACTATGTGCGCCGCTTGGTATATCTAGCTGATGCTAACGTTCGCTTGTATGTAAATACGAGCTATACTGCGTTAAGCCAAAAATTATAATGATGGGAGAATAGGTGATGAGTCAAGACGGCGTAAATAATAGTCGACGTCTGCTACTCCTGGGTTCGACCGCTGCTGTTGGTGCTGTAGGCGCCGGCTTTGTTGCTGTTCCATTCCTTGCTTCATGGAACCCTAGTGAGAAAGCAAAAGCTGCTGGTGCACCTGCTAAAGTAGACATTAGTAAATTAGAGCCTGGTGCTATGCTGACCGCCGAATGGCGCGGTAAACCAGTATTCATCGTACGCCGTACTCAAGAAGTATTGGGTATGCTTGAAGGCTTAACCGATCGCTTAAAAGATCCGGCAAACGGCAATAAGGCGCAACAGCCTGCTTATGCGGATAACTTACAGCGCTCTCGCGAACCTGAGCTATTAGTTCTTCTTGGTGTTTGTACTCACCTTGGTTGTGCTCCTAAGTTTTATGCTGAAGTTAAACCTGAGCCATTCGATGCTGACTGGAAGGGCGGTTTCTTTTGTCCTTGTCACGGTTCTCGTTTTGATATGTCTGGCCGTGTATTTAATGGCTCTCCAGCAGGTGATAACTTACTAGTACCTCCTTACACGCTTGATGGTAATACCTTAGTGATCGGTATTGATGAGGAGACTGCGTAATGAGTAAGCAGAAGAATCCAATCATGGGCTGGATTGACGATCGTCTACCAGTAACCGTGACGTACGAAAAGCATATGTCTAAGTACTATGCACCGAAAAACTTTAACTTCTGGTATTTCTTCGGCGTATTGTCGATGATTATGCTTGTTAACCAAATCCTAACGGGTATTTGGTTGACTATGAACTTCACTCCAAGTGCAGATGCTGCTTTCGCATCGGTTGAATACATCATGCGTGATGTAGAATGGGGTTGGTTGTTGCGTTATATGCATTCTACGGGCGCTACCTTCTTCTTTATTGCTATTTACCTACACATGATGCGTGCGTTGCTGTACGGATCGTACCAGAAGCCACGTGAGCTTATCTGGTTGTTTGGTATGGGTATTTATCTAGCGCTTATGGCAGAAGCTTTCATGGGATATGTACTTCCATGGGGTCAGATGTCTTACTGGGGTGCTCAGGTAATTATCTCTTTGTTTGGTGCTATCCCAGTTATTGGTGATGACTTAACAACTTGGATTCGTGGTGACTTCCTGATTTCAGGTGCTACTTTAAATCGCTTCTTCGCATTACACGTTATTGCTGTTCCATTGGTGATCGTTGCATTGGTTGTATTGCACTTATTAGCACTGCACGAAGTGGGTTCGAATAACCCTGATGGCGTTGATATTAAAAAGCACAAAGATGAAAATGGCGTACCGCTAGACGGCGTTCCTTTCCATCCTTTCTACACAGTTCACGACATGGTTGGTATTGTAGTGTTCTTGATCGTTTTCTGTTCAGTTATGTTCTTCTTCCCAATGGGTGGTGGTTTCATGCTTGAATACGCAAACTTCGAACCTGCCAACGGATTGAAAACACCGGCGCACATTGCTCCTGTATGGTACTTCGGTGCGTTCTACACCATCTTGCGTGCAATTCCTGATAAGTTATTAGGTGTTATCGCAATGGGTGCAGCAATCGCTATCTTGTTTGTATTACCATGGCTAGATAAGAGCCCTGTTAAGAGTATTCGCTACAAAGGCATCATCAGTAAAACATTGATTCCTGTATTTGGTATAGCGTTCGCAATCTTAACTTGGTTAGGTACTCAACCATCTGATGGTGATTTCCTAGGCATGATTAATAATACGACTTTGGCTCGTTGGTTAACTGCTTTCTACTTCGGTTATTTCCTATTGATGCCTTTCTATACTCGTATGGAAAAAACTAAACCTGTTCCTGAACGTGTAACTGGAGGCCACTAGAATGAAAAAAGTAATAGCTCTATTTGCTTTGATGGCTTCTTCGCTTTCATTTGCAGCAGGCGGTGGTGTTCACCTAGACGAACATAAAACAGATTTGGGCGATACTGCATCTTTGCAGCGTGGCGCTCAAACCTTCATGAACTACTGCATGGGTTGTCACTCATTAGAGCACGGTCGTTATAACCGTGTTGCTAAAGACTTAGATATTCCTGAAGAGTTGATGCAAGAAAACTTAAACTTCGCGGGTAAGCGTTTTGGTGATCTTATGTCGATCGCTATGCGTACTGAAGATTCTAAGAAATGGTTTGGTGCTACACCTCCTGATCTTACTTTGGTTACTCGTGTTCGTGGTGGTGACGGGGATTGGTTATACACTTATCTACGTTCTTTCTACGAAGACAAGTCACGTCCTTATGGCGTAAACAATGCAGCATTTAAAGATGTTGGTATGCCTCATGTTCTTGCAGATCTTCAAGGTCTACAAAAACTAGGTTGTGCTCCAGTATCAACTGGTCATGATTCTTTAACGGGTAAAGAAATCATGGTCGATAGCTGTGGACTAGCAGAACCGAAAGAAGTGTTGTATTTGGCAGAAGAAGGTCAATTAACTCCAAAAGAATACGACACTTTAGTGTATGATTTGGTGAACTTCTTGGTATACATGTCAGAGCCGATTGCATTAGAGCGTCAGCGTCTTGGCTTGTGGGTATTGTTGTTCTTGTTTATCTTCCTAATTCCTGTTTATTTGTTAAACAAAGAATATTGGAAAGACATTCACTAATTCGAATTCGAATTAGTTGAGTTACCTGTACTGCTCGGCGCGGAAACGTGTCCGGGCTGTATTTGTTTTTGAATAGTTAAAAAAATTATTTAGCTGGGGAATTATATGGGTGTTGTTGCTAAACGTTCTTCAATGACGTTTTATTCGGATGGTACTGATCATTATAGCCATCGTGTGCGCATTGTTTTGGCTGAAAAAGGTGTGACAGTAGAAATTCACGATGTAGACGCTGATAATAAGCCAGAAGACTTGGCTACGTTGAATCCGTATAATTCATTGCCAACACTAGTTGATCGTGAATTGGTTTTATATCAACCAAATGTGATGATGGAATATTTGGATGAGCGTTTCCCGCATCCGCCATTATTACCTGTATATCCGGTTGCTCGTGCTGAAAGCCGTTTGTTGATTCACCGCATCGAGAAAGATTGGTGTGTACTTGTAGATACAATCTGCTCTGCAACTGCAAAAGATAAAGACAAAGAAAAAGCACGTAAAGAATTGCGTGAAAGCATGATAACTATTGCGCCTATTTTTAAAGATAAGCCATATTTCATGAGCGAAGAATTCTCAATTGTTGATTGCTGCATGGCTCCAATTTTATGGCGTTTACCAGCAATGGGCATTGAACTTAGTGGTAAGGCGGTTGAGCCATTGTTCCATTATATGGAGCGCTTGTTTGATCGTGAGTCTTTCCAGGCAAGCTTGTCTGAAGCTGAGCAAGAAATGCGCGGTTAATTAAGATGCAGACAATGACACCTAGTCGCCCGTATTTAATGCGTGCGTTAAACGAATGGATACTTGAAAACGACTGTACGCCTTATGTCTTAGTTGACGCAGGTTTACCCGGTGTTCAAGTGCCAGAAGATTATGTGAATAACGGTCAGATTGTATTGAATATCAGTACCTCGGCGGTTAAATCGTTACTTATTGATGATGACGGTTTGTCATTTAATGCACGTTTTGGTGGGGTTCCTATCGATCTTTACGTGCCTATGGTCGCTATCTTGGCAATCTATGCCAAAGAGAATGGTCAGGGCATGGTGTTTGGTAATGAAGCAGGGGCACCTGATCCAGATCAGCCTCCTCAGCCTAAGAAACCAGACGCAAAGACAGAAAAGCCTGTTAAAGCTAGACCTGTTTTTAAAGTCGTTAAGTAGTGCTTTAAAGATACAAAAAAACCCATAATGCGATAAGCCTTATGGGTTTTTTTATGTCATGAATAATTACTTAAAAATTGTAATCTATCAGATTTCGTTAAGCTGCCAATTGTAATCAAGGGTTTTGTAATTTGAGAAGCGTCCTGCTTCGATTTGATATTTAGCAATAAATTGTAATACGCCTGCTGCGTTATTGTCTTTACTAAAATCTTCGCTAAACCAGTCGAATATTTTTGATATGTAAATTTTTTCGTTTTTGATGCGAATTCCCTTCTCTTTATCTGCTAAAAATACGCGGGCTTGTTCATCTAACTGGCTTTCTAGTTTTTTACTGTCGTAGGCTTCATTTCGCAAGTCTGGGCAGCTCATTGAAGCACACACAATTGCGAAGTGGATTCGTGGCTCTTTCATCTTACGCAGAATCTTATGCTCAAGTGTATCTAGGCTAATCGGCTTGCCATTTAATACCCCAGCAGGTTTTTGCCATACAGGGCTAAACCAACTACCAATATCTCGAATACTTTTACGAGGTTTGTAATCTATTACCAGTTTAATTGCGAAAATATTGTAAGTGTTGATATAAAAAGCGAGTTTATCTTCATTTTTCAGGGTGGAAGTGTCAAAACTTGCTAATGTCTCGATAAGTGTTTGGAATCTAGGGTCATTAGAAATGGAGTTGTAATCTACTAGGTTGCTGGTGATCCCTTGTTTTTCTGCACGGGTAATATTGTCGGCTAATAGGGAAGAATAGTTTGACCAATCAAAATCTGCTGAGCTGGATTGGCTAATCAATAGCATTAGAAATATGAAGGCGCGCATAGGATGGAATCCTTAGTATCAAGACGTAAAAAAGTATAAATGCCAATGATGATGATGTCATTGAAGCTGATCACAAGTTAAGTAAATGACTTCAATGGAGTATTAAATAGGTCCTCAGCACAGTGTATAAGACACTATTAAAACGAATTAGTTGCCTTATCTCGTGCCCATAAAAAAACCGCAACTATCAGTTCGAATATTGACTGATAGCTGCGGTTTTATACAAAGCGTCGACGATGGGCTTTAACCCAGTTCGCTAAGTTTTTGCTTCAAAACTTCCATTACAACCTGAGGGTTAACACCCTTAGCGGCTTTACGTGTGGCACCAATGAAAGGACCTATCGCTTTTGCGCGCTTATCTTCAGGAGTATTCAAGTAACCTTCAACCAGTTTAGGGTTGTCAGCTAGTACTTGTGCAACAACTTCTTCAATAGCAGATGTATCTGATACTTGTTTAAGGCCTAATTGATCGATGAGTTGATCAACCGGATTTTCCAAACCAGCCCCTTTGCCTTGCCAAATTGCACTAAAGACTTCCTTTGCACCATCGTTAGAGATGTCGCTGCCTTTGACGTTTTTCAAAATAGCACCAAGTTGTTCTGCGCTAACAGGAATCTCACTGATGCTGATTTCGTTTTTATTCAATGCAGCAGAAAGATCACCCATAACCCAGTTGGCTGCCATTTTATAGTCGCCTGCAATCTCAGCTGCAGCTTCAAAATAATCAGCCATCTCTCGGTTAGCCGCAAGAACGCTGGCGTTATAAGCAGACAGACCATGCTCAGCTTCAAAGCGGGCTTTTTTCTGTTCAGGTAATTCAGGTAATGTTGCACGAACCGCTTCAACATATTCTTCATCAATGATCACAGGCAATAAGTCTGGATCAGGGAAGTAGCGGTAATCGTTTTCAACTTCTTTCGAACGCATGCTACGTGTTTCGTTTTTATCGGCGTCGAATAGGCGAGTTTCTTGTTTGATGCTGCCGCCGTCTTCAAGAATGTCCATCTGGCGTTCGATTTCAACTTCAATCGCACGTTCAACGTTTTTAAACGAGTTAACGTTTTTGATCTCAGTACGAGTACCAAATTCTTCTTGGCCTTTTGGGCGCAAGGAAACGTTACAGTCACAGCGCATCGAGCCTTGTGATAAATCGCCGTCACAAATGCCTAAGTAAGTCACAATGCTTTGCATCTTACGGAAATAAGCAGAAGCTTCTTTGGAACTGCGTAATTCAGGTTCGGAAACGATTTCAATTAATGGCGTACCACAGCGGTTTAAATCGATACCTGACTGGCCATCAAAGCCTTCGTGTACTGATTTACCAGCATCTTCTTCAAGGTGTGCACGCGTAACGTTAATGCGACGCGACTTACCTTCACCTAAATCGATATCAATATGACCCATGCCGACGATAGGTTCGTGCAACTGAGTAATCTGATAGCCTTTTGGTGAATCAGGGTAGAAATAGTTCTTACGATCGAAGACCGACTTCATACCAATTTCTGCATCAATTGCTAGGCCGAACTTAACCGCCATGCGTAATGCTTCTTCGTTAAATACCGGTAAAACACCCGGTAAACCCAAGTCATAAATATTGGCTTGAGTATTTGCATCTGCGCCGTATTCAGTACTTGAACCGGAGAAGATTTTTGATTTTGTAGCCAACTGAGCATGAATCTCAAGGCCAATTACCACTTCCCATTCCATGATAGAGTCCTCTTATTTTAAGCCAGTTGGAGTTTTAGTGTGCCAGTCAGTGGCGTTCTGGAATTGATGTGCGCAGTTTAATAAACGGCTTTCATCAAAATAGTTACCAATTAGTTGAAGACCTACAGGAAGATCGTTGATCATACCTGCTGGAATCGACATACCTGGAAGGCCTGCTAAGTTAGTCGATAATGTATAAATATCTTCTAGGTACATGCTCACAGGGTCTTTGCTCTTCTCGCCAAACTTAAACGCTGGGCTAGGAGCAACAGGGCTCATGATTACATCAACATCATTAAAAGCTGCAACGAAATCGTTTTTAATTAAGCGACGAACTTGTTGTGCTTTTTTATAATAAGCATCATAGAAACCTGCGGATAATGCGTAAGAACCCAGCATAATACGGCGCTGAACTTCATCGCCAAAACCTTCGCTACGAGAACGTTTGAAAAGGTCTTCAATATCTTTCGGATCTTCACAGCGGTGACCAAAACGAACGCCATCCATGCGAGATAAGTTGGCAGAACATTCTGATGGTGCAATCACGTAGTATGCAGGCACACAAAGATTGGTATTCGGTAAGCTAATTTCTTTTAGCGTAGCGCCCATCTTTTCGTATTCTTTGATCGCATCTTGAATGGTTTGTGCCATAACAGGATCAAGATCGCTGCTGAAATATTCTTTTGGCAAACCAATCGTCATGCCTTTCACTGATTTATTTAAATCAGCTCGGTAATCAGGCACGTCACGTTCGATACTAGTGGAATCTTTTTTATCAAAGCCTGCCATCACGTTAAGCATCATTGCTGCATCTTCAGCAGTACGAGCAATTGGGCCACCTTGATCCAAACTTGAAGCGTAAGAGATCATCCCGAAGCGAGATACGCGACCGTAAGTTGGCTTAATACCTGTTACACCACAAAAAGATGCTGGCTGGCGAATAGAGCCACCAGTGTCTGTGGCGGTAATGCCTGGAGCTAAGCGAGCAGCAACGGCTGCGGCTGAACCACCGGATGAACCACCAGGAACATGCTCTTCGCTCCACGGGTTTTTAACCGCGCCGTAAAAAGAGCTTTCGCTAGAGGAACCCATAGCGAATTCATCCATGTTGGTTTTACCCAAAGATACTGCACCAACCTTGTTGAAATTATCGGCAACGGTAGAGTCATACGGAGCAATAAATTTATCTAGCATCTTCGAGGCGCAACTAGTGCGAACACCGTCTGTGCAAAAGATATCTTTGTGCGCCATCGGCACACCAGTCCATTCGTTAGCATTCCCCGCTGCGCGTAATTCGTCAGCCGCTTTTGCTTGGGTTAGTGCCAGCTCGTCAGTCACAGTAATAAAACTATTGTACTGGCCGTCTAAATTTTTGATGCGATCTAAAAAGTGTTTCGTGACTTCAACACTGGAATATTCGCCGGCTTGTAAATCTTGAGAGATTTGAGCCAAGGTTTTGTTATGCATAATATGTCCTCAATTCTTAGCTCTGTTATTCAACAACTTTTGGCACTAGGTAATGGCCATTATCTGTACTTGGAGCAATCTTTTGAAATTTTTCACGCTGATTAACTTCAGTAACAACATCGGCGCGTAAGCGTTGTACGGCATCCATTGGGTGAGCCATTGGCTCTATACCAGTGGTATCAACAGCTTGTAGTTGATCAACTAAATCCAGAACATTGGATAAATTAGTTTGAAATTCTGTGATGCTTTTTTCGTCTATCTGCAAGCGCGAAAGGTCGGCGATTGCGAGAACCTGATTTGTGTCCAAAGACATGGGTTTACTCCACTGTTGTACAGGCTAGGTTATGCAGGCTTAGGTGTCGGACTTTTTTGTCTGAATAAGTGTCGACATTAAAGAGCAAAATTAAAGGCAATAATTTACCACATTTAGAGGCAGTATATTAGCGCTTATTGGCTGAAACCAATGTCTTAGGAAGACAAGTTGAAGATTAATGCACAAGTTATGATATAGGAGCTTGCCGAAAGGCTGCACCGTTGCTAGAGTTAGAAGCAATTTTTGTAGTCAGGTTCCTTTTTTATTGTTAGGGAACTCTTATCCAATTGGGAAATAGCGGATGTTAAGAAAAATAAGAGGTTTGTTTTCAAGTGACCTATCTATTGATTTGGGAACAGCCAATACACTTATCTATGTGAAAGAAAAAGGTATTGTCTTGAATGAGCCATCGGTTGTGGCCATTCGTATGCAAGGTAGCCAAAAAAGCGTAGCTGCTGTTGGTACTGATGCAAAGCGTATGCTGGGAAGAACCCCAGGTAATATACATGCAATTCGCCCGTTAAAAGATGGTGTGATCGCCGACTTTGAAGTAACGGAAAAGATGCTGCAATATTTTATTAGAACTGTGCATCAAGATGCGTTTTTGGCTCCTAGTCCTCGTGTTGTAGTTTGTGTGCCTCATGCAGCGACCCTAGTTGAGCGTAAAGCAATTCGAGAATCTGTGTTGGGTGCTGGTGCGCGACGCGTGTATTTAATCGATGAGCCAATGGCTGCTGCGATTGGTGCTGGCTTGCCAGTCGATGAAGCGCGCGGTTCTATGGTTGTTGATATTGGTGGTGGTACGACTGAAATCGCAATTATTTCTTTAAGCGGCGTTGTTTATGCAGAGTCGGTTAAAGTGGGTGGTGATCGTTTTGATGACGCTATCGTTGCTTATGTTCGTCGTAACTACGGAAGTTTAATTGGTGAAGCGACGGCAGAGCGAATTAAACAAGAAATCGGAACAGCTTATCCTGGTGGCGAAGTCCGTGAAATCGACGTTCGCGGCCGTAACTTGGCAGAAGGTATCCCACGCAGCTTTACTTTGAACTCTAATGAGATCTTAGAAGCGTTACAGGAATCTCTTGCTGCGATTGTACAGTCAGTGAAAGCTGCATTAGAGCAAGCTCCGCCAGAATTAGCGTCAGATGTTGCAGAGCGCGGCTTGGTTTTGACCGGTGGTGGTGCATTGCTACGAGATCTTGATAAGCTACTAAGTGAAGAAACAGGCCTGCCTGTTTTGGTTGCAGATGATCCATTGACTTGCGTTGCTCGTGGCGGCGGTATGTTCTTGGAAAATTCAAGCGAAGCTGCACTTGAGTTATTAGCGGCAGATCAATAACGCTATCCTTATCGCTTGCATATTTGTAAGCGATAAGTAGTCCTAAAAGCATGATTTTTCGTGCTTTTAGTCGATTATTCCTTATTCTATCTTCACTTTCCTTGTATAGTAGCAGTACGAAGATTCAAGAAGGATCAGGCTATTAAATCCCCCGTTGAAATATCCCCATTACGAGCATCTCGGCTAGTAGGCATACTGATTTTATCCTTATCACTTATGTGGTTGGACAGTCACAGCCAAATCTTTAAACCTGTCCGTTCTGCATTGGGTTATGTGCTTTATCCATTGCATCAAATCTCTTCTGCTCCTTCTGTTCTAATTGATTGGTTTGGAGACTCCGCAAAGAGTCGTCAGCAGCTGATAGCTGAGAATGCAGAACTATCTGCCCGCAATTTAATCCTTGGGCAAAAAATCCAGCGTTTAATCTCTCTAGAGACAGAAAATAGCGAGCTGCGTGAATTACTCGGTGCATCAGATCGTATTGGTGAGCGCGTTATCGTTGTAGAGTTGGTTGCCGTAGATCCTGATCCGTTTAGTCAGCAAATAGTAATTAATAAGGGCCTAGAAGATGGTGTTTTCATGGGCCAGCCCGTTTTAGACAGTCATGGCTTAATGGGACAAGTTATTGATGTATTGCCTCATAGCAGTCGTGTTTTATTAATTGCTGACTCAAACCACGCGATTCCCGTGCAAATTAACCGCAATGGAGTAAGGGCCATTGCTGTTGGTTCAGGGAAGTTAAATGAACTTAACCTTGTGTACGTGCCTGATACAGCAGACATTAAAGAAGGTGACTTATTAGTGAGTTCTGGCCTAGGTGGTCGCTACCCTCGTGGTTACCCCGTTGCATCGGTGGCAACCGTAGAGCACTTTCCTGGAAAAGCTTTTGCCGTAGTAAAAGCGATACCTAGCGCTCACTTAGATCGTAGTCGACATATGCTATTAGTTTTTAGTGACAAGGTAAGTAATGTGCCACCTCAATCATTATGGCAGGTGAAATAATGTCGCTACGTGAAACGATCTTTATCTTATTTAGTCTCTGTTTAGGCTTCATTTTACAGTACCTACCACTGGCTGATTTTATGAGCTGGTTTGTCCCTCAATGGGTTCTAATGATTTTCATTTTCTGGCAAATACAAAAGCCTAAACTCATTAATTTCTGGTGGGTATGGCCCATTGGTTTGCTGTTGGATGTTCAGCAATCTGATTTCTTAGGGACTTCGGTCGTAGCATTGGCGTGTGTGCTTTTCGTTTTACAAATGATGTATCAGCGCTTACGAGTTTTTAACGTTGCCCAGCAAACCTTGGTCATTTTCTTATTGATCTGCAGCTTTGAATTGGTTTCATATTGGGCGCTTATTTTAGTTGATGACGTGAATAAACCTCTTTCTTTGTGGTTGCCTGCGCTTATTAGTGCTTTAGTTTGGCCTTGGTTGTATTTGTTATTATCCAGCATGTCACACAGGTTGAGATAAACTGATGAATAGGCAACTCGTATTAGCTTCTACCTCTCCTCGAAGAAAAGAATTACTACAGCAAATTGGTATCGAATTTACCCAGCTATCAATTGATATCAATGAAGACGTTAAAGCGGGTGAATGTCCGACTGATTACGTACTTCGTTTGGCTAAAGAAAAATCCATCGCTGGTTTTAATTCTTTGCCGCAATCGCAACAGGCTAACAGCCTAGTATTAGCAGCAGATACAACCGTTGTATGTGATGACACGATTCTAGCTAAGCCTGAATCGTTGGCAGACTGCCAAAGGATTTTAGGCCTATTATCCGGTAGAGAGCACTCTGTAAAAACAGCAATTGGCCTTTGTGGTACGGATATAAGTATCCAGCACGTTGTCACAACAAGAGTATTATTTCGCGAATTAACCGAGAGCGAGATAGAAGCTTATTGGAAAACCGGTGAACCAAAAGATAAAGCCGGTAGTT
>Ga0115572_10001967_pt1 | contig 16623 bp, 19 predicted proteins | sample COGITO_mtgs_1206_FD_88681 | JGI IMG/M metagenome (GOLD analysis project Ga0115572, IMG submission 88681) | Pelagic marine microbial communities from North Sea - COGITO_mtgs_120607 | ecosystem: Environmental > Aquatic > Marine > Epipelagic | place: Germany:Helgoland, sampling site Kabeltonne... | reverse complement strand
CGGCGTGCAGCTCATAGAACCTGAGCGCAGACAGGAAACGCCACATGCTCCGGTATGAGCCAAGATTTTTATAGACCGCAGTAAAACTCTTCGCAGGAATGCCAAAGCGGGGCTCGGCCTCATCGAGCTTTTTCCTAACGACCGAACGGCCAGCCCCCAAATCGACCACAAAAGATGCCGCCCTCATCAACATTGCGGCAGCAAGGAAACCTATGATGAATGCACGGAGCCTATCATCCCAGACCTCCTCGCGCTCCCCCGCCTCGTCCAGTTGATCGATCAGCTCTTGGATACTACCCACAACTTCTAGGAGAGTGGCGCGCAAAGACAGGTAGCGCACAAAAACGTCGCGCAGCCGTTCATCTTCATCGGGCAAAAAATAGCCCCTTGCTTGCGCTGCCGCAGCATCCACCAACTCCTGCCGCATTTGATCGCGCACTGGCATAGCAGCCGCAACTGATCTAACAGACATTGCAGCGCGCTCAATGGCACTACTTATATGACGCCCGTTCTCCTTCATCATTGATGTTGTGCCATGAGTCACGCTCCTCGTCAATGTCCCATCTACGAGCACTCCTTAGATTCTAACAGTATCTAACAGCCTACTTTTCCCATGAAATGGGGATTCTCTCTTTTAGGGCAAGTGCCGCCGATCAACCCCAAAGCACCCTCAAGTCAAGCAATCCCTAGGGGAAATTCGTAATTATTTAACTTTACAGAATCAAATCAGAAGGCCATAAGAAGGGCGTTATGAATAAATCCGAACTCGTCGAAGCCGTTCAAAAATCCTTAGGGAACGAAGCAACCAAGCGTTGCGCAGAAGATGCACTTGCAGCTGTCCTTGGCAGCATTGCTAGTGGTGTTAAGAAAGATGGCAAAGTCCAACTCATTGGATTTGGTACATTTGCAGTCAAGAACCGCGCAGCCCGTCAGGGTCGCAACCCGAAGACTGGTGAAGCTATGCAGATTAAAGCCTCCAAGACTGTTGGCTTCAAATGCTCATCCAGCCTGAAAGGCTCCCTGTAATCATTAATCCGAGTTTACACCGTAGAACTACTCTACCGTAAACTCAAACAATCAAGCCCGTGTCATCTAGGTGACACGGGCATTTTTTTGGCTTATTTTTTTGCCTAATGACAGCTCGGTCTATCAAGCGTCCACCATCATTTATTTTGATGTTTCGCTAAAGAGCATTCCCCCCTAGAATACAAGCATGCTACTACAGATAATGGGACGCCCAGCGCTGTGGCTCACCGCCTATCTAGGCCAGCTCATCGGGCTCATCTTCGATATCGGGGAATCTCTGCTCCGGGGCAAACGCAGGTGGCGGCGTGTTTTTGACCAGATTGTTGAAATCGGTTTTAATTCGCAACCTGTGGTCCTAATCACAGGAGCTTTTGTAGGCGCCGTTCTTGCCGCCCAAGGATTATTCCAGCTCAGCGGCTTACAAATGGAGTCCATGGGGGGTGCGCTGGTTAGTGTTGGCATGCTCCGAGAGCTCGGCCCAGTTTTAACAGGCATCATGCTGTCTGGTCGCGTCGGTGCTTCGATGGCAGCAGAAATAGGAACCATGAAGGTCACCGAGCAAGTCGATGCATTGCGATCTATGGGAGTCAACCCTATCGACTACCTGGTGACTCCCCGTTTTCTCGCCATGCTCATATCGGTCCCATTACTTATCACAGAAGCAGCCGCACTTGGCATCGGGGCAGCCTGGATCGTCGGCACACAAACCTTTGGCGTGTCAGAAGCCTGGTGGAGTTACCATACCATGATGCACACAGATCTTGGTGATATTTACATTGCCCTGATCAAAGGCCTTGTCTTTGGCCTCATCATTATTGTCATCTCCTGCCACCAGGGACTGAAGGCTACGCACGGCGCCGTCGGGGTCGGCAAAGGAACAACACGGGCCATGGTTTATTCATCCCTAGCGATCCTTATTACCAATTTTTTCCTGACTATGTTTATGAATATCTTTTTACCGATTGGACTGGCTAGCTAAGATGCTTGTTTAGGGAAATTTGACAAATCCTCCAGCGCAAGGAATAATAATGTTGCTGACCTATCATATCATTACCATGAAAACTTCATTTCGTATTCTATTGCTTGCATTAGCAGGTGTAGCTGCCGCTACATTTGCAATCCAAGCGCAAACACAAAAACCTATGGCAACCGCAGACAAAGCTCCTGAACAACCACAGAAACCTGTCACTAAAACTGACGCTGAATGGCGCAAACTACTCACCCCCGAACAATACCGCATTGCCCGCCAGTCTGGCACCGAGAGACCTAATGGAGAGGTTTATCAAACCTTTAAAAAACAAGGGGGCGGGACCTACTATTGCATTGGCTGCAATGCCGAGCTTTTTTCCTCAAAGGTAAAATTTGATTCTCACTGTGGCTGGCCATCATTTTATGATCCCTCGAATGCCAAAAACGTAAAAGCCATTCAGGATCCAGATGGCTCACGCACCGAGGTCCGCTGCGCAGTGTGTGATGCTCATCTTGGCCATGTGTTCACAGGAGAGGGATTCAATACCCCGACAGACAAGCGCTATTGCATCAATGGCACCATTCTGAAGTTTGTGCCGGCAGAGGTCAAAAAATCGGAATAAATCTCGCGTTTTTGATATGACACTTCCACGCCGTCCATGTGGAAACTGTGAGCTATCACAACCATGCCTATTTTTTTGTATTAAAGGGTCTAGACCTCAGAAGCAAAATAATATAAGAATAACACTCCATCTAAAAAACCTATCTCTATGTCAGATCAAGCCCAATCCCAAGAATTAGCTGAATCATATCTCCAAGAGCTCATAGCGAGTAACCCTGAAGACTGGGAAAGCAGAAAAAAGCTAGCCCAGCTCTTGTATAATGAGGGCAAAACTAAGCAGGCTGCTGAGATCGTCTGGGACGCGCCTGAAATACCTTCTATCGATCTCGAACTTGGTTTTGCCGCTAAAGTTCTTGGCAAGGGAGCTCCGCAAAAAGCCATTCGTTTGCTCAGCAGCCTACAAGAACTCAACAAAGGAAAGCCGGTTCAAAACCTCGCGATCGCCAATGCCCTACTGCACTACGGTATGGTTATGCAGGCAGCTCGATTTTATGGCGCTGCGTTCGCAGATGACCCCAGTTTAGTTAATCCAGACCTAGAGCACTTTCTATTGTGGGTGGATGACAAAGAAAAGATCTGGGGTGACTTCAAGCAAGACAAACCCAACTTAGCTGAGCTGCCGTGGATCAAACGCGATGCTAAAGAAGCTGAATCACTCAAATTGGCAATGCAGGGGCATACCACTCCCGTCAAAATACCCAACCTAGCAGCAGTTACGGCAGAAACCGTGATTCACGATATGTATTCTCAAGCCAGCCAGCTTAATGTACAGTCAACTCCCCCACCTTCCGTCACTATTCCGATGGACCGCGTCAATCCCAAGGATGTGATTGTTGACTCACAACTCGGGGCCGCACAACCAGTGGCCCCCGGCCAGCAGGGACAGGCAGCACAGCCTATCGGGCAGAGCACAGCTCAGGGTCTACCTCCCTTAACACCATCTGCAAACCCAGCGTCACTGACCCAACCCAAGCCCCTGGCAGCCCCCAAGCCCCTGGCAGCCCCTAAACCTCTGGCCCCGCCTAAACCACTTGCCCCACCCAAGCCTCTGGCACCAGCCAGCACATCAAATCCACAGAAAAATCCTGCTCAGCCTATCACCCCTACTGCGCCTATCACCCCCGCCGTGCCCGTATCCCCCGCTGCATCAATACAGCCGCCTCCTGCGGCGGCTCCGGTAGTTCTCAGTGCAAACAATCAATCCCCACCGCCAATACTCAAAGCACCACAAGCCACGCCGGTTACCCCCACCTCACCCGCGCCTCCGGCAACAAGCATTCCTTCTCCTGCAAGCCCAGTTGCAACAACGCCACCAGCACCTCCAAGCGCGCCCATTAAAGCTCCTGAGCCAATCACGCCGATCGCCGCAACTCCACCAGCCAGCCCAAATAAGCCGGCCCCTGTTAATGCCCCGACGATCCACATGCCCAAACCGTTGCAAGATCAGCCGCCAAAACCTGCTATCAGCGCGCCTACGATTCAAATACCAAAAGAACCCAGCGCTGCAAATCAGGCCACCATACCAGCTGCCCCACAGACAGCAGCATCCAACGCTCAACAAGCTGCTACTCCTCTCTCTGCTCCCAAACCAAATGAGGCTGACGACGATGGCAGCGTTAAGCCCATCAGACTCAATGCACCCGGTCTCAGCGATACAGGGGCACCTCTTCTTAAACCAGTGAGCACCTCCACTCTCGTTGATGGTAAAATTGTCATCAACAAGCCCTAAGTAGGGAGGCAGCGGTTAATACAGCAGTTAGCCAGACACCAGGAATCAATACAGTTTCATATTTTTAATATTATTGTATGATACGGGTATTGTATGCTTATTATACAGTATTTTAAAGCTCTTTTCCGGGTGGCAAAATCCTCACATACTGGCATCTTGACTTTCTTGCCAAGCTTGTTAATTCTACATGCATGGAATTACATGATGCTTCGAATGCCCTTTCTGCTTTATCGCAGACATCCCGCCTCGAACTGTTTCGACTCCTCGTCATCTCTGGTGACGATGGCATGCCAGCAGGTCAAATCTCCAGCGAGCTTAATATACCAAAACCGACTCTCTCTTTTCATCTCAAGGAGCTCAGTACGGCTGGTTTGATTCTTGCTGAGCGTCATGGGCGCTCGATCACTTACAAAATCAATATTGAGGGTATTCGCGAATTGATAGAATTCCTCACCGAGGACTGCTGCCAAGGGCGAGCTGATCTCTGCAACCTCTCGAATAATTCCACAAACACCCTGCCCACCAACTTATTATGAATATCGCCATCAATGGATTCGGCCGCATAGGCCGGCTTGCTTTCCGCGCCGGCTGGGATCACCCAGCACACACGATCAGTGTTATTAACGAACTTCACGGCACGCCTGAGACTGGAGCTCACCTGCTTGAATTTGATACCGTACACGGCAGATGGGCTCGTCAGATCGATCACGATTCATCAAGCATTACCGTCGACGGCCAACAGATCGCATACAGTAATGTTTCGACTCCTGCTGAAATGGATCTCCGCGGAGTGGATATTGTTATCGATGCAACAGGTGCTTATCGCACCCCTGAACTATTGCAGCCGTATTTTGACGCGGGAGTTAAAAAAGTTATCGTGGCTGCCCCCGTCAAAGAAGGTGCACTCAACATTGTCATGGGCTGCAACGATAATCTCTATGAGCCGGACAAGCATCATCTACTCACCGCGGCATCATGTACTACCAACTGCATTGCTCCCGTGGTCAAGGTGATCCACGAAAATCTCGGCATCAAACACGGCATGATCACCACCATGCATGACGTCACCAACACACAGGTGGTGGTGGACGCACCACACAAAGACCTTCGGCGTGCCAGATCATGCCTCAACTCACTCATCCCCACCTCGACTGGATCGGCTACCGCCATCACCATGATCTACCCTGAGCTGAAAGGTAAATTAGACGGCGTCGCTGTTCGCCTTCCCCTGCTCAATGCCTCACTCACCGACTGTGTCTTTGAGCTTCCCAATCCCACAACCGTGCAAGAGGTCAACGGCTTACTCAAAGCCGCCTCGGAAAATGAACTCAAGGGGATTCTTGGCTATGAAGAACGCCCATTGGTCTCGGCGGACTACACTAACGACACGCGCTCTGGTATTGTCGATGCTCCCTCCACGATGGTCACCAATGGCACTCAGCTCAAGTTACTCGTCTGGTATGATAATGAGGTTGGCTATGCCACCCGCATGATGGAGCTTGTCGCCAAAGTAGCCACCTCCATGTAGCTGGAGTCACTTGCCATCTTGCCTGCATGAACACCAAGAGCTACGCCATCGTCACAGCTTCGTACTGGGGGTTTACCCTCACCGACGGAGCTCTGCGCATGCTTGTATTACTGCATTTCCACAGCCTTGGCTTCTCGCCGCTCAATCTGGCATTTCTGTTTTTGCTCTATGAGTTCTGTGGTGTTCTCACCAACCTTTTAGGAGGCTGGGTCGGCTCACGGATAGGACTTAAGGTGACACTCTACTCAGGACTGGCACTTCAGATTATTGCTCTACTCATGCTTTCTATGGTTCATCCCCATTGGGCCATGACCTTATCGGTTAGTTATGTGATGGCATCGCAGGCTCTCTCAGGCATCGCCAAGGATTTAACCAAGATGAGCTCAAAGAGCGCAGTGAAACTCCTAGTCAATGGGGGCAACGGCGCCTTATTCAAATGGGTTGCCATTCTGACCGGATCGAAAAACGCCCTCAAGGGGGTCGGCTTTATGCTAGGCGGAGTCTCACTCACCTGGCTTGGATTTACTCACTCACTCTGGTTGATGGCTGCTGCCCTTGGGCTTGTGCTGCTTGCCGCACTTATTTTTCTCAATCAGGACATGGGAAAGAGCAAAAAGAAGGTCAAGTTCACCCAGCTCTTTTCTAAGTCACGGGAAATTAACTGGCTTTCCGCCTCACGCTTTTTTCTGTTTGCATCACGCGATGTCTGGTTTGTGGTGGCCCTACCTGTCTTTCTCAAATCCCAACTCGGCTGGAGCTTTAATCAAGTCGGTTCATTCATGGCCGCTTGGGTGATTGCTTATGGAATCGTGCAGGCAAGCGCACCCCGCTTGATTGGTCACCATCGACCTGGGCGAAGTGCCGCTCGCTGGGTTGGATTGTTAGCCTTGGTCACCGCCAGTCTTGGTGCAGCCATCACGCTCGACTTTCATCCAGTCACCTCGATCTTTGTGGGACTGGGCCTCTTCGGTATTGTCTTTGCTATCAACTCCGCAGTGCATTCCTACCTAATTCTCACCTTTACCTCAGATGATCAAGTTGCGCTCAACGTAGGCTTCTACTACATGGCAAATGCATGGGGTCGCCTTGTCGGCACCCTGCTGTCGGGGCTCATGTTCATCTTCGGCGGCTTAGCCGCCTGCCTCTGGACCAGTGCCGTGATGCTGCTCGCTGCATTTATCATGACCTTACCATTGCATGCCGCACAGAGCACCATGGGCAGTGATGATGAGCACTAAAATTCCGGGCTCGAGCGAAAGGTCAAACGAGCTTCTGTGAGCGGGTGCGAAATAATCAGCTCACAAGCATGCAGCTTAAGCTGGCCTGGCCCATCTCCATGGCCATAAAAAGGGTCCCCGACGATCGGAATACCGAGACCTTTCTCGTGGTAGGCATGAAGCCGCAGCTGATGTGTACGCCCCGTAATGGGAATGAACTCAATCCGTGTTCGCCCAGCCTCAACCGCTAGTTTGCGCCAGTGTGTGATGCCTTTTTTTCCGTGGATCTCATCATAGATCTGAATGGGGCGATTATCGACATCTAGTCGAAACGGCAGCTCAATGGTTCCACTTTCTTGCTCTAAGACTCCATCCAACAAGGCGATGTATTTTTTTTCGGTCAAACGCTCATGAAATTGCCTCGATAGGTTCCGGTGTGCTTCAGCACTCCGCGCTACCACCATCAAACCTGAGGTATCCATATCCAGGCGATGCACCGCAGGTTGTTCGATGCAACCGGGAAACATGCGCCGCACACGGTCAGCAACACTGTCCACCTTATCTGGGCCTCGGCCAGGAACGGCAAGCATGCCGCTGCGCTTATTGACCACCACAAAGTCAGGATCAGTGTGCAGAATGTCTAAAAGTTTCTCAGAATCCATCGTTTGCAAGCATCTCTGACTGAGCTCGTGCCATGTGTCAAGAGCCGTGCATGGCGTAGATCGTGATTGCCCGAACCGCTCGCCGCAAGGCATGATGCACTTATGAACGACGCCATGCTCCAAGATGCTTACCGCAGATTTGATGCCGCCAATTCCCAAGACCCCAATAGCATAGAGGTCGATGGTAAGCCTCAGCCTAAGGAGCTTATCTTTGCTAAGCGCCTGACAGCGGCTGTTTTAGCGTTGGATCCTGACGCATCCTTGGCTTTGAGACTTGCGGCTCGCTGCCAGCATATCAGGCGCTGGGAGACACCGCGCTCTACTCAACCCATGGGAAGGGCAGGTTATTTGAAGTGGCGCACGCTGTTAAAAAAATTTCACGCGGAAACGTCAGCGCAGATTCTTAAGGCGTCTGGCTATGATGACGAGCTCATCGAGCGCGTTCAGGATCTCAATCTGAAGAAAAACCTCAGCACAGATAAAGACTGTCAGATATTAGAAGATGGTCTCTGCCTGGTATTTCTAGAATACCAATTCGACGCCTTGATCGCAGAAACCGAAGAAGAAAAACTCCTCGGTATCGTTCGGAAAACCTGGGCGAAAATGAGCCCTTGTGGGCAACAAGCCGCCGGCGACATTGCTTTCTCAGAGATCGGAACCCGCATTCTTGAAAAAGCTCTGTCCTAAATACCCAATCACGAGATCACGTGATAAGCTAAAAACTCGACTTTTGTATCTAGTTATATTAACCCAATGCCCGTGAGCAATACCGAACCATCGCCCAAAAAAAGTCCCGATCTGGAAGTCAAAGACGCCCAGCTCATCTTTAATTCTGTTTGGGAAACACTTGAAGCCGAACGCGGCCGGGAAAAAATGCGTTTCCCAAAGGAACTCATTCTTCTGGGTGGTGCTCCAGGCTCTGGTAAAGGAACCAACACCGCTTACATTTGCAAGGTTCGCGATATTTCAGCGGAGCCGATCGTTGTTAGCGCACTCCTTGACACCCCTGAAATGCAAGCGCTCAAAGCAGAAGGTCACATGGTAGGTGATCGCGAGGTGGTGGATATTTTGTTCCGCAAAATGCTTACCTCTGAATACCGAGAGGGCGTCGTGCTTGATGGATTTCCCCGCACCACCGTTCAGGTAGAGTGCATCAAAATGCTTTATGATAAAATGGTCTCCCTGAGGCGAGAGTTTGAGAGCACCCCTCTCAAGGTCCATTTTAAGCAGCCTATTTATCACATCATGGTGCTCTTTGTTGACGAAGCTGAGAGTATTGCCCGCCAGCTGAAGCGTGGCCGGGAAATCATTGCCCACAACGAAGAGGTCAAGCGCACCGGCAACGGTACCATCTTAGAAGAACGGCCAACGGACACCAGCGAGGATCTTGCGCGTAACCGCTACCGTACCTTCAAGGAGCAGACCTACGACGCCCTGCTCTCACTCAAGCAAATCTTCCACTACCATTTCATCAATGCTCAGCTTCCACTGGATGCCGTGCAGAGTAACATTCTCCAAGAAATGGAATACCAGAGCTCTCTGGAGCTCGACCCTCGCACTTATGACGTGCTGCGCGTGCTTCCTGAAGCCGCTGACATTACCAATCACGCCCGCCGTGACTTGGTGTATCGCCTAGATCGCTACAACCTTGAACATCCCGAGCTGTTTCACGATGTGGTCGAAATGATCGACTCTAAAATCATGTCCATCATTAAGCCTCACGCCATTTCCGGCAGGGCACACGTCAATACAGAAGACTCATTACTCTCAAAGCCAAAGGCCCTTGCCATGCTTATTGACGTGTTTTCAGAGCGCGGATTTTTTGCCTCTGTAGATATCCACTTGATGGAGATACCCAATCGGATTGACCTCAATACGGGCAAGATCGAATGCCGGGAAAAGAAGGTGTTCCGCATCACCGTGCACTTCAAAGGATCTGAAATTCGAAGGGGTTAACGAGGCGGCTAATGGCTGCCATACTATGCGATAGCATTCATATCGACTCCATCCAAGATGACCAGCTTCTCTCATGCTCACACTGACAAGGACCTGAAGCGCCTCAGGCAGTTCCTAACTGATACGCTTAAAAAATCCGGCGTTCAAATCCCTGGGCAGCCGTCTGATCCTTCTGACGGTATGCAACTCCTCAATCTCGCCTGTGGCCGAGCTGACGAAACCGAGGTTCTCGCAGATGTATTTGGCAGCAAATCTGACTCCATCCATCTCACTGGCGTCGATATCCGGACACGAGAAATAGGTGAAGCAAAAGAGCGTTGGAAAAAACTACCGAATAAGGCAAGTGCCGACTTTCTCGTTCAGGACGCTTCACAACTTGGCCATCTTAAACAGCTCGGCAGTGCATTTGACATCGCTTTCATGCGCCACCAAAATTTCTGGAACGGCGACACAACCTGGACAAAAATCTATGACGAGGCACTCCACCGTCTCGATGATGATGGCCTATTGGTGATTACTTCTTACTTTGACCATGAGCACCGCCTTGCGCTCGATGCTATTCAAGGGCTCGGTGCCGAATTAGTCTGCTCTGAGAGAAACTCCGACTCTCGCATCATTACCGACGCACCCAATAAATCCGTGGACCGTCACCTTGCCATCTTCCGCAAGCCCTGATGCCTCAACTTGCCATGGCTTGGTGTTAAGCTCGGCCTTAACTCCGCCTCCAACACATCAACCACTCCTCTCCTTTACGAGTCGGAAAATGTTTTTTTGGCAGGCGCTCCCACTCGAGAGTAAACGCCTTACTGAAGTGCTTATGAATGGTTTCAATGTTGGTTTTAAATGGCGGCCCATCCCCGTCTGGATCTTCAGCAAAGGCAAAAAAAACTCCGATCAGCAGACCTTGTGGCACCAGTAGGCGGTGGGCGGCATCTACATAATCATCTCTCTTATCGGGGGTAATCGCACAAAAACAAGTGTGCTCCCAGATCACATCGTATTGATTTTCTCTAGCAAGCTCAGGATCAAAAAAGTCTGCCTCCTGGTAGCTTGCTCCGTCGATACCGTTTACCAACTTTGCTGTTGCCAGTGCCGTTGCAGAGACATCCAGCCCAATCACTCGACAGCCCGCCTGAGCCAGCGCACTCACGTCGTGCCCATATCCACAACCCGGAACCAGCACCTCAGACGCAGCTGGCAGTTCTCCACTTGCGATCACTTCGAGCAATGCCGGTGACGGCGCCCCTTTGTCCCATGGAGTATGGCCCTCTAGATAATTTTGATTCCAGTCACGCTGCGGTGTTGCCATGTGCCCACTTAAAACGATCTACCCACCCCTACCAACTTAAAAAAATGGGCAACAGAATCTCAGGGTGGGTCTATTGTCATAAAGGTGGCGCTACCCCATCAACCTACCAGCTATTCGAAATAGGTATCCTCATGTGAGTAAACCGGTGCGCAACAGCAAAGCAAGCGTATCGCTGTCAATGCCTTGATCTGGTGCCAGGCACTGGGAGGAATCAAGATCGCATCTCCTGGCCCCACTTCCTGCTCATCACCATCAATCTCCATGAGCCCACGTCCTTCCAGAATGAAATAAATCTCCTCACTGAGTTTGTGGTAGTGGCGCTCTGTGAATCCGCCCTCCGGTAGGCTCGCCTCGGCAAGGCTCTGCTTTTCTACGGGTGCATTGGTGGCATCGAGAATACTGCGGATAGTGGATCCATCTGCTGTGGTAAAGGGAATCTGGTCGCGAAGCTGATTGACGATCATGCGACTTGGTAACAAATTAATGCCATGGAAACAACTCCCGTTACCTGCCCGGCATGCTTTCAATCCTTCGATGTTACACTTCCTCCCGCCGAGGAGTGCCCATGCGAAGTCGATTATGATTGTGAAGTGTGCTGCCGCCCAATGGTGATTCTTTTTTCAGATCATACGGCTGAAGCTCGTAGTCTTGACGATTAGACATACCCACTGAGACGCCCATTGAGATGCCTATTCGCCAACACATCGCAGGCCGCGAAGCTTGTCCATTCTTGCCGCATGCAAAAAGTATACTGACTCCATCGGATAGCCGGCAGGCACGTGAGAGCGGAGATCCCAGCTGCTACTATCTTGCCGCACTCACCTGCGCTCAGTCCCTCTGGCTTCAAGGCAAACCCGCCCAAGCACTGCTCCAACTCAACCATGCACTTAGTGTCACCCTCGCCCCCGACGATATAACACTCACTCAGTGGCCTCTGCCTTATCAGGCCAAAGTCTGGATCCTTACCCGTCGGCATGAAGAAGGTTTTATGGGCAACCCCGTGCGCCATTACCAGCACCTCGCAAGCCGCATAAGCGGCCCCAACAAAGAACTGCGGGCATGGCGAGCTTGGGCTTGCTTCCATCTGGCACAGGGCATTCTTCCCGCGGACGAGTTCCCTATAGATCAACGACAAATCGAGAAGGAGCGTTTAGAAATACCTACCTGGGATAAAGTTCTTGTTCAGCTCAGCCACCTTGGATCACCGACGGAAACCGATATCCTCAGAGCCCTCTACGGCTAAAGCTGAGCCAAGTATTCACTGCTTACCGCTTGCCTTCCGCTCTGTTTATTTCTACCCCTTCTGCAGATGTCCAACCTTTACGAAACAGACCAAGCCCTCAGCGAATATTTACTCATGCACTACGGCACCGATGCTGAGCTGATGCCTTGGCCGTTTGGACCTGCTGATGCAATCGGATTTCCAAGCCGTACGGTTGCCTATTTCCCCGAAAAAAAAGCATCGCGAGGCCTGGATATTGGCTGCGCGGTCGGGCGATCCACCTTTGAACTCTCTAAAGTATGCGACGAGGTCGTCGGCATTGATTATTCTGCCAGCTTTATTGAAGCCGCTGAAGAAATGCGCCAGCATGGCAGTATTGATTACCCCATTAAGGAAAGCGGCAAAATCAATAGCAGAGCGACGGCAAGCATTCCCGAGCATTCCCATTCAGAAGGCATCCAGTTCCTCTGTGCTGATGCAATGAATCTGCCCGCAAATCTCGGCCAATTTGATTATGTTCATGCCGCCAACCTAATCTGCCGACTCCCCGATCCAGCTAAACTACTCAACCGGCTTCCCGATCTAGTTTTACCCGGTGGCTATCTCGTTCTGGCCACCCCATGCACCTGGCTGGAACAATTCACCCCTCCTGAGAATCAACCCAGTGAGGATACCTTCGAATGGTTATCTGAGCTTCTTTGCCCCTCTTTTGAGCTAGTAAAAAAGGCAGATGAGCCCTTTTTAATCCGAGAAACAGCTAGGAAATTCCAGTGGTCGGTTTCCCTTGTAACTCAATGGAAACGTATTGTTTAAGGCATCCAGTGCGGCTTAACCGCCATGCCTAGCCTAAGCCTGAGCTTGACTTTACAAGCCAGCTCGTGTAAAGAGATCCATCTTTGGTGAATAACCACTGCCATTTTTATCCACATCGGCCACAGACTGATCAAAATGATTACTGCACCTGGCCCTCTTTTTACCCGCTATGTTTAACAAAATTCCTTTTTCTCGCGTCAACTGGATCACGAGTATCTTCCTCATTACCACCGCTCTCCTCGCCGTTACCGCCGTTCCCATCTATCTATGGCACTTCGGAATCGACTGGTTTCAGTTCGGGATGTTCTTTTTCTACACCGTGATCACCATCATGAGTATCACGCTCGGTTATCACCGGCTCTATTCCCACCTTGCTTTCAAGGCGAAATGGCCTGTCAGGCTGGTTACCCTCCTCTTCGGCGCCTGCGCCTTCGAGAACTCATGTTTTGATTGGACCGCTGATCACCGCAAACATCATAAACACGTCGACCACGATGATGATCCTTATGATATTTCCAAAGGGTTCATGTGGGCTCACATTGGATGGCTCATTTTCAAGATGAGACCCGAGGAACCAGTCAATAACGTCAATGATCTTATGCGGGACAAGCTCTGCATGTGGCAACACAAGTATGTGCACTGGATCGGCTTCATCCTAGGCGTTGTTGTTCCCACCGCACTTGCCTACATGGTTCAGCCTACCTGGCACTACGCCCTCGGAGGCTTCCTGCTCGCCGGCATCCTACGCATCGTCGTAGTTCAGCACTGCACCTTCTTCATCAACTCGCTCTGCCATACCATCGGCAAACGCCCGTATAATACAGAGAACTCTGCACGTGATAGCGCAATCATGGCCGTTTTCACATGTGGCGAAGGCTACCACAACTACCACCACGCGTTCCAGCACGACTACCGTAATGGCGTAAAGCCTTGGCAGTTTGACCCTACCAAGTGGATGATTTGGGTGCTTTCTAAGCTTGGTCTTACCAGCAACCTGCGCCGTGTATCGGATGAAAAAATCCTGCTCGCAGAAATGCGTGAAGCATGCCGCCAGGCAGATAAAGTCAAAGCGATTGAGCCAGAGACTGCGCTCAGCGAAAAAGCCATGGAAGCATTTCATGATTTCTCTCAGCGTCTCACCGACAGCTATAACGAGCTAGAACAAGCCATTTCAAACAAGGTAAGCGTATCGCGACAAGCAATGGCCCAATGGCAAAAAGAAACTCGTGAGTTCGTGCGCCACGTATCCGTGATTAATCGCCAACTGCAAAGCCCTGCGTAAGGACCTTCACAAAGAACACTCTATAATCAACAGGCCTGCACTCTTCCGTGTGGGCCTGTTTGCATGAGACCATTTGCTTCAGGCTGTTTACTTAAGGCTGTTTACCTAAGGCTGTTTGCTCAAGCCTCTCAACTCGACAATGACTGACACTCAAACAGCTCTAACTTTCCTCCGCATTCCTCACTTTCTCCATTGCCACTTCTCCCAGACGAGCTTAAAGGTTAATCTTGCCAACAGCGTTTCTTAATGACCATGAAAACAATCCATCACCTCATTCTGCTAACATGCCTCGCTCAGTTTTGTGCCTCGTGTGCTAAACAAGAAAGCCCCGCACCAGAGCCCATCGAAGAAGCTCCTAAGAAAACAGTAAAAGCAAAAGTATCAACAGCCACCGCGGCTGCCGCGACCAGTCTCTTTCGCACTCCATCAGATGATATTGCTCTACCAACGGACGCACAAATAGCCGAAGGCGAGCAGCCCGCTGCAGTAAAGCCACCAAGCCAACCTAATAATTCATCCCCTAGTATATCTATCAAACCCCCTGCAGGAACCCCTTCAAGCGGCAATCCCTAAGCAGAGCGATAAGCCCTAAGCTTTAACGATAGATCGGCTCTTTGGTTGCCATGCGCAAACCCAAAAAATTCAATCCTCACCCGTTTGATTACCATCAGGAAATCGAACTTGAAATCTCATCGCTAAGCAATCTTGGTGTCGGCATTGCCCGTGTGCAACTTGAGGACCAAGGCGAGCAAAGTAACCAAAGCGGCCAAGACGAAGCACAACAAGGCTGGGTTGTCTTTGTGCCACACACCCTTCCGGGAGAAAAGGTCCTCGCACGTATTTTCCGCAACGACAAATCACACAGTCAGGCTGATCTCGTCGACGTCCTCGTCCCCTCAACTGACCGCCTTGAGCCCAAATGCTCTCTCTTTGGCAGATGCGGTGGCTGTCAGTACCAGCACCTCTCCTACGATAAGCAACTCGCTTGGAAAACACGCCAGGTCGAAGAGTTACTTGAGCATATGGCTGGTGTGCATACCGATGTATCCCCTGCGATTCCCTCACCTCGCCAATGGGGCTACCGCTCCAAAATCACGCCACACTTCAAACGGCCTCGCGACGGTAAGATCGGCGACATTGGTTTCCTGCTAGCAGGGCAGCGCTCACACCTCGTCGACGTGCCGCATTGCCCCATCGCCATGGATGAGATCAATGATGCCCTACCCCGTATCCGCGACGAAACACGCAACAACGCAAAGACCTACAAAAAAGACGCCACCTTACTATTGCGCGCCACCGAAGGTCACGTAGAAACCAATCACCGCAATCCCATCTCCGAAACCGTCACCACCGACGCGGGAGATATCACTTTTCATTTTCTCGCCGGGGACTTCTTTCAGAACAACCCATTCATCCTCCCTGCCTTCACCAGTTACGTCGCCGAACAAGCGTCCTCCTGCGGTGCCCACTACCTCGTCGATGCCTACTGCGGATCAGGCCTCTTCTCACTGTGTCTCGCGCACAAGTTCAAACAAGTCGCGGGAGTTGAGGTCAGCGAGACCGCAGCAGACTGGGCCCGCCGTAATGCTGAACTCAACAAAATCGACAACGCTACCTTCCTCGCCTCCAGCGCCGAAGCTATTTTTGACGACATTAGCTTTCCAGCTGAAGAAACAGCCGTGGTCATTGACCCGCCGCGCAAAGGCTGCAACCAAGAATTCCTCGAGCAACTCTTCGCCTTTAGCCCTAAAAAAGTCGTCTACATCTCCTGCAATCCAGCTACCCAGATGCGTGACCTCAGCGAGTTTCTTCTCGCAGGCTACAAGCTCACTGCCGTGCAGCCCTTTGACCTTTTCCCGCAGACCAGACACCTGGAGTGCGTGATCGTGTTAGAAAAATTGGGCTAGGCCACGAAGACTAGAGTGAGAAATAGTCGCAAAACTCTGACCACTCCAACCGCGCCTGCTCGATGGATACCGGGACAAAGCGTATCCGCGTCGCGGGGCGTGCCTGACAGAGCCGGGGCAAATCTACCCGCGCAATAACCCCCAGCTTGGGGTATCCCCCCAGCGTCTGCCGATCATTGAGCAGCACGATCGGCTGTCCATCCAGCGGAATCTGAATCGCTCCCAAGGCGATACCCTCAGATATCACTCCTCCACTCGGTGGTATAACCGCGCCACCTTCAAGTCGCACACCCATACGGTCTGAGTCAGAGCTGACCCTATAATCTTCTTGGTAGAATTTCGCCATGGCATCCGCACTAAATTGACCGGCTTGATAAGACT
>Ga0115572_10001957_pt1 | contig 16684 bp, 24 predicted proteins | sample COGITO_mtgs_1206_FD_88681 | JGI IMG/M metagenome (GOLD analysis project Ga0115572, IMG submission 88681) | Pelagic marine microbial communities from North Sea - COGITO_mtgs_120607 | ecosystem: Environmental > Aquatic > Marine > Epipelagic | place: Germany:Helgoland, sampling site Kabeltonne... | reverse complement strand
TGCAAGCATAACCAAACATAAGTCCTTGATCTCCTGCACCAAAGTCGTCTGTACCTAGTGCAATGTCTGCACTTTGTTCATGTATTTCATTATATAACTTTAACTTGTGCCAAGAAAATCCATCTTGATCGTAGCCAATCTCTTTAACTTTGTTTCGAACAATTTGTTCTACTTGATCTCTAGTTACATTAAAGTTCTTAACTTCGCCTGCTAGTGTAACCATGTTGGTAGTTACCAGTGTTTCAACTGCTACTCGTGTTGTTGTATCGCCAGCGGCTAATCCAGCATCAACAAGCGCATCAGATATTTGATCTGCTACCTTATCTGGGTGTCCGTCACTTACTGATTCGCTTGTAAAAATGTGGTTCATATTAGTCCTTTTTGTCTCATCTCTTCTGGGTCCATAGGACCTTTATTTATAGTAGCCTTCATAGCCTTTTCGTGTTGTTCGTTTTCGTATGCATCACGTACCCCATGCATTTCCGAATAGGGATATATGGAGCCTTGGGGTAAAGCGCCATCCTTTTTCCATACAGACTTGCGCAACCTCTTGAACATTGAGAACATACTCTTCCGAGCGTCCCCCAAGCGGCATACAATATACTGGACACTCAACGCCGATGTCACGATATGCTTGCACAGCTCTACCAGCTTCTTCAATGTCTGCACGATCAGCAACAACAAATTTAAGATAAATGTCACTACCAGCAACAGTGGAATAATTAAGAGCAACATCAGGACGAATAGCGTCCTCCCAAGATTCTCCACTAACGGAAAGTTTAGGGCTACAACTCCATGTGACTGTAATTCTGTCACTGTCATTGAGATAGTTGTAGAGGTCGTCGTGTAAAACTTGTGTAGTGTTTGTTTCAAATGTGACATTTTTTAAATCCTTCATTCTAGGGTGTTCGAACAGCTCTACGTAAAGTCGTTGCCACGCTAACAACGGCTCACCACCTGTCATAATAAGATGGATATCTTGACCGTTATCCATTGTCCACTTGCCTTCAGGAGTAAGCGATAGTAGATGTTCTACCACTTCGTCGATCTCTGCAAGTTTGTTAAAGTCTTTAAACTCAGGATAGATACTTGCATAAGTGTCACACCCTGTATGAATGATAGGCAAGTCTGTAAACTTTTCAGTCCTTGCAATAATACCATCATCAAGCAAGTCTTTTACTTCTTGATTGTATCTTTGACCATCTGCAAGTTTCTCTGCACGACTGGGTTCATCTTTACCAAGTCCAAAGTTCATACAACGAAAGTTACAACCGAATGTTCGTAGGAACACACTAGGCACTCCTACAAACTTGCCTTCACCTTGTACACTATAAAATGCTTCTGAGTATCGTAGTTTCATTGCTGGCTTTCTATTAACTGCCTCATAGGACGGATAACCTTTTTCAAATACTGGAGCCTCTATCATCGTGCAAACTCCTGTTGCAATTTAATGTTGTCAAAGAACTCTTTCTTTGTGCCCATGTCATCTTTAAATGCACCACGCAGTACAGTTGTCTGCGTTAGTGAACTATGTGCCATAATGCCTCTGTTCTCACAACAACCATGTGTTGCTTGAATGTACACACCTAGATGCTCTGCGTCAGTTGCTGCCTGAATCTCTCTAGCAATATCATTTGCGAGTTCTTCTTGTAGTGTTCCACGTCTAGCACACCATTGTGCAATACGTGTGTACTTGCTTAGACCAATTAGTTTGTCTGCGGCAATAATACCAATGTACGCAATTCCTGCTACTGGCTGATGATGATGCGAACACATACTTTTTAGTTCACTACGTACTACTAACATACCTTCATAGCGATCATCGCTATCATTCGGAAACGCTGTTGCACTAGGTGCAGGGTCATAACGTCCTGCCATAATTTCATTATAGTACATCTTAGCCAAACGCCGTGCTGTGCCTTTTGAGTTAGGATCGTTATAACGATCAATGACTAGTGCGTCTAACACACTTTCAAATGCTGTAGTTGCTTCATCGATAAGTTGTACTTTATCACCATCGTGCAGTACTGCACTAATGTTGTCGCCTGCCCAATAGCGTTGTTTTGCCTGTACTAAGCGGGCTTTAATTTCTTCACTTTTACTCATTTAATTCTCCGAGTTATTGACGAGGATGTCATGTAGGTAGTATACTCATACTATAAGTATACTACTCTATTTAGGTTTTGTCAAGCACTAAAATATTTTTCTAACATTTCCATGCGATCATTTGCAGCAGCCATTTTGTCAAGTTCTTCTTGAATAGCTTCTACAATGTCACTGTGTTCACCAATACCTGTAGCATTGTTCATGTAAACCATAATGTTGGTCTTTGCTCTTTCGAGTTCTCCTTCGGCATGCATCCGTGCCGCTTTTACTAATTGTTCTTTCAAAATCATGTCCTTTCCTTTTTATGATTTAATATTCTGCCACGTTTTCCCAAGGGTAAACGAGCCATACGTCTTCTTCTGCTTTGTTAATTTCGTGACAAGTATATTGTACGTCAAAAAAGTCGCTCGCTAAGTTTTCTGTTAGTGTAGCAAAGCGAACATTGTTGCCCCAAACAGTTCCCCAACTTTTATCATCAGGTAAACAGCCTGAAGGCCAGTCTTCCTTGATCCAATTGAAAGTAGCACCAGTATCGTTGATATCATCTACAATAAGGATGTTCTTTCGTAAAGGACCTGCTGTAGCACTTGGCTCACGTTCATAACCAAATGCATCTTCTGCCATCCAAAGATTACTTTCAGGACCTTGTTTATCGTCACGCAAACTTACTTTAAGTGCTTCGCAACGGATACCAGTCATGTTACTAATAATAGTAGCAGGTATATTGCCGCCGCGTGTTAGTCCCACGATGTAATCAGGACGCCAATTGTCGGCGTACATTTGGTTAACAATACTTACACACATACGTTCAATGTCAGTCCAGCTGTAATAATGTTTCTTAATCACGGTTGCCTTCCTTTGATGCTTTTTCTGCTTTAGTTAGTTTGTTGTTCCAAGTACTATTGCTAATACCTAGTTCACTAGGCATAGGTTTTGTTTTGCCTTTAGTAACTTCGCCACCTTTAGCAAGAAACTCTGCCTTCATTCGTTCTAGTTCATCGTCTTTAGGTTTTGCGTCGTGATTCATACTCATGTGTTATCTTCTTCCTTGCCTTTGTAATCTTGTTCTACTAATTTATATACAGTTTTAAAGTTTTCATATGCTTTTGCAAGTGCAGGATATTCATTACACATAGCATTTACAGTATCTACATCAGGCAATGTTTCAGTCCATAATGTAGGAACAATACTAATGTTATCCCAATCAAAACTAATCTGACCATCTGTTGAAGTAGTATAATCACTTATATTAATTGTGTCAATTGAGATACCGCTAATAGTAGTAATACTATCTAAATTAGAAGAAGTAATAAAACTACCGTCAGTATTCATATTGCTCATGTCAATAGTGATTGTATCATCCTTTGATTGTGTCATACAATGCTGCTCCACTAAAAAATTCTTTGTTAAGTTTTGTACGTTGCTTTTCTAAAGACACTTGTAAGTCATTATAGTTTTCTATGTAGTTTACGATCTGTGCAACTACTTTGTCTCTATTATGCAAGTAAGCATCGTAGTTTTCAGTCCATTCACTTGGATATTTAAACTCAGGCAGTGCCATTTCACTATAGCTAAGTCTATCAGGCACCATAGGAATAGCATCAACTAATGCACCTTCGTACCAACTAATACCAAGTGTTTCTTGTAAGTTAGCACTAAACACCATCTTAGCTTCGCCTAGTAGATTATGATATTCATTCTTTGAAAGTTCTTGATCCTGACAAACAACAAACTCATATTGCGGTAAACGTTGTGCTAAGTCTCTAAAGATTTCAACTTGTTTCTCGGGAGCAACTCTATGCGGAAACAAGATTAAATCACGTTTTTCCATACCTTTATAACTAGTTAGGCTATCTTTAAGATACTCCATAGGCCAACCAACTTTAATTGCTTTATCCATATCAACGTCATAATTGTCCATCATAGTATCTGTAAACAAGTCTATATGGAAATCTGTAGCATAGAAGTTATCATCATAACATTCGTACATTGACATTTCAGCGTGACGTACCCAAGGTTTATCACCTATAAGTCTACCAAGGAAATCATGAGGATCATAACTACCAGCATGCCATAAGCCACCGATGTTAACGTCAACACCTAGAAGTTCTGCCATATACTTTAATTGTATAACAGTAGGGTTCCAAGCATCGGTGTATAAGAAATAGTCACCATCAGCAACTTGTCCATTACAGAACATTTCACCGATAGTTTCTAGTTGTTTACTTTTGTAAACATTAGTACCACCAAAGTTAAGAAAAGCCCCAGGCGTTGTAGCCTGAGGCGTTTCCCCTCCACTAATAACCACAACATCTTCATTAGTAGCCCGCCGCAGTTGCTTTGGAAGATATTCCTTCCATTGCTTGGTGTAGCGTGTATCTACTGCTTCAATGTCTACAATAAAGATTGTCATAGTTATTATCCTTTGTTGTTGTTAAAACGTGGGTTAGGCTTACGTTCACGTTGAACGAAGTCTTTGCCACCGTTGCGAGCTTTTGCTCGTAGCCAACCTTGATACTTTTGATAGGCAATCCACGTAGGATCTTCCTTCTTATAAAGTGCTCTTTCATCAAACACTTTGCCTTCAAAGCGACAATAATCTCTATATTGTTCGAGATCGTTAAACACTTTGTTTACGGTTGGGTTTGCAATTGTCATAATATATTCCTCTTGTTATGACTGGGGATAAAAAATTGAACAGCCGTTTTCGCCATCTTCGGCAACATCAATCTCTACAAATCGGCTAGGGTATTTTGCAGAAATCTCTTTGTACAAGTCATCTGCAATCATTTCGCAGCTCTTGTGATCCAGTTGAATTACATCTTGTGCATACAACCGTTCCATCCAGCGTTTAAACTGAATAAACTCAATGTCGCGATCGTTGTGAAACACTTCGATGCGTACTTTAAAGTGAAAGATATGACGATGTGGAATGCCTAAGAATGATACATCATCCCAATCGCCGGTTGCTAGTTTAGGATCAGTGTCTGCACCAGGGTACATATGTACACCTTCTTTACGGAATGTGACCCAAATACTTCTTTTTGCTTCTGTCATAGTTCTTTCTTCTTTCAGTTTGCGGGAAATATAATTATGATAACGTTCTTGCATGTCTATAGTATAACACTAATCAATAACTGTGTCAAGCCCATAATCGTTCCAATCTGTATAAACTTTACGATCCATTAGATTATGTACACTATGACACCATATACCACTATTAGTATCGCCCCATGTGTTGTCATCTAATTTAAGTGTTGCATTATAATTAAACTGTTTAATGTATGGAAGCTTAACACTAATCATGCTAATAAAGTTATTGTATTCATCAAAGCCTGTTTCCAGCACTCCGTGACTATATTCGACACCAAAGTCTAGTGTACACCAGTATCCTTCTTTTAACAGAGGCATAATCATAGCCTCCCATGCTTCCCAGTCACTTGCATCTTCCGGAAAGTTTAATCCAGGAGTAAAGCTTTGACTAGTTCCGAAGTATAAGTGTTTAATACCATGCTCATCGGCACGTTTTTTAACTTCATCCACAGGCTGTACACCTACAACAAATAGAGTTTGTTCACCATACATTGCAGTATGTTCAACTTCTGTTCCGATAAAGTATACGACATCTTGCCGTTCTTCAGTATTTAATCCCATTTTATATAACCTCTGCTGTAGTTGTTGGGTCTGTTTAATCCATCTTCAAATGCTTGTTGCCATTCAGTAGTCCTTGAATACCCTTTAGTCCAGAAGTCGTCGATATTTACTTGGTTGTTAGTAATCATACTCTCTGCAAGTTTCATTGACTCTATAAAACAATCTGCTCTTGGGCTAGGAAATACAATAGTACAAGCTTTCCAAAGTAAGTTACCAAAGTCTGATGTTAGTTCTTTTTCTACTCCAAATATTAGCAATGCTTCGTTATTAAACTCAACACCTTCAACCTTATGCAGTATATTAGTTCTGCTACTCAGATCAATAACAACATCATAAGCACCGCTATACGACTGTTTTAGCGTGTCTCCCCACAGGTGTTTGTTATAACTACCAACAACATCGACTGTATCAAAAGCAAGGCCGAATCTTTCAAGACTGTTATAAGCAATCCAAGCTAAAAATCCACTTCCTAAAATTAAACACCTTTTATTAGGACCAGATCTAGATTTAATAGCATCTAGTGGTTGCATTATTACATTAATGCCACACGCAACAGGCTCTAATATATACTTTGGATCTGCACTAGGAACTACTACAAATTCATTGTGTCTACAATTGTAATAGTCTGCATAAGCAGGTTCGCCTCGAGTAGCTACAATGTCACCAACTTTAGCATTTTTAATCATATTGCCAACTTGTGTAACTTCGCCAAGACCTTCGTGTCCTTGCATTTCTAAAGGCAAAGGGCCAAACGTGCCTTGCATCATCGCTAAGTCACTACGACATACACCCGTCATAAGTGCTTTAACTTCTATCTCGTTAGGCTTGTGCGCAGGCTTATCCCACTCAACTTCTGTAAAGCTACCAGCGCCTGTTGTTTGTAATAGTTTAACTTTCATAATGTCTCTATTTGTTTATGAATCCAAATGTCTTGTTTTGCTTGTTCTTGCCAAAAAGTATCGTTGTCTGTATTCTTAATAGCATCTTGTATCATATTATGATATGCTTCTTCAGGACACCATCCTAACTCTATTGTACTACTATTAAATGTAACACAACTTTCTTCTTTTGTCAAGTCTTTCCAATTTGCTTGTATATGCCACTTAGAATCAAACGACATTTTAACATTGTCATCTACATCGTATGTTCCGTTATAATCAATAGTACCATACTCTGTGCTGGCAATAGTTGGCAGAGTCCATTTTTGTCCAACAATAGAGTTACTAGATGTTGTATCCTCCCAATTAGGATTCATTGCAATGTATAAGCTTAATAAATGAGGCACTAGATCTCTGCTAACTCCGCCATATGCAAGTTCTTTAGTAGTAAACCAACTACCAGGGTGCGGAATACAATTTTTTCTAATCCATTTAATGTTAACAGTATCAGACTGTGCAGCAAGTGTTTGCATTTCAGCGATATTATTTCGCCACATATTATTCTTTACCATCATAATACGTGTGTCAGGATATTGGCTTAGTGTGTCTTGCCATTCATATGAATTTTTAAATCCAGGCTTTTCTACAAACACAATTTTACTATATGGTGCAACTTGCTGTGTAAGTTGCGCATGAGTAAAATTAGGTGTGCAGATGTTTACAGTATCAAAGAAACCATGCGCCACTAAGGCATCTTCTACTCTTGCAAAATCGGCGCCCTTGCTAGGATTAGTATCTACAGTTACTACTTCGTGACTTAAACTTGTTAGTACAGATTTATATAGATCACCGATGCCCATTCCTACTATAAGACTTTTCATTCTAAACCTTTTTGTATTAGATAGCTGTTAATTCGATGCATTTCGTCTTTTAAATAAAGTTTCATAGTTTTCATACGTCGAACTTCTTCAGTAACGTATGCATTATTATACAACAGTTCTATCTCTTCGTCAAGTTTTCTATGCTTACGCTTTAATTCGTCGTAGTGTGCGCGAAGTTTATCTTCGACTTCATCATAGTTGCTCATCCTGGAGTTCCTCTAATTTAGTTTCATCTAAAGTTTCGGTATCTTCAATTACTTCTGGTTCTTGTTCATCGAATAGTGCATTAAAGTATGTGCTAGAATTCATAGACTTTTTGCCTACTGCACCACGTGTACCTGGAATTTGCATCCATAGTCTGCTATTATCTTCAACTATCTTGTTTGCTTCTTCCCTAGTAGTAGCAGCAAAAACAGCATCAATAACATCACCGGCAAATAGTTGCTCATGTTTTTCATTTACTAACATCGAAGGTACTTTGCCAGCATCGTATTGACGATTTGCTTCTTGTACAGAGTTTAAGTGCATCCATACATTATGCGCCATTAAGATTGCATAGCTGAAGCTATCCCACGAAGTTTTACCTTCTTTACCAATTCTGTTTAGATCACCTGGCGCATAAATGCAAACGTCTTTTACAGTTGTATGTTCCATTACAGGACTAGTAGCAAAGTTTTTGTGAATGCCATCTTGTACTACTGCATCTTTAAACAATCTAGTATCTTGTGCATACTTTTTATCATCCATCGCTGCTGCCATACGATAAGACCACTTGCCTCGATCTTCGATTTCAGTCTCAGTATAAACTTGACCATTTGCAGTTGCAAGGAAAGGACTAGCACAATCAAAGCTAACAGTAAACTTAGGATTATGATACTTGCGTACAGCACGTTGAATATCTGTTAGTACCAATGCCCATTCTAATTTACTAGTACCTAAGAAGTGCATCCAATCATGTAACCCTTCTTCTAGCAATCCATCAAAGCGTAATGCAACTAGACGTTTTAGAACTAAGTGGACATCGCACATGTTTTGTCCGCCCATTCCCCATCCATTAAAATGATTGTCTGGATATATGCTAGGATCGCAATACTTCTTCATTCGATCATACCAATCGTCTGCATCAGTATGATTCTCGCCTTGTAACACATTTAAGAATTTGCAGTTGCCATTACGATTGTTAATAAAATAATCATTATTAATTTCTGTAGCTCGACATGCTTCTTCGTATGTGCTAATGCCTGTAGCTTTTTGACCTTCTGGCGAACGTGCAACCCACGCTGGAATATCTAAACACATTCCGTAATCCATTAAAGCATCCATCCAAGTTAAAACTTGCTTACGCTTTTTCATTGCAGCAGGACAATTAGGATCTTTCCAATCTCCGGGCCATTTGCCTTTACCAATCTGGAAACCGCCCGAATCGCCTAGTACAAAACTTTTGCCATCACGTGGACGAGTTCTAAACATTTCTTCTCGATCATCTTGTTTGTTCAAGTCGAGATTAGCATGTCCTGCAGAATACAAGCACCATTTGTAATATAACAATGGGCTTGCAGGATCTAAGTAATTAATACTTTCTACATCATTTGTAAAGTTTGTAGGCAGTCTGGATGGTTCGATGTACGGGTACCGCTTTCTTTGATACCCGATAAATGCGGAGTAAAACCCAGATGTTGCTGGTAAAAACAAGGCATAATCTTTTTGTGTTGCTGTTAAATTTGTATTCATGCTCTCCGCCGGTCCATCCATATTACTTGCTCTGCGCTGGTAGAATATAATCGTATGTTGCTAAACCTGAATCAACTGTAATCTTCATTGCACCTTGGTCACTAATGCTCATAGTAACATCACCACTTAGATTAAGAATAGCTTGTACTGCTGCCACAGGCCAACTCCAAGTGTGCTGTAATGTACCTGTTACTGCGTTTTGGAATACAAACTCACCTGCGTGTGTACTTGCATCGCCAAAGCTAAACACCAAGTCACTTACGCCACCAGTTGCTTTAGTTGTTACATTAAATGTAGGCTCTTCGCTGTGTGCCGCACTCATCAACTTCATACGTCCAATACTAGAAACGCTAGGTTTAAATTCTACTGCCCAAGCTGCACCTTTAAATGTTACAGTCTTCAACTTCTCTTCGATAATTGCTTTGTTCATAAAGCGATAGTCGTTTTCAAAGTCACCTGATACATTTTCAAAGTGAATGTGTGTTGGCATTGTTTCGCCATTGCGCTCTGCTGTAACTACATCAATCTTTGCATCTTTCTGATACTCAGGATTCTTTAGATGTAGTGCCAACTTATCTAAGTTAGGCATACCAAATGTACCATCAGCAATGCTGTGGTTAGAAGTTGCACTCATAATAACTGAGCGATCTTCTGCCATACTATCGATAGTTGTTTCGTTGCCACCTGTCACTTTAACTATACTTAAAAAGCCTAGCGAATGTGTGTGTGCTACGATGTCTTGTAAGATATCTTTCATACTGTTTCTCCATTGAATAAGTTTATTATAACGCCTTTATTGGCGTTTGTCAAGTATTTTTCTATATTGTATTTAGGTTTATATCCAAGTGCCTTCATTTTTTCTATGTTAGCACAAGTGTATTCTCGCTCGTTCGGGGTATTTAGACGCACCGGAACATTCGGTGCTAGGTCTTGAACACGTATTGGAACCCCACTTCCAATATCAAGTACACCTTTAACATAATCAGCTTCTATTAAAATATTAATAGCATCGATTACATCGTATAAGTGTACAAAATCTCTATAATGCCTTGTAACATACTCTAGTTTGTCATTAAACAGTTTGTCAAAGAACATATTTTTTCTCGGTGTATCTGAATATACTGTGTGAAAACGCATACCTAGTGTGTTAGGGTAACGTTCTGCAAGTTCTTCTAGTACATACTTAGACGCTGCATAAGGGTTCAAATCGGGCTCGTACGCACTCGAACTGCTCGCATACAGTATACGTGTATTCTCATAACGATCAAACAAGCGCCTGCTTGCTTCAACGTTATTCATCCAATATGCTGCTGGATCGTTAATACTTTCCCGCACACCTGAACGTCCTGCTAGGTGTATAATTAAATCAAAGTGTTTATTTGGAAAGTCACATGTTAGTAAGTCAATACCATCTTGTAAATCAATGCCTGTCACAGTATGATTTAATTCGAGTGCTTTTATTAAACTGGATCCTATAAATCCTTTATGACCCGTTAATAGTATGTTCACGTAGTTTCTCCCATGTGTGTTCCCAGTCTCTAACTTGATGTGAAAAGCCTAACTGAAAGTCTTTTAGTGCATATGCTAATGGTAAGTCATTACCACCTTCAAACATTGCATCACCATAAAAATGTATGGTGTCATCTTCTTTAAAGTCTCTTAGAATTTGTGACTTGTCTGCACCGCGAGGAGCAATATCAATACCCGTATCGCCGCCTACAGTTGCTTGCAAGTCTGGAAACATTATATTAAATGCACTTGCTATATTAATACGCTCATTTTTAACAGTATCGTAATCTACATATTTTGCACGTTCTTCAGTAGTAGCATTACGTCCTACAACACTAAAGTTAACCATGCCACTGCGTTGTTCAATATGATTACCTGTGCGTATGCTAAACGGACTTTCATATTCGCAACTAATTAAAAATGTCCTTGCTAGATCAGGTAATGTCCATCCGCTTTTAAGTATATTTGTGTCACCGTCCCAAACATCACTACCTGAACACTGATAAACACGCTTGCATAGAATATAAGTGTCTTCACCTATTTGTTCTATAGTTTTAGGTTTATCACTGCCGGTAACTAGATAAACATTATTATCTAAGCAAAATGTATTAAAGAACATTTTAAAATGTATGTCAATAATACCCCGACTGGGTGTTAGTGTACCGTCTACATCAAATATAAATTTATTCATTCGGTTCCTTCGCAATATGCTACTTCGCCTTGCGTAAACTCTGATGTTACTTTGTACCATTCCTGTTGGCATTCTATCCCAGTAGTAAACTCTGCATAACGAGTTACCTTAGGTTCTTCAAATCCGATAATAGTACTAACAATCCAAAGTGTCCACATTATTGTTCTCTTTCTGCTACTCTCTTGCGTAAGTCACTTGAACTAAATCTGTGGTCACGCTTGTTAAAATGCAAGTCTATATCGCGGCGTCTACAAATATCCTTACCTGTAAAGTCTTTGTCACGATACTCCTCTCCTAATATTCTAACATGAATATTGTACATTGTCAAGATATCTTCTAGGTCTGCTTCTGTACCATATGGGATAATCTCGTCAACATACTTAACTGCTTTGAGTTGTGTGTAACGCTCTACAACAGTTTGTATAGGAGCGTTCTTCTCTGGACGATCTCGACTAGGATCAACTTGTAATCCGCAGATTAAATAATCGCATTGTTCTTTTGCTTCGCGCAACATTTGTACGTGTCCGGCATGCAAAAGGTCGAATGTCGATGCAGTAAAACCTACTTTCATTCCATCATCTCCTTTAGTTCCCTTAACTTTTCAATAACTTCTTCAATAGTATTTAGGTCCTGTTCGTTCTCTGTATCAATTTCTATTTCTAGTTTTATCTTCACTTTATTCTCCGAAGTCAAACAAACTTGAGAATGTGTTATGACGCTTAGTATCTTCCAACGGATAGTTAAGCACACCAATTAAGTTGTCTAACTTATTATCAATAATAGTTTCTGCCATTGCTGAGTCGTCAAACGGAAGTTCTTTGAACCATTCTGGCAATCTCATTTGATCCGTTGGATACGCAACACTTGTATATCCTAGTGGATTCTGTTTTAGTTTACAAACAATGACTTTCATACCGTCTACAACTTCTTCAGAATACTTGTCACCGTTCATACGTTTCAGTGTGTTCCAGTTAATACTTGCTCGAACGTGTCCAGGCATGTTTGCTTTGCCTTGCTTTTCTTCTAAGCGTCTGTAGTGTCCAACTTTGTTTGCACGTTTAGGTGAACCTTTCTCCCAACCTGGACGCTCGTGGAACTGTTGACGGAATTCTGTAATACGCTCAAGTACATCTTCACGCGGCTTATCAGTAAGTACCATAAGTAATAGCTCGCTTAGGAACTCTTGCATAAACACAGGAGTATCACTTCTACGTAAGTCTAAGCCCATTGCTTTTACTTTGCCTGCTTTGCCGTCTATGTCTGTTCTAAAGCCTTCGTTGTCAACTACTAATGCTGCATAACGCTTCTTAGTAATATACAACCCTGACTTTGCAACAATCTCACGTCCTGCTGCAATAACACTTGCACGACTCTTTGGACAATGGTGCGACTTTGCCATCATGTCAACAAACGTACTGTCAACTGCACCGCATATCTGATCATACAATGTAATTGCTTTGTCAGTATCCCATTCGATCTTACCTGATTCGATATCATCTTTAAGCATAGGATACGCACTAAAGTAACAACTGTCAGTATCACCGTAAATCATTGCATCACCTGTGTGATCGTATACACCTGTAATAACTTTGTTTGCTTCTGCACTCATGTGCTTAACAATTGTACGTCCTGTAAGTGTAGTACTTTGTCCAATACGCTTGTCAAAGAATCTACATCCTGGATTAAGAATAGCACCATACAAACTGTTCAAGTTAATCTTCTTAACCAACTGTCGCTTATCCCAATACTCAGTTTCAACAGCATTGCCTGCGTCTTTAGCTTTCTTGAGATGCGCCTGCAACTCTTTACGTTCACTGTACCAACGCTTTAGGATACCTGGAATAACACCTTCAAACTCTGTAGTAAAGATAGTACCATTGGCACTAAGCATCCAAGGTTGATTACTGTCAAAGATTACTTTGTAAAGTTCAGCACCTGATAATACATCACTGCCTCCGCTTTCCCAGTCAACTGTAAGTGCAATAGACTTACTTTGTTCCATAACTGCTTCGTATTCTTCTGTAGCAAAGCGTCCTTCCCAACTACCAGCGAAACTTTTCTTCTTTAAGAACATGTCTTCATGTACACGAGCATCGCTAATCTCTGGACGTATTTGTCCTACAACAGTTTCCGGCGCCATGTTTAATGCACGAATCACTGATGGATACAGTGAATTCAAATCCATTGAACATATCCACTTGTGCAAGCCTTTCTTAGGATACGCAACGTATGCTCCTGCTGCTTGTGTAGCTTCGTCGTCACGTTTTTTGCGATTAGGTACTTGTAAGCCTCTGTGCCATGCTTCGTTAACAATTGCTTGTTCAGTAACAGCAACAGCGCCCATTGTTGTTTGTAGAAGCACTGTGTTGCTGTGTGCTAGTTCGTTGCTTAGATCAATAAAGCGAAGCTTTTTGTCCAACTTGTCAAGTAGTGCAGTATCCCGAATGTTATATTCAATAAACTTGCGGAAGTCGTTGTTGTAAAGTGCATCAAGTGTTCCTTCATACGGAACTTTGTTTTCACCTACTTCAATCTCACCAATAGCATCCAGTCGATATGTGTGACGCTCTTCATAAGTGTACTTGCGATACAAGTTCAAACTATCCAAGTGTACACGCCCAACTAAGTCAAACGTTTCACTTTCCTTGCCGAACTTTTCGTACATACGTTTCTTAGGCAATTGTCCCCACAAGCAGAATCTACGTGTGTCATCTTTGCTTAGTACACGAGCTACTCTGTTAACAATGTACGGAATATCATATCCTTCACTGTTCCAGCCACTTAAAATGTCACTGTCTTCGATAAGTGTTAAAAACGTATCTAGCATGTCTGCTTCTTTTTCAAACAGCATTACGTTGTCAATGCCTTCAAGCTCTTTCTTTGCCTCATCCATAGTAAGTGTCTTGGGCGGCACTGCTAAACATACCATTGTGTCAAGCCACTGTAAATACACACTTACACTAGTAATACCCATAAACGGATCACTAGGATCAGCAAAGCCTCGCTCTGGATCAAAGTCAGTTTCAATGTCAAAGAAAGCAATGTTTAGTTTAGGAGCATCTTGGTTAAGATAGTTTTCACTTAAACACTGAAAGATTGGATTAATATCGCTTTCGAATAGTTCTTTGTCGCGATTGATTGCTACTTCTTTTCTAAAGTCTTTTGTGCTTTTGCTCACAATACGACTTAGAGGATCACCATATACACTTTTATACTTGCCTCTTGGGTCTTTGTAATAAAATGTATATTTTACTGGGTATTCGCGGAAAGTTCTCTTCCCGTCTTTGCGTTCAACTGCCCGAATAATATCGGCGTCTCGGTCAAACATTGCATCTACGTAACTCATTTATTCTCCTGTTGTTGCTTGTGGCCAACTAACCTTAAACCTGCTCTTAAAGTGAGCGACTCTATAAAGTATATATTACCACCAAAGCATTGCTACGCCAAATCCGAATACATTTACTACACAAAAATATGCAGTCAACATCATCGGCCAAGCAAGGCCTCGTCTAATATATCCTAGCACTCCGAATATAGATCCAATAAAAAATCCTGGATATACTATTGTCATGTTAGGCTCATATGCAGTCATAGCGAGTGTTAAACTAGCTGCTACAGTAAATACAAAACTTAAGATTTCATAAAAGAATGCAGTCCTGTCACTGTGATAACTCTGCATCCAGAATTCTTTTATTCTATTCACTATTTGTCAATACCTACTGTTGCAACTAAGGTTTCAAGATCGTCATATGCATCTGCATGCTTATCCCAGTCACGCTTTAGACCAATTTTAATTGCTTTGTTAATTAAACTTGCTTTAATGTCAAGTTCTTCTGCGACAGCTTTAACAGTGTCTTTAAGACCACCCTGCAAGTCTTCAATCTCTTGCATTACTGTTACGCCTTCTTGAACTAGACGTTCAAGTTTTGCTTTTTCTTCAGCACCATAGGTACGATCACTCATAGTTTTCTCCTGTTAAGTTGTAATGTTAATATTATTATAGCGCACATCGTGAAAAAAGTCAAGTAAAAACTTGACTTTATTTTAATATATTTGTGTAGGGTTACTTTCTATCGTTGAGTTTGCGTAGTAGCATCTCTTTGATTGATTCAAAACTTTCGCCAGCGTGTATTGCTGCTTGTTGTTTCTTACGCATAGGGTGTCCTTTACCGTGGATACCTTTCTTACGTCCGTCACCTTCTTCAACGCCTTCGCCCATCTTTGCCATGAACTTGTCAAACTCTGCCTTCTTCTTAGGATCTGCTGCAATTGCTTTTAAACCTACTGTATGTTGCTTTAGTAAGTCGCTGTAATCGCCTCTCCTCATCATAGGTGCGGATTTTAAATTAGTTGTTTTTGCAGGTTTAGGTTTATCTTTACCACTCGAATTCTTCCCAAAGCGATCGAATGGATCCAACACTCCGAGATTATTATAATCTTTTTTACCTTTGGCATAACCAGTTTTAACAGCATCCCATGCGCCACCTTCTTCCGCTTCGCCAACTAGTTTATCACGAGTAGGATTCTTAGTAGTTCCAGCAGGTTGCTTCTTAATAGTATCCTTGCCTTTAAGTTGTCCAGCACTTCCAGTTTTTTGTGATTCGTTTAATGTAACTCCTGCTAGTGCAGCAAAGTCACTTAAACTGTAATCACCTTCAATAGGCATAGTGCCTTGTTGTACTTCTACACTTTCCTGCAGGAAGTTTTCTTCGGTTTGCACACTTTCCTGCGCCACACCGCCAACAGACTCAGTTAGTTTACGCAAGTCTTCTGCTCGATCACTTGGATCTAAGTCAAATAGTTTTTGTTGTAGTGCAGCGAAGTCCATATTAGTCTTCCCAAATCTTTGCTAGTCGGTCACCCATTGATCTAATTGCTTCTGCATCAGACATTTGTGACTGTGGCTTCTGAGGTTCTGTTGTAGAATTTACTAGTGGTGCCGCTATTGCGTTTGACTGCATTACAGTCTTTTCACGATTACCGTCCACTGCTCCAAATATATCTTCTGCGTTTACTGGCTTATACATAATATTACTTTCCTAGTTTAGCGTTTAATTTGCCTTGTAGTGATTCTTTGTAGGTTTCAGATACTGCATTACAGTTACAATGCTTACATGTTGGAGGACATGTGCAATCTTCTGCTTTTACATCACTACCGCAGCATTTGTCTGAACAATGCGTATCCTTAGCTTCAGTAACTTCGCCCATTGGACTTTCTTGATACTCTAGGTGAT
>Ga0115572_10001956_pt1 | contig 16688 bp, 18 predicted proteins | sample COGITO_mtgs_1206_FD_88681 | JGI IMG/M metagenome (GOLD analysis project Ga0115572, IMG submission 88681) | Pelagic marine microbial communities from North Sea - COGITO_mtgs_120607 | ecosystem: Environmental > Aquatic > Marine > Epipelagic | place: Germany:Helgoland, sampling site Kabeltonne... | reverse complement strand
CGAACTGGCAGATACCCGCGTTGTAGGCTGGAAAGGAATTCCAACACTTCAAAAGGTGAATGCTCTGGTTGAATTGAATGCAGCTAGAGGAAAAACAACCTTCACGAATAATGACACTTTTTTGTATTTTCCAGAATTATATCCAGAAGGTTGGGCGTTAAACGATTTATCTAGCCAAATATTTTGGCAAATCGAAAAAGATTATGTGCGCTTAGTTGCACCAAAAATTAAAGCAGATTACCCGCAAGCTCATAAAGAAAAAGCTGGAGAAATTGCGGGTGGATTTTCACTCTATATACCCCTTAAAAATAGTAATGTAGAGCCGCGTTTAGATTTAGCTTTAGGTTTTAAAAATTTAGATATTCAGGCCCAGCAAAAATTTATGCCACCAACGGCCTTACCTGAATTATCTAACTGGCTAAGCAATAATATTTATAGTGGTGATATAAATGAGGGCAGTTTTATTTACTCCGGAAACTCTTCTTCCAATGCTCCTGAAGAAGCTTTAACGCTGCAATTGTATTTGGATATTGAAGATGGACGATTGACTTACTTAGAAGATTGGCCTCAGATTACCGATGTTAAAGCTAAGATTATGGTTGACTCTCCAACTACAAATATTTGGCTTCATAGTGCCAACACCCTTGGGGGTGAGTTCATTACTAATAGTGGACATATTCGTATACGAAAGGATGAAGATAATATTCCTTGGATGACAGTAAAAGGAGAAGTTCAAGGTTCCGCTCAAGAGGGATTGGAGTATTTACAAACAACACCACTAAGAGAAAGTGTAGGCAGTGTTTTTGATCAATGGAGTGCTAAAGGAAAACAGCTAACAAAACTTTATGCTCGAATTCCACTTGCTCAGCCTGAAGCGGGTACACTTCTAAAGCCTAAAATTCGTTTAACCAGTGAGCTTGATGAAGTCGATCTCAATATTGGGGATTTAAATCTACAGGTTAATAACATTGTTGGTGAAGTGGAATTTGATAGTGATGAAGGTATCAGCGCAGATGAATTAGTCGCCAATACTTTTGGCGGTCGAATTGTTAGCAGTATCCGTTCGGAAAATATTGCTGGTGCATTCGATATCAGTATAACTGCCAAAGGCAAAGGCACCGCAGAAGAATTGAAGCAATGGCAACCATTGTTTTTGCTAGAGCCTATGTCAGGTGAATTAAACTATGAATTAGATGCGGACCTTAAACCGCTTAGTCGAGGCGGAAGTACTTTAACCTTAAATAGTGATCTTGTAGGTGTGATCGTTGATACACCAATACCGTTTGGTAAAACGGCAGAAAGTCCAATGCCTTTCCAATTTTCTATAAAAAATACACATGATATGAGGTTTACCTTTAACTACGGTAAATGGGCTAATGGTGTTGTAGCGCTTGAAAACGGAAGCATAAAAAGGGGGCAAATTTATTTAGGGGAAACAACCGCTTATTTACCGAGCGATGAAGGTTTAAGAATTAATGGAAATATTCCGGTAGAGGTCGATGCTAAAGCTTGGTGGGAATTATGGCAAAAAATCAAACCGGCAACGTCTGTTGATTCTGCTGAGGATAATACAAGAACGGCTAGTGAAAGCACATCTACTTTAACTCATGTTGATATTTCAATAGTACAAGTGAATGCTTGGCAACAGATTATGGGGCCCTCACATGTTACGGGTGATTATAAGTGGGGTCAGTGGGAACTCGATCTAACGAGTAACTTGGTTAAAGGCAAGATTCAAATGCCTGATGGGCCTAAGCCAATGACGCTGATATTGGATTATATCCATATGCCAGTGAGTGATGAACTTCCAGATGAAAATATTAAGTTTGGTTCACCCTTAATGAAGGATAGCTTAATCGATGTGGATCCTAGTTTAATTCCTGAAATGAATTTAAAAGTGGAAGAAGTATTCTTAGGAACGAGCAACTTTGGTCGTTGGGATATGACCATCACACAAAAAAAGACTCATACAAAAATACATGTGAATGACTCCCTCACCAAAGCATTAAAAGTTCAGGGTGATATTAATTGGAGTAAAGGTGAAAATGGACATAAAACCCATCTAGAGCTAATGCGTATTAGTAGTAAGGATTTAGGCGATACGCAGAGAGCATTCCGAAAAGCGGCAGCTGTAGAATCTAAAAATTCGCGGTTTGATATTGATATGAAATGGGATGGATCTCCAGCGAAATTTAACTATGCAACTTTAAATGGCTTAGCAAAAATTTCGATTAAAGAGGGTGTGTTAGTTAGTGACAACACTGGCGGATTAAAAGCATTTGGTGTTCTAAACTTTAATAGCATTAGCCGACGTTTACAGTTAGATTTCTCTGACTTATATGAATCGGGTGTCGTGTTCGATAGCTTAAAAGCTCGAATGGAGATTAAAAATGGTGTTGCAACTTTTACAGATCCTTTAGTTGTCGATGGACCATCGGCAAAATTTCAATCTTCGGGCCTTATCGATTTAAATACTGAAGCCGTCGATCAAAAAATGATTGTAACTTTCCCGATCACTAGCAGCTTACCCATGGTTGCTGTTATTGCTGGATTAGCGCCGGCGATAGCAGGCGCTATTTACGTGACAGAAAAATTGATTGGTGAAGAGTTAGAAAAATTCACCAGTGCCAGTTATACAATTACAGGTACTTTAGAAAACCCCAAGATGAAAATTGATCAAGCTTTTGATAATGAATTAGAAGGCAAAGAAAGTCGTAGCTTTATCAATAGATTCTTGGATATATTTGGCTTGGGGGATGATTAATATGACTAAAATTGCGGCAGTACAAATTACAACTGGCCCTGATGTAGAAAAGAACCTTCAGGCCGTTGAAGAGCAAGTTATTCATGCGGCTCAGCAAGGCGCAAAGATTGTTGCTTTACCTGAAGTATTTGCTTGTTACGATAGCCAAAAATATTTAGCGCTAGGGCAGAAAGAAATGAATGCTCTGGGGAATCTACGTAGCTGTATGTCTCGCTGGGCAAAAGATAATGACGTGTATCTTATCGGTGGCACCATTCCTGTTTTAGATCCTGCATCGAGTAAGGTATATCCGCGTTGTTATTTTTATAATAACCAAGGTGAAGAGCAAGGCTACTACGACAAGATTCATTTATTTGATGTTGATATTGCTGATGCACAAGGGCGATACCGTGAGTCAGATATGTTTTTGTCGGGGGATGAAATAAAGGTTTTTTCAACGCCTTATGGCAATGTCGGATTAACGATTTGCTATGATCTACGCTTCCCTTATGTGTTTGATCGTTTACGAAAAGCAGGTGCTGATATTATATCTGTCGTTGCTGCTTTCACTGAAGCGACTGGAAGAGCCCACTGGCAGCCTTTGTTACAAGCTAGGGCTATTGAACAACAATGCTATATCTTAGCGTCTAATCAATGGGGACAGCACGATAGCAAGCGTCGTACGTATGGACACTCTATGGTTATTTCTCCGTGGGGAGAAGTATTGAATCAATTACCAGAGGGTTCAGGCATTGCGTGTGCAGACATTGATTTAGAGGAAGTAAAGCGCATTCGACGTGAAATGCCGATTGCTAATCATCAGCGCGAGCTATAAATCGTATTTATAAAAGCGCTCGTCTGGTGATTAACAATTGGGGATCAGAGCTGATCAAAAATAACCATTAATCGTCTTTTTGATTGTATTGCTCTTTGATTGCCTTGAATAGATTTTTATAGTTGTTGCCAGGCTTTGGCGGCTCACTACTCATTTCTTTCGAGGCATTACGAATGAGTGTGCGCAAGTTCTGACGATCAACTTGAGGGAACATCTCAATAAAATCGTTCAGTGCAGCAGGGTCGGTAATTAAACGTGTACGCCATTGTTCTTGCTGGCCTGTTACTCGTCCATAGGCTTCCGTCGATGGATCTAACAAATCTAATGCATCTTGAATTGCTTCAATGTCTTCGCTGCGAATTAGCTTACCGATATATTGCATGTGGCGACGCATCGCTTCATTTTTACCAACGCGGTCTGCTTCACGAACAGCGGCCTTCATGACCTCTGATAGCGGTAATTCCATCGCTTTTTTTCGCGGCAGTGCAACAATTCGCTCACCAATTTCTTGAAGCTTAATCATGTCGCGCTTCATTTCTGATTTGCTAACAATCTCGTATTCAATTTCTTCCGCGAACGGATCTTTCTTTTTCTTGGCCATGATAAAGCTGCCTTTTATAAATAAAATATACTGGCTAAACCTAAAAAGGCAAAGAAGCCAACGACATCAGTAATTGTCGTTAACAAGACACCGCCAGCAAGGGCAGGATCAATGTTTTGGCGTTTCAGTATTATTGGAAGTGCGGCCCCACTAAGGGCAGCGACTATAAAGTTAATAATAATAGCGGCGCCGATAATCCACGCCAGCTGTAGGTCGTCAAACCAGAAAAATGTAATGCCTGCGATCACAAATGCCCACAGTAAACCGTTAAAAAACCCAACGGCTAATTCACGATTCATAAGCCATGAAACATTTCGATTGCTTATGTGCCCTAACGCTTGGCCACGAATAACCAGTGTTAATACTTGGCTGCCTGCAATGCCGCCCATACTAGCAACAATAGGCATTAATACCGCAAGGGCAACTAAACGCTCAATGGTTTGATCGAATAAGCCAATAACGGCTGATGCGATAAAGGCGGTAATTAAATTAATACCTAACCACACTGCTCTTCGGCGTCCTGTTTTAAAAGCAGGCGCAAATGTATCTTCTTCTTCATCTAAACCAGCCATACTCATCATTGAGTGATCAGCTGTGTCTCGAATAACGTCGACCACATCATCAATGGTAATTCGACCAATGAGCTTTCCTGCGCTATCGATAACAGGTGCAGATACTAGATCGTGACGTTCGAATATTTTTGCAACATCTTCTTCATCCGTGTTGGCATGAATCACCTGAGTATCGGTGGTCATAACTTCACGAACGGTCTGGTTTAAATCGCTAACGAGTAATTTATTGATGGCTAATATGCCAATAAACTCGTGATTGCGGTTAACGACCAGTAAGTTATCAGTCATCGCTGGTAAGGAGCGATGGCGACGTAAATAGCGTAAAACAACATCTAATTTGATATCGGCACGAACCGTGACGGTATCGGTATTCATCAGTCCGCCGGCGCTATCTTCCGGATAAAACATCACGGCTTCTAAACGACTACGATCTTCGCTGTCCATTTCCTGTAAAACATCATTACTGAGTTGTTTAGGAAGTTGTTGCAATAAATCGACGACGTCATCGGTATCAAGTTCCGATGTTAGATCAACTAGCTGCGATGCACTCATGGCGTTTAAGAAAGACGCACTGATTTCATCACTTAAATGCTGGAGTACTTCACCTTCGTTTTCTGTCTCGATCAGCTCCCATAACATTTTACGTATTTTGGGAGGTGACGATTCAATTAGGTGAGCGACTTCGGCGGCTGCTAAGCCGGAATTGATAGTACGCTTAACTTCTAGCAAACCACCACTTTCAAGCGCGGCATTAATGCTATGCAGTTTTGCTTTTGCGCGTTGACTTTGTTGGCCCATAACGCCGCTCTTATTGAATGAGGATAACAATTGGGTGAGTTGTTTATTCTAGCTGGAATAACGAAGTTTTGCTATCGAGAGCGGGGGATACAAGAGGATAAAATTTGTCTAAGCAGCTGTTTTTAAAGTGTTATTCAATTTTTTAGAAATAAAGGGGTTACTCGTCTTCATCAAAGCGCTGATTTATCAAGTCGACAACGGCTTTACATGCATCCTCTTGATCGTCTCCTTCAAATTCCAAGTTAAGCTCCGTGCCTTTACAGGCGGCCAGCATCATTACTGCCATAATGCTTTTAGCATCGGCCATTTGTGATTCACGTCCAATGCGTATTTGGCTAGCGAAGGCTGATGCAGTTGTCACTAATTTGGACGCTGCACGAGCATGGAGTCCGAGTTTATTGATGATCAATACATTGGTTCTAATCATAAATCAGGTAACTCTCTATGTCGGACTTGTACGTTAGGAAACTGTACGGCAAATAATTGGGTTAATGCTTCAGAAATAAATACGGATCGATGATGTCCGCCAGTACAACCAATCGCAACAGTCATATAGCTGCGGTTTGCTTGCTCAAAACTGGGTAGCCATTTAGTGAGGTATTGCTGAATGTCATTAAGCATTTCTTGCACAAGGGGCTCCTCTTTTAGAAATTGAATAATTTCAATATCTCGACCTGTATATTGTCGTAAGCTTGGATCCCAATATGGATTTGGAAGATTACGCACATCAAATACTAAATCAGCATCAACTGGCACGCCATGTTTAAAGCCGAAAGATTGAAATAGCAGTGCCATATCAGCTGACTGCTTATTGAATACACGCAGTTTAATTACACTGCGCAATTCGTGAACAGATAGTCGAGTTGTATCTAAATTTAGATCAGCAAAATCACTGATTGGGTGTAATAGCTGCTCTTCTATTTCAATAGCTTCGGCCAGTGAAGTGTCGTTGGTTGTGAGCGGATGTTTGCGGCGCGTTGAGCTAAAACGCTGCATCAGCGTATCTTTATGTGCGTCTAAGTACAAAACCTCAGTTGTAAAAGGCGTGTGTGAAATGCTGTTAAGAATGGCCGGAAATTGGCTCATATCTTGATCGACATTGCGCGCATCAATGCTAACTGCGAGGTTTTGTAATGAGTTTTCTTGAGTCTTTGGTACTGCGCCCGCAGAAGTAGAGAGCAGTTTTTGCTGTTGGGCCTGTTCGGTAAGGGCAGGTAATAAGCCTAAAGGCAGGTTATCAATGCAATAAAAGCCTAAATCCTCGAGTACGTTGAGAGCGGCAGATTTACCCGACCCAGAGCGGCCACTAATTATGATTAAACGCATTTCATTTTCCACAATATCGTACCCTGGCGTTTCTAAGTCAGAATGAAAAAGCTTAAGATGTTGCCTTTAAATAAAGATCTTGGCTGTCATTAGAGCCGCGTAAAGCGTCACGATAATCGGCTAAACTTAACTTCTGCGCTAACATGCTCAGTGTTTTTAAATGCTCGTCAGTCGCTTCTTCAGGAACTAATAAAGCAAATACGAGATCAACAGGCTGACTGTCAATCGCATCAAAATCAATCGGCTCGTCTAACTGTAATAATACCCCAAAAGTTTTATTACACTGTTTCAAGCGGCAGTGAGGAATTCCAATTCCTTCCCCTATACCAGTACTTCCCATGCGCTCTCGACTCCACAAACGTTCATAGATGTCGTCAGCAGAACTCTCGGGAATATGTTCAGCTATAAAGCTTCCTAGATACTCAAGAACTTTTTTCTTGCTCGAAACAGGCACACCTTTTACGGTGCGCTCTGCAGTCAATATTGAATCTATCGCCGGGTTCATTTAATTCTTAGCCTTCAATTTTTAGCCGTGACCTTTGTTGCGAGCAACGAGTTTTTCTTTATGTTTTAGTAATTGGCGATCAAGCTTATCTGCAAGTGAATCAATGGCCGCATACATATTCTGGTTTTCATCTTCAGCAGAAGCATGTAAATCACCGCCGTTCACGTGAATATTACACTCTGCTTTGTGCCTGGTTTTTTCTACCGTTAAAGTAACGTCAGCGCGAGTTATCTGATCAAAATGATGCTCTAAACGCTGTACTTTACTTTCAACATGCTCTTTTAATGCTGAGCTGACTTCTATGTGGTGACCGCTGATGTTTATTTGCATAAGTTACTCCTAGTTATCCTTCGGACTTTCTTTGTACAACAACTTCTTTTACAAGAATTTTTACAGCAACCGCTTTCGTTCATTAGAAGGCGGAATCATCATAGCCTCACGATATTTTGCTACCGTACGGCGGGCAACTTGAATGCCTTTATCTCCAAGGATAGTCGCAATCTTGTTGTCACTTAAAGGTTTTTTTAATGACTCTTCAGCAATTAATTTCTTAATCATTGCTCGAATAGCGGTAGATGAACACTCGCCACCACTGTCAGTACTTACGTGGCTTGAAAAGAAATACTTCAATTCAAAAATCCCACGTGGGGTATGCATAAATTTTTGGGTCGTTACACGAGAGATAGTGGATTCATGCATTTCTACTGCTTCTGCAATATCGTGCAATACCAAAGGCTTCATGCCTTCTTCACCAATCTCAAAGAAATCTTCTTGATACTCAACAATCTTATTAGCTACTTTTAATAACGTATCATTGCGGCTAAGCAGACTCTTAATAAACCAGCGTGCTTCTTGCAGATTGTCTTTCAGGTACGAATTATCAGGGCTGTTATCTGCGCGTTTAACCAAAGAAGCATAATCCGCGTTAACTCGCAGTTTTGGAGCAATCTCAGGGTTTAGGTCAACGCGCCATTCGCCTTTAACCTTGCGAACAAGGACGTCAGGAATAACATATTCTGATTGTTCAGAGATAATAAGCTCGCCTGGACGAGGCGTTAGCTCTTGAATTAATCGTAAAACATCTTTTAGATTATCTTCACTAAGCTTCGTTTTACGCATGACTTGCGCATAATCTTTACTGCCTAGTAGAGCGATGTGTTGCCCGATTACAACTTTAGCTTCTTCAAGCCAAGGGGTTGTATCTGGAAGCTGTTTAAGCTGAAGTAAAAGACAGTCTTGTAAATCTTGGGCAAAAACCCCTGCAGGCTCGAACTGTTGTAAGCGATGAAGTACAGCAAGTACTTCATCCTCTTCAACCTCTAATTCTGTATCTAGGCTTTCTAAAATATCTTCTAAGCTAACTGATAAATATCCGTCATCACTTAAACCATCAATTAAAGCCATTGCGATCTCAGTATCAGTAGGGCTCATTGGTATAAGGTTTAGCTGCCATAGGATATGGTCTTGAAGGTTGTCAGTTGTACTGTTGCGGCCATCGTGATCGAAATCGTCATCCATTGAGCCTGAGCTAGAACTAACCCCTGCGCTGGTTTGATAAGATTCTTCCCATGGGCTATCAGCGGGTAGTTCGTCTGTGCCCGTATTAGGAATGGTATCGGCGCTTAAATGTTCTTCTAATGATGCTTCGGTATTGTTGTCACTGCTGTTATTGCCAAAGTCGTCGCTACTTGGGTTGCCATCTAAGTCGGCACTAGCAATAGAGTCGTGTTGATCGGTATGTTCACTTGGGCTCGTAGTGGGCTGATTATCTGCCTCTTCTACTTCCAGCATTGGGTTCGATTCCAGCGCTTCTTGAATTTCGGCTTGTAAATCCAGAGTCGAAAGCTGTAACAAACGTATCGCTTGCTGCAGCTGAGGAGTCATAGTCAGTTGCTGGCCGATCTTTAATTGTAATGACGCTTTCATACAGTAATACGATCACTTTTTAAAAAAATCATAATAAAACTTCTAACTTAGAACATGGATATTTATCTCATGCTCTAATGCCTTCATTGATAATACAGGGTACTAAGTTTAAGTATATGCTAAAGCTTGAAATCGTGGCCTAAATAAACGTCTTTTACCTGCTGATTAGCTAAAATTTCTTCCGCTGTACCTTCAGCAATAATGTGCCCACCACCAACGATATAGGCTTTCTCACAGATAGCCAAGGTTTCACGTACATTGTGGTCGGTAATCAATACGCCAATCCCACGTTCTTTCAACTGGCGAATAATCGCCATAATATCGGCAACAGAGATAGGGTCTACACCGGCAAATGGCTCATCTAATAGAATGAATGCAGGCTCAGCGGCTAAAGCTCGGGCAATTTCGACTCGGCGGCGTTCACCACCAGACAGTGCCATACCCATGCTGGCGCGAATATGCTGAATGTGGAATTCATCCAGTAAAATCTCGAGTTGTTCTTTACGCTGGGTTTTATTTAAATCTTTTCGAGTCTCTAAGATCGCCATAATGTTATCAGCGACTGACAGCTTGCGGAAAATAGAGGCTTCTTGAGGCAAATAACCAATGCCTTCTTGGGCGCGACCATGCATCGGTAGGTGGCTTATGTCGTGGTCATCAATGCACACAGTACCGTTGTCTGCTTGTACTAGATTTACGATCATATAAAAACAGGTCGTTTTACCCGCACCGTTAGGTCCTAAAAGGCCGACAATTTGCCCGCTTTTTACTTCCATAGACACGTCTTTTACAATCTGGCGGCCATCATAGCTTTTTGCCAAATTGGCGGCTTTAAGCGTCTTCACTAGGCAATACCTTCTCTGTGCTTGGCTGCTCTGTCTTTTCAGGCTCGGTCTGTTCCGGCTCAGTGCTGGCTGGCTGAATAATCATCTTAACTCGGCTTGGCTTGATCTCACTGTCGCTTTTAGGCGCTAGCTCGGTTTGAGTACCACCTTTAGCAGATACAGTTTCATCCAGCATGTTATAGATAATGGTTTCACCGGTGAAAACATTATCTTCTTGTTCAAGCGTCGCATTGTCTAATAGCGTGATATTTTTATCTAAGGTGAGGTACGTAATGTTACCCCCTTGCGCCTTAGTTAACCCTTTGTCATCTTCCATTTGTTGCTGAAAATGCGCAGGCTGGCCAAGAGCAATAGCTTGAGTCAATTTCTTTTCTTCGTTGCTGTGCAATGTAATTTGGTCAGCGGTAATTTTTAGCGTGCCTTGTTCTAAAACAACTTGGCCAGTATAAATAGCGGTGCCTGTTTTACGATCAAATTGGGCGCTATCAGAGTGAATGGTTATTTCTTGAGTTGCATCGCTGTCTAAAGCCATTGTGCAGGGTACTGACAATGCATTTAAAAATAACGAAAAAATCAGTAAGTTTTTACGGAGCATAGCGAGCTTTCACCTGAGATAAAAATTCAATTTTTTGCTGATCAAGTCTAATAATCATACCGACCGCATTAATCTGACCATTAATACTAAGTACCTCAACAGGCTTATCTGTCTTGGCGAGTTGTTCCTCAGTATAAAAGGTAAGTTCAGTTGTTCGAATACTGTTTTGTAATGGGGTACCACTATTGAGTTCTACTAACGGGGTTACTAAAACATCTTGCTGTAAAACCAAGGTTTTACGCTCTTCATAATGAAAGCCTAAAATGGATGTTAGCACCCAAGTTTCGCCATCGTTATCGATAGAGTGAACTTTAGGGTCATCAAGTTCAGTGAGTTTTTGCGCAGGATAATGAATAGAATGGCTCGCCATAACCTCGCGTTCTAACTTACCTTCCTCGGTATAGCTACGGTTACGTAATCCCTCTCCATAATAGTTAGGAAGTAACGAAGCGCTCTCGATATTTTCTTGTGTTTGCGTCGTGGTGTAATCTTCGATCCATAACAGACCTATGCCAACGGCAGCCGCAATAAATAATAATAGAAAGCGCTTACGCAGCATTTAGATAACACCTGCTTTCAGCATGTCGTGCATTGTAATAACGCCTACTGGAGCGCCATCTTTTATCGCGACTAAAGCGTTAATTTGGTTATCTTCCATTACGGTTAATGCTTCAGCAGCCAATACATCAGGATTAGTTGTCTTACCGCCGACAGTCATTAGGCTCGCAATTTCACTGTGGTGAATATCGGTGCCGTTATCAATTGCACGACGCAAATCACCATCGGTGAATACGCCCTGTAACTGGCCGTCTTCGTCAATAACAGCCGTCATACCTAAGCCTTTAGAAGTTACAACCATTAAGGCTTCAGCAAGTGGAGTTGATGGTAGAACTCGTGGCATCTCATCACCAGAATGCATTAAGGTCTCAACCTTCAATAACAAACGACGGCCTAAGCTTCCACCTGGGTGAGAGAAAGCAAATTCTTCAGCAGTGAAGCCACGAGCTTCCAATAAAGCAATGGCTAAAGCATCACCCATAACTAAGGTAGCAGTTGTACTGGATGTTGGTGCAAGATCAAGCGGACAAGCTTCTTCAGAAACACTGATATCTAAATGGCAGTGACTGCCCAGCGCAAGTGTTGAACCTGGTTTACCAGACATACTGATAACAGGAATTTGTAAACGTTTTAATAATGGCAATAGGCTAGTTACTTCAGCCGTTTCACCAGAATTAGATAAAGCTATGACCACGTCATTTTTAGTGATCATACCCATGTCGCCGTGACTGGCTTCACCTGGGTGTACAAAGAAAGACGGTGTGCCTGTACTGGCAAGCGTTGCCGCAATCTTCTTGCCGATGTGACCTGATTTCCCCATTCCAGTAATTACAACGCGGCCTTCGCAAGCCAGCATATATTTACAAGCATTAATGAAATCTTCATTGATGCGATTTTTTAGGTTAGCAATGGCTTCTTGTTCAATTTTAATGGTACGGATGCCAGAAGCGCTGAAATCAAAATCTTGGTTCATAATATTGTTTGTTCTTAGTATTAAATGTTTTCAATAGGAGCACTTTATCTGATTGCTCCTATTTAGTTAAGCGCTTCGTTTAAATGCTCTGGGTATATAACAGTGCCATATATGCAACATAAGCACCGAGTAAAATAACGCCCGTAAAACGAGGGATAACACCACGACGGAAGCTTAAAGCAATAATAGCCACCAAGCCAATCGTTAGACCTAGCATAGTCATGTAGTCACGCTCGATTACTGCGCTATCAATGACCAATGGAGCGATTAATCCAGGAATAGGCAATACCGCTAATAGATTGAAAATGTTCGAGCCAATAATATTACCAATCGCAATATCGTGATGGCCTTTTAATGCACTGGCAACAGAGGCCGCTAATTCTGGAAGGCTGGTTCCAATAGCCACAATCGTTAAACCAATAACCAGATCGCTAATTCCGAAGGCTTGAGCGACAGAGGTTGCGCCCCAAACCAACATTTTAGAACTGATCATTAATGCGGCTAAGCCAACGATTAACCAAAAAACGGCATTTTTAGCAGGCATAGCATCAATTTCAGCTTGCTCGTCTTCATCGATAATCGCTTCGCCAGATTCACTGGTCTGTTGAAACAGTAAATAGATAGCAACGACTAGAGCAATAACTAAGATGACGGCATCAAACAGATCGAGTTTCAGATCCATTAGTACAAGGCCGGCAATAATAGTTACTAATAATAAAAGAGGAATTTCCTTCTTCATTAGCTTCTTTTGAATCGGAATTGCCGCAACCAAAGCCGTTACCCCTAATACCAGAGCGATGTTGGCGATATTTGAACCAATAGCGTTTCCTACTGCCAAAGCACCAGCGCCGTCCAAAGCCGCCATGGTAGACACGAACATTTCTGGAGCCGAAGTTCCGATAGAAACAATCGTCAAACCAATAACTAATGGCGATATGCCCATAAAGCGGGCCGTTGCTGCAGCGCCAAGTACGAAGCGATCAGCACTCCAAACAAGAATGACTAAGCCAGCTAATAATGCGGCTATGGCTGGGGCGAGTGCGGAAAGGGTCATGTTAAGGCCTCAAGAAAAAAGTGCGCTATTGTACCTGTAAATACTCATTGTCGGAATGGCTTGTTCCACCAGAGTGATTGGTTCTTGTTTTACATTCCGCTATGCTATGTGAATAATTAATGTGTTAAGACAACATACTCATATTACGCGCTAAAAATAAGGGACTTTGAATGTCCAGCGAAGAAGCTTTTGTATCAATACGCGGGATGTCGTTTAGCCGTGGTAATCGCCTGATCTTTAATAATATAGATCTGGATATTCCTCGCGGAAAAGTCACGGCCATCATGGGTCCAAGTGGCACAGGGAAGACAACATTATTACGCTTAATTGGCGGTCAAATATTACCTGATGTAGGTACTATTGAAGTTGATGGTCACAATGTACCTACCTTAAAACGAACGCAGTTATTTGAACTACGTAAGAAAAGCATGGGAATGCTGTTTCAGTCGGGAGCTTTATTTACCGACTTATCAGTTTTCGACAATGTTGCTTTCCCTATTCGCTTGCACTCCGACTTACCAGAATCCATGGTTCGAGATCTCGTTTTAATGAAGCTAGAAGCCGTTGGCTTGCGTGGCGCGCGTGATTTAATGCCTGCAGAATTATCGGGCGGTATGGCACGTCGAGTTGCTTTAGCTAGAAGCGTTGCTCTTGATCCCGAAATGATACTTTACGACGAGCCCTTTACCGGTCTTGATCCAATCTCATTGGGCATTACCGTTAAGCTGATTAAAAGCTTAAATGACGCACTTAGCTTAACCAGTGTTTTGGTGACTCACGACGTAGAAGAAGCTTGCACCATAGCGGATTATGTCTGCTTATTATCAGAAGGTGGTGTTATTGGTTTTGATACCCCCGAAAATCTTATTGAAAACGGCTCTGAACAGGTTCGCCAGTTTATGCAAGGCAAGCCCGACGGCCCTGTGCCTTTCCACTTTCCGGCAAATGACTTTAGTGAAGATTTGCTAAAGGGGGTGAAATAACATGTTGAAGTTAATCGACAAAATTTTGGACTCTATTCAGGCGCTGGGAAATGCAAGCCTAGGGCGTTTACAGGCTCTTGGTCGAGCAGGAGTGTTTTTATTATCATCTCTAATGTGGGGTGGACCGGGTAGTGCAGGCTTTGGCGATCTCGTTAAGCAAATTTATTCTATTGGTGTTCGCTCATTATCTATTATCATCGTTGCGGGTTTTTTCGTTGGCATGGTTTTGGGTTTGCAGGGCTACACCATCTTATCTGATTTCGGTTCAGAAGCAGCCTTAGGAACCATGGTATCGCTGACATTATTACGTGAACTTGGCCCTGTAGTTACCGCGTTATTATTTGCCGGCCGAGCAGGCTCAGCATTAACTGCTGAAATTGGCTTAATGAAAGCGACCGAGCAAATTTCAGCGATGGAAATGATGGGTGTTGATCCATTAAAACGCATCATCACGCCACGCTTATGGGCGGGCTTTATCTCTATGCCGATCTTGGCATTGTTATTTAGCCTAGTAGGTATCTGGGGGGGTGCTTATGTAGGCATCAACATGCTGGGCGTTGATGAAGGTGCTTACTGGGGCAACATGCAAGCATCAGTAGAGTTTTATGATGACATCATAAAAGGTTTAATTAAGTCGTTGGTATTTGGCTTAGTGGTTACCTGGATCGCGGTTTATCAAGGGTTTGATTCCATACCTACATCAGAAGGAATCAGTAAAGCGACAACACAAACCGTGGTTGTCGCATCGTTAGCGGTATTAGGTTTAGACTTTGTTTTAACGGCCATCATGTTAGGGAGTATATAGAAATGCGTACACGTTTAATGGAATTAGCAGTCGGTGCTTTTATTGTTATGGGCATCATTGGCCTTATTGTAATGGCTTTACGAGTTAGTGGTCTTTCAGCCACGGATGCTGGAGATAAATACACAATTAAAGCGTATTTCGAAAACCTAGGTGGCTTAACCGAGCGCGCTAAAGTATCTATGTCGGGTGTAACGATTGGTCGAGTGACCAAGGTATATCTTGATACTGAAGATTACGTTGCCGTGGTAGAAATGGAAATTAACAAAAGCATGTCGACTCTTACGTTAGATACGTCGGCCGCTATTTTGACCGCAGGTTTATTGGGTGAAAAATACATCGGATTAACAGTGGGCGCAGAAGATGAATATTTAGCCGATGGCGACGTGATTGAAGATACTCAATCAGCACTTGTTTTAGAAGAATTGATTGGTCAGTTCTTATTCAGTAAAGCCGAAGAATAGGATATCAACGTGAGCGCCAATCCGACAGAAACAACCGCAACCTTAGTTGCCATTAATGCTCAGCAAGCTCGATTATCCGGTCGTTTAGATCGTTTAACGGGCAAAGTTCTACTGCAGCAAGGCCGTAGACTTATAGCCAAAGCCGGAACTCAATGGCAGGTTGATCTTGCAGACGTGAGCCATTCCAGTAGCGTTGGTATCGCCTTGCTGGTGGACTGGCAGCGTTATAGCCAAAACAAAAACATCACATTAGAACTTTTAAATGTTCCATCAAAAATGAAAGATGTGATTGAATTTAGTGGTCTAACGGCTTTTTTGAAGCTGAACTAGTTCATATAAGCTAGCATTCCTGCCATCAGAGCGAAGAACGTACTTCGTCTTAACCCATAAATCCGCTATCATTACGCCTTTTGTATGATTGACCGCCTATCTATCAGATTTATCGGCACTCATCTTTAACCAAATTTTAAATAAACATGGGTGATCTATGTCTTCAGCTGATATCCAAAAATTGTTAGAAAAAGAATTTCCAGGAAGTGAAATCACCATCGAAGAAGGCTACCACAACGAGATTCAAGTTGTGAGTGACGCATTTGAAGGTCTGTCAGCAGTGAAGCGACAGCAAATGGTATACAAGCCATTGACCGACTTAATTACTGGTGGAACTGTGCATGCTGTAAAAATCAGTGCATTAACCCCAGCCGAAAAAAAATAGCCAAAAAGAATAATAAGACCTATGGATAAATTACTAATTGAAGGCGGCGCTGTCATTGACGGTGAAATTCGCATTTCAGGCGCTAAAAACTCAGCGCTACCTATTATTGCATCAACCTTGCTAGCGCACGGCGTGATGCGTGTTGGCAACTTGCCACACCTACACGACATTACCACCATGATCGAGCTATTAGGCTGCATGGGTGTATCGGTAGTGATTAACGAAGACATGAGTGTTGAGACCGATTGCTCCACGATGACTAGCCGTATTGCTCCTTACGAACTAGTACGCACAATGCGCGCCTCTATTTTAGTATTAGGCCCATTGCTAGCACGTTATGGCGAAGCGGTTGTTTCCTTACCAGGAGGCTGTGCAATTGGTAGTCGTCCGGTT
>Ga0115572_10001949_pt1 | contig 16715 bp, 22 predicted proteins | sample COGITO_mtgs_1206_FD_88681 | JGI IMG/M metagenome (GOLD analysis project Ga0115572, IMG submission 88681) | Pelagic marine microbial communities from North Sea - COGITO_mtgs_120607 | ecosystem: Environmental > Aquatic > Marine > Epipelagic | place: Germany:Helgoland, sampling site Kabeltonne... | reverse complement strand
TGAAAGTTATTATGAAAGCAAGTGATGTTGGAAGCACACTAACACATAAACCAAACCACCGTGCCAAGGCTGTGTATAAAACACTTGACAAAGGTCAGTATGCTATCGAAGCAAAAAACATTGTAATGGAAAATGCTAAAACTGGCGAAGAATGGGAAATTGGTAATGCAACACCAGTATTCGCAAAGGAATTAATTGAATATGAAATGTTGATGCCGAAGCACCGTTTGGAGAAAACACTTCCGGGTGTAGTTGGAAAGTTTTTTGCAGACCGCAAGACTTGGGCTGACAAAGATGAGTGGAACGTAAAATTTACTCGAGTATAAGCAAAATAACTATTGACATTTGGTTTAGAATCAGTTATATTGTTTATATAAGGTAAACAAAGGAACAACCAAATGTCAACAATTACACATCTCCCAAACGGTTCAATGATTAAAGCTGATGTTGTCGAGAGCTTTCAAAAAGCAATCCGCAACGATTTTAACTTGCGCCCTGGATTTGGTTCAACAGATTTTTGGAATTTTGTTGAGTCTGATATGTATATGGATCTTGCTGGAATTTACGCTTCAACATACATCGACGAATGCTTTGAAGCATTGGCTGATCTTGAAATGGAGACAGTATAATGGAACCTTGGATTCAAGAAACTCGCAATGGCTTTGAAATGGCTGAAGAAGAAATTAATCGTATTGAAGCTCGGCCTGCCCAAGGTGAACAGTCTTGCATGGTTCAGTCTGATATGAAACAGTGGGCTCTTAAAAAGGGTCTGTGGCCGTCCGAACCATATAAGAATATGATTGTTCTTCACGCAATTGACCGTGGTTGGTTACAAGAAAACTTTACTGGAATGGAAATCGTAGAATGAATAGTGTTGAAAATCCTTACATGGAAGACGTAATTGTAACTGAAGGATTACCACGCCACGGGTCGCCTCAAGATCGCGGTAGTGCAGATGCTTATTACCATCGTCCTTATGATCCTCATTACTATGTTGGTGATTCTATTACTTCGGAAAGAGTAGAAAAAGATAATATGACTGTTGGTGAAATTGAGGCTTATAAATACGGTTATGATAATGAAGACGATCGTAAGGATTGGGGATGATTTACATTATTAATGGCAAACGTTTCAATTGTGTTCTTGATGCAATTGAATACAGAGACATTCTTGATGCTAACTATATAAATGTTGAGTGGAAACAATATGAACTTTTTTAAAAAAGGAATCATACTATTGACATTTACTAAGTGGGATTAGATAATGAAAGTACTGATGTGTGATCCTCCCAGCGGATGGAAGTATGGGTTTCCTAAACCTTTGCCAAAAGAAGTGCATAAAAACAACAACACATTAGAATGGTTAGTCAGTGAAGGTTATCCACAGTCAGAGATTGATGCCTGTGGTGATCATTTTTATGTTAGATATTGGGAACAGGAAGAAGAATGAAAAAATTATGAAGCACTGTGGGACTAAAGTGAAATTAACTATTGACATTCTGTTTAGAATCAGTTATATTAGTTATATCAAATGGAAAAAAGGAATCAGTTATGGAACAGTTTATCACATTAGGCGGCATTATCTTTCTTAGTGGTGTTATTGGATATATTCTTGGTAACCGCTCTGGCTGGGCAAGCGCTAAAGAAATCTACGGAAAAGATAATCCGTATGTAGATGTATAAACAAGAGGTTGGGGTATAGGAAACTTATCCCCATTCAAAACGATAATGAGAGGTTGTCAAATCCTCAGCAGCTAAAGTTGCAAAAAGGACATTAAAAGATTTATCGTTTGACGTAGCCTGCGCGTCGCTAGTAAACAAGGTCGGGCCAGAATAATCTGGTGAATATATTCGCCTAGGTACTAATTATTACTCGGTGTAGCTTAGCTTGGTAAAGCGCCTGGTTTGGGACCAGGAGACCGTAGGTTCAAATCCTACTTCCGAGACCAAAGAATAATGAGGAAAACCCGACCAGGAGGTAAGAACTCATTATGCAAACCCTAAGTAAGGAAGTGGCCCTCTAACTTAGGTCGGTAAAAAGCACTGGTACCGTAAAAAACCCAGTCGGTTGTTGCATACGTCAAATGCAAATAAGGGGAGAGGCACTGCAGAAAGCCTCTCCCTCGAAAACTATACAAGGATAAAATATTATGTTTTGGAAAAAGAATCCAGTAATTAAATTTTATATACCGGATGATATGAATATAAAGCCATATCACCCTGTACCGGCTGATCGTAGTATTCCGGAATGGTTTGTAAAGACACCAAAAGGTTGCCCAGCAGGAAAGCTACCAAATGGCCAAAATACAAATAAAGATTCTACAATTAAAACATGTATGCCTGTTCTTGATGCAATGACTGGAGGATATGTTGTAAAATCTCCAGTAGATATGAACATAAGAGCTTGGAAAGAAGATGACGACGTTCATTTTGGTTGTGAATGGGCTAAAAGCGGGATGTCAACACATGAATTTATTAATTTTCACGGTACATGGCAATTAGGAAAACACTCATTATTTGATAAAACACCACCAGACGCAGTTGCTCTAAAACTTATTACTTGGTTTTGTATTGAAACACCACCTGGATATAGTATCTTGGTTAATAGCCATCACAATAACGATCATTTAAAAGATGTAGGAATAGAATTTATGACTGGTATTATAGACTCAGACAAATATACATTAGAAATTAATTTTCCATTTATATTTACAAATTTTTCTAAAGAAGGTGTATTTGTACCACAAGGTACTCCACTTTTACAATTATTTCCATTTAAAAGAGAAGCCTGGAACCATGAAATTATTAGCATGATCCCAGGCGACGAGTTTAGTAAAAAACGCCACCGCGACATTACTGCATTACAGAGTATGTTTCGCGCTGGCTATCGTAAAGTTTTTCGTTCTGTCAAAAAGTTTAAATAATTAGTCGTCGCTACTTCCGCCGCGGCCTTTCAACGCATCAGCACCAAAGAAGGCTGAAACTAAGACTGCAATTGAAGCAAAATATGTTGGGGCAATATCCGCAATTAATTGTGCAGCAGTATCTAATCCTAGCCAGGATGTTAACATTATCCCAATTGGATAAAGTAAAAGACCGAATAGAGCAAACCACGCCATTTTACGTATGGCATCACGTTGTGCGTCGGCATCTTCCATTTCTAACATTTTACGCTGCATATCAAGTTCTTCATTAGTGATCACTCCGTCACCATTATAATCCGCGGCTTTTGGATCATATTTGGATGCTGCAGCTTCTTTTTTCTTACCTGCCATTTCATTCTCCTATAAAATTTTGAATTGCATGACAAATAACTCACGTTTTTATTTATAAATAAAGAAAAGGAGGTTTGTTTTTGTATATAACACCCTGTGTATCAGTATGCCAAGTTGACGCTTTTACCGGTGTCTGTATTGGATGTGGTAGAACGCAAAAGCAAATAAATCGCTGGAACGATTATACAGATGACCAACGTATGGAAGTAATGAAGTCGTTGGGTTACGGAAAACGTATGAGCAAAGAAGAACGATTACGAAGGTATGATCGCGGATAAATAAAACGTAGCCTAGTCGAATTATAGGAGGAGATGAAAATGGCATTACAAACAGGCGGAACAACTCGCATTACAAATACTGGCGAGCTAGCAAATATTTCAGGAACGGACTCAGTTTCTGATGCTGCAATCAATACTGCTATTAAAAACCAAAACAATGTTCTAAGAATTTATAACGCTGCGGGTACTGAAGTTAAAACTTTATTCTGCGCTCAAAACTAAAAGGTTTTTAACATGACAGTTAGGGCACCGGCGTATTTAGACACGTCCAATACTTTTATCACATATGTATACTCTGCTAATTCCGTTCAAATGGAAAGCGTTTATAATTATGCGGCATATCGTTATACTACTAGTGCAGCTGTAGAATTATCTGTTGTTTCATCTGGCGGTAGTCTTGGAGATATGACTGACAGAAGAAAGCAAGCGGGTGATGCTGGATCTAATTCTGGAGCAGGACAAACATTTCCAACAGAAGCAGTTACTGATGATATTAGCAATGTTGATACTACGACTGCAACTATTGACCAAACCGTTAATGTGACTAGTGAGCCAACATACACCGATGAAAACTACGCGTTTCCTGCATATGTTACAACGTCTGGTCATATACAATCTATGACTAAAGCAGACTTTTATGACACATACATATATCCAACAATTACTAGAATGACTGCTGGCGGATCTGGGGCCGACGCCGAAAGAACTGGTACTTATATTGTTAGTACCTTAAGTTCCATTACAGGGGCGCAATTGGTTTCAGCTACTCCTGTATTTACGGATACTCGCGCAAATGCTGCAAACTACACGGCTGCAGGTATTGCAGAAAATAACGACCAACCAGTTGAAATTAATGATTATTACCTACATCAGATTGTTAACGTGGTATTAGCTCCAGATGAAATTCCAATTTATGTTGACGAGTCAACTGGTGACATAAGACAATATAGTACAACTGCTTGGCGAAATATGTTAAGAGATCATTTAAATTATGTAGCATCTTCTGTCAGTCCTTATAGAATACGCTATAATATTAACGGCGCCGGAAACAACTGTGGTACTGGTATGGCTGATACATATTTGTCTGGTACATCGGCTCAAGGTTACACTACAAGGTTTGACGCGGCCACAACTACATATTATGCTCAGGAATTTCCAAATGGTACACCAGCAACAAGAGTAACATATTATTTAAGAATAACCGCGGATTAATAAATATCTGATAGGAGAAAAAACATGGCAGTTAAAGTAGGAAATGATATCGTCATCAGTGATAATAAAGAATTAAGTAATATTGAAAGTACTGACGATACAACTCAAACATCTATTAATAACGCAATCGTTGGTATTGATAATAAGCTTATTATTAAAGACGCAACAGGAACGGCTGTAAAAACAATTTATGGCGCTCAAAGCGTGTAAGGAAAAATTATGGCGGCGAGATCACCATTATATTACAGCGGCGGAGAAATATTAACCGCAACTAATCTTGACACAGTTGTAGATCAAGTTGTACGAGCATATGGACAAAACCCAGGTGTTACTCTTACAGTTGTTTCATCAGGTGGCGATGCAAAATTTGAAATGACTGATACGAGATACAAAGCGGGCGCGGTTTCAGTCGGTGATGGTGCATACCTTCCTCCTGGTCAAACACCTGATATTGAAGCTATCGAAACAATAGCATCAAATATTACAGAAACCGTCGCTTCAGTTTCCCAACCCGCTGCTTCTTCTAATCCAAGATCGTTTCCTGTTTATTATAATAGCAGTAATGAAATACAAGCTATGACTGAAACTGATTTTATTGATACGTTTATAAAACCAGCATTAGATACCATTGTTGCAGATAATAGTGCAGGCGAATATTTCGTTTCAACTTTGTCTACTATTACCGGTGCAACAAGAGTTTCAGCTACTCCAATATTTGTTGATACTCGTGCTGATGAAACTTTATATGATGATGTTGGTATTACAGGCGAGACTTTAGATCAGCCTAAAACAGTAAATTCATATTACTTATTTCAAAGAGATGCAGGTGACACTCAATATGGAGAAACAGGTTGGGTAGATCTTATGTATATTGACACAGATGGTAGCTTAAGAGTATATAGCGACTCTGATATTTCTGCATTATTTGGCGATTATGTTAGGTATGCGGCTTCAAACACAGTAGGCGCTAGACTTTCTTACAGTATTAATGGCGAAGGTACAACAAAAGGAACTGGTATTATTGATACTGTTTTGGATGGTACTTCAGCCGAGGGTTATACAGAAGGCGGTATTTCTCCCTCAAATTATTATTATGCTCAGGAATTTCCAAACGGCGAGCCTATAGCTTTAACTACATATTATTTAAAACTTACAACATACTAAAGGTGATATCACAATGGCAATTTTTACTGGGCGCATTGAAGATGCGCATTATATCAACGAAAAATATGATACGATAGAAATACTCTTTAAATCGGATGATCCTGAAGATAATAAACTCTATAAACATATTATTGAAGCAGATCCTAAATCTAAGGATTTTCAAGAATTACAAGCTGATGGTTGGGGTGATAAAGAATTATTAGATGCAACCGCAGAATTTAAAAGACAACACGCAGCTACGTTTAATAACGCAGTGCAGCAAAGAGCAAATTACATTGCTCGCGAAATGATTGGTTTAAACAATCTTAGGGCAGAAAGAGATCGCGTTCTAGTAGAAAAAGATCGCGTTCTAGCAGAAAGAGATCGCGTTCTAGCAGAAAGAGATCGCAGTCATAAAGAGTTCAAAAAGTTAGAAGCACAACGAGATATTGTTAGAAGCGACATCGAAAGACACCACGGTTGGCTTGAAGAAAAAAGAACCCTTATCAAAAAGAGTGATGAAAAGATTGACGAGCAGCAGGAAGAGTTAGCATATACTGAAAGCAAAATTAAAAAGACAGAATTTCATGTTGATAATGCTTTACTTGAAATTGTTATGAACCACAATGAACAAGGCGACGAATTGTTTAAATTCAAACTTTGGGCTTTGGAACAAGAATTTGTAAAATCAGCCCCAAAGGAAGTTAAATCAAAAATTCGTAGAGTAAAGCGAATCACACAAGGAATTGCAATATTAGATGATCTAATTGAGTCTAAAGAATAATGAAATGTATGGTGCCCGAAACGGGTTTAACCATTAATCCTATCGGTGAAATGGTTTTATGTTGTGCAGGTGATAACGTAGCGGTTTCTCATATTAAAGATGTTGATAACTTATCAGACTTTTTTAACGGTCCAATATACGACAAGCTAAGAAAAGATTTCAAAGAACAAAACTTTCCAGAACAATGTGATGTATGTTGGCGACATTATAGCGCAGGCCGTATTGCGCGATTTGATTCCTATAATCGTTTTAATTTTCCAACATATGAAGAAGATCTTGCGTCTGACGTAATACCAATTCGTTTTCTAGAAATTACAACAAGTAATATCTGTAACCAAATGTGTGTTACTTGCTCAGGAAAGTATTCTTCAAAGTGGGCGCCATACGAACAAATGGCAGTTGATTATGGTTTAGATTGGAGAAACGAAAACCATAAATTCCACACTGAAACATATAAGATGACAACGGCTGATGTTGACAAAGTACTTGAAATTGTTCCTGGGTTGCAACACTTAACTATTAAAGGTGGCGAACCTTTTGCAGATCAAAACAACATAAAAATATTAAGAAAACTTGCGGATACAAATCCTAGTTGCAGAGTTGAAATTTGTACTAACATGCAATTAGTAACAAATACTGTTATAGAATTACTACATCGCATTAACGAGGTTCATATACAAGCAAGCATAGACGGTGTTGGATCGTTATACGATTGGATCCGTGGTGGTAATTTTGATAAGACAGTAAATAATATTAATCGTTATCACGCGCATTCAGGTCGCAAAGTGGTAATCGTATCAACCGTTTCAGTATATAATTGGATGCACTTGCCTGAACTTATTGATTACTGGAGAGACATAGACGGCGTGGACAGAATTAGTATGGCAAACATGGTAACGTTTCCAAAATATTGCTCTCCATTATATTTACACGATCACCATATTGAAGAAGGCTTAAATAAATTCTTTGAGTATTTAGATAGTAAATATACAAAAGTAAACGATTCTCTTTATCGTAGTGATAAGCTATTGGTAAGCGGTATTAACAATATGCTTAGTGTTAAGCCAGATTTTGAGGCAGACGAAAAACCGAAGTGGCAAGATCGTATGGTAAAATGGATTGACTATTGCCACGTTGCCCGGGAAAATAATGAAGACATTTGGGAATTGGCTCCTTACTTACAGGAATATAGAAAATGAAATACGTTGATGTTGTAAATAAGTATAGAAGTCTGGACGGCATATCACAATTTGAAAAACAAATTACTTGCTGGGCTCCGTTTCAAGCTATGCATATTGATAAAAAAGGATCTATTAGGCCTTGCCCATTTATTACAAAAAAAGGCTTAGAAGAAAATAAGTATACAGATGTTCCAAGTTGGAGTCCTAATAAATCTTTATTAGAATGTTGGAACGACAAGGTTTATGAAAGCATGCGAATTGAAGCAATGGAAGGAAGCTTACACGAAAGCTTTTGTGAATATTGCGTAAAACAATGCAAACAAGATAAGCCGCCTTCAAGTTTAGATTACGATTGGGTTGGCGGCGATCGTAGCGTATCACATGAATTTCCTCGTGAAATAGAATTAGAATTATCTAATACTTGTAATTATGAATGTCCTTTTTGTAGCCCTTGGTGTTCTTCTCAACATATGGAAAGATTAGGCCTTCAGAACGACAAAACATTTCAAAGTATATTTGATGATCCAAAAATTAAAAAAGCATTCATTGAAGATTTGCGATCTATTATACACAACATTTACAGATTAAATTTTACTGGCGGGGAACCGTTTGCTCAAAGAATTGTGTTTGATATTATTAAAATGATTGATGAAGAGCAACCAAAAAACCTTACACTTCACTTTACAACAAACGGCAGTGTTATGAATGGTATAGTTAAAAAACTAGCAAAAAGACCAAACACTCGTTTCACGGTATCGTTAGATACTTTAGATCCTGAGCTATACCCTAAGTTAAGAGTTAATGGAAATTTTAATAACGTCATGAACAATATTGAAACATTTCTTAATTATGGTGCAGATGTTGGCTGTTCATTTGTTATAAGTAAAAAGAATGTAAAAGAACTACCAAACATCGTATCTTGGTGTAATAGTAAAGGAATTGAATTTTCTTATCATATTTTAGCTCCGATGTGGAAAGAGTTAAAATACGAGGAAATAGTAAGGCCAATGATGGTTGAAAGAGAAACGACAGAATATTTGGAAGAATTAAAAAACTATTTACTAACAAGTAAAGTTGAATTGTGTAAAGATTATGAATATATTTCTGGAAAAAATATGATGATGTATAATAGATATATTGAGAGATTAAAATGAGTAGCACATTAGAAGATTCACCGCACGATGATGAACTCCCACCGTGGAATAAATGGCCAAAGCCATCTTTAGAAGATACGCCTGGGGAGTGGGAAACGTTTCAGAAAAACAGAAATATTCTAGAGTCTCATAAAATGATTAGCTGTTATGCCGCGTTTAATCATATGCGAATTGGTAGAGCAGGAGATATGAAGACTTGTTGTTTTTCAATGTCCCATCGCCTTTGGCAAAAAGGTAAATTTGGTTTAAGAGATTGGTGGTTTGGCGAAACAAATAATGAGCATAGAGAAGAATTTTTAAATAATACAATTCACCACGGCTGTAAAAGAGTATGTGGTACTAGAATAGCAAATAAGTTACCGCCGCCTATAGTTGATTATGATTGGAATTACGGTAATGATAGACTTGAACATGCGATGGACCCGGATGCGTATCCAAAAGCTTTTGACTTAGAAATTTCTAATCTATGTAATATGGCATGCCCAATGTGTATGGGTGATTTGAGTTCAAAACATATGCTTGGTCGAGATAAAGATTTAAAAAAGTATCAGCCAAATATGTTTGATGATGATGAAAATTTGGAACAGCTTACATTAGAATTAGAAGAATTTATTCCTCATTTAGAAGTATTAAGATTTACAGGCGGAGAACCGTTTGCACATAAAGCATTTTATAAAATTGCAGAACTGTCTGTTAAACTCAATCCTATGTTGAGAATAGAAGTATGTACTAACGGCAGCATTTACAATACAAAGGTAGATAAGTATGCTTCTCTTTTACCTAATTTAGAAATTTCAGTTTCGTTAGATACTGTAAATCCTGAAGAATATTCTAAAATAAGAATAGGTGGAAAATATGAAAACACTATGGAAAATATTGAAAAATTTAAAAACAAATTAGGATCTAAAAATATTAAAATAAATTCTACTTTGATGTCAGTAAACGCAACTCATATTGACAAATTTTTCCAATACGGAAAAGAAAACGGTTATGAAATTTTTATGAATGTTTATTCTCGTTCGGCGAGAGAACATACACCTGATTGGTCATTACATACCGTGGATGGTAACAAGTTAAAGCAAATTATTAACAAAATAAAACCGTGGTTGGATGATCCAATATATGAAGTTGCGGCGCGTAAAACTATCTCTTTATTAAAACAGGCAATCACGTGACATGGCTATGGTATAACTTAACATTTGACGTTGAACTTACTACGCACTGTAATCTCAAGTGCCCACAATGTTCAAGGACAGATCATAGAAATAATTTAAATAAGATGGAATGGTTACCGCTTACGTCTGTTAGCCTAAAAGATTTCATGAAATGGTTTCCTCCGACTATTATACAATCAATTGGGTGTATTCATTTTTCAGGAACTTACGGCGATCCTGGGATGTGCAAAGACCTACTGGAAATTGTTAAGTATCTTGCGTTAGAAGGTACTTGCCGTATTTCTATAAATACAAATGGATCCATGAGAGATGAAGAGTTTTGGTTTAACCTTGCGGCTTGGGGTGGTTCAAGACTTCAACTTATATTTGATGTTGACGGTATTGACCAAGAAATGCATAGCTTTTATCGCCGAGGATCCGATCTCAATAAAGTATTAGATGCAATAGAAGTAACCTCAGGTACTGATGCAAATATCAAAGTACTTACTGTTTTATTTAAACACAATCAAGACTATCTTGAAGATATTCGTAATATGGTTAACGAACGCGTACAAAAGCCAATTAAGTTTGATGAAGTAGAAGGAAATAACTTTCAGCATACTGGATCTAAATACGAATTTTTAAACGAGAATGGTGAAACTGAAATTCTTGAGCAGGTTACACGACAAGATAGAGAACAAGGTTTAGAGCGCAGATCACGACGTGTACGCGATCATCGCCATAAAGATATTGTTACCAATATTAAATCAAATCAACCATTACCATTGCCTATTGAGGATAAACCTATTATACCACAGGTAGTCGAGCCTGTCAAACAAAAAACGAAAGAATACGAAATAAATTGTTTAGCCGTTGGTGAAAACAACATTAAGGTACAAGCAAGCGGAATGGTATCGCCATGTTGTTATCTTTCAACATCTTTAGAGCGAGCAGCGTTATATTTAAAAGGTGAAAATACTCAATATATGATTACATCAACTGGCAAGCATGCTGATCCCAAACATCCATTAATGCAAGAATATATTGACAATTGGAAAGATTTTAATTTACATTATAGTAGTATCTATGATATAATGGAATCAACGTGGTTTAAAGAAAAGCTTCCTGGACATTGGGAAACTCCTGAAACAGCTTGCCACGCTTGTGTTAAAGTATGCGGAAAATTAAAATGAATATTATATTTGTAAAGCACGGAGATAAGTACCACGCTGAACATGTGAACAGATTATATAAACAGCTTGTTCAGTATTACCCAAATGCAAGATACCATTGTTATACAGAATACCCACAAGGTATTGACGAACAAGTAAATATCATTTGGTGTTTTAACAAGCCATCGTTAAAGTATTGGTGGAACAAGTTAGCTATGTTCAGTGAAGACTTTCCTGTCGAAGGTAAGTGTTTATTCTTTGATTTGGATATGGATATTAAAAGAGATCCGTCTGAGTTTATTACGTGGAATGGTTTAACAGTCATACGTGATTATTGGAAAGATGATTTGTATATGGCACCACATGCTTATGACGTACACATAAATAGTTCTGTAATTACATGGACTGCTGGTGAACAGCGCGATGTATGGGACCACTTTTTAGAAAATAAAGATTACTTTATGCGTAAGTATAAGGGTATAGATAGATTTATTGTTCACGAAAAGGTACCACACAATACGTTTGAACAAGGCTTAGTGAATAGCGTTAAATCACCTGCAACATGGGATGCGCCAATTGATATGTATAATGGATTGAAATATGAGTTACCGACAAAATCTTTATAAAAATGCACTTAAAATAATAGAGCAAATATACCAACAAAGTAAGTATGATCCTTCTGTGGATCTTTATAGAAGCTTTGATGTTATGAATGCCGTTAATGATCCACAACTTTATAGTAAAGAATGGCTTGTTAATAATCTCCTTCCATTCATTAATAAAAAAAGATTTTGGGCTGACACAGACGGCGAACTAAAAGATGTTTTAGTTATGGGTAGTTGGTATGGTGTCATTGGAATAATATTAAAAAATCATATAAGTCCTGATATTAAAATACATAATGTAGATATGGACCCGTTGTGTGAAGAATATTCTTATAAACTGATAAATGATGAATACGAAAACATTTGGCCTATTACTGATGACGCAATGGAATACTATTTTGAAAGAACAGATCATTTTCAGCTCATTATCAATACAAGTTGCGAGCATATGGAAAAGGATGATATTCAATTGGTATTAAGACAAAAACCTTATAACACTTTAATATGTTTTCAAAGCAATAACTATCATGCAGAACCCGAGCATATCAACACTCATGATAGTTTAGACTCGTTTGTAGAAGAGTTAAATTTAAACGCAGTATATTGGAAAGGCGAACTAAAACCGTCTGAAGATTACACGAGATATATGGTAATTGGAAAATGAAAAGAGTAATTTTTAGTTGTTACGATGAAATTGACGATATGGTTAATGACGAGGAACGTCATTGGATTTTTATGGCAAACGAACAGTCAGTTGAAGAATACTTTGATAGATTAGTTGAAAACAAAAAAGAGTATTGTGAAAAGATTGGCGTCGATTGGGTTTTTTATCACAATGAAATAAAAGACTTTGACGTTAAAAATGAAATGCAATTTACAAAGGTTAACTTGTATAAACACCACTTGTTTGCTAAGCTTGCAGAAGAATATGATGAAGTTATGTATGTTGATATGGATGTGGTATTTAACACAGACCTAAATGTATTTGACGAATTGGATTTGTCAAAAGGTATTGCGATTAAAGATATGGATGATGAAATCCAATCAAAAGATGTTAAAGATGTCTTATATTCTTCTGTTGGAATGCGCAACCCAACTCTAAAATATCATATCACAAAAGATCTTTTAGATGGTGGAGATAATCACGTCATAAACACTGGTGTTATGATTGGAAAAAGCGAGCACATTAAACAAATTAAATACGTTAAAAGAATGCAAGAAGCTCATGCCAAAATACAAGAGATTAAACTTTACGAGCCTGAAGATCCTGATAATAAAACGCACCGTGACTTAGCGTTCTTAAGAATAAACTATTATGCTAACAACGAGTCTATCTTTTCGTATATCCTTGAAAAATACAAAGTACCATATCAAATCATGGATGATAAGTGGCATTGGATCGTAGATCACAGACCTAACGATACTAAAATAGAAGATGTAAATATAATTCATTTTATCAATAAAAAATTTAATGCATTCTTTAACGATAAAACGACTGCTATATATTCAATACATATAGATATTCCTGATGATAAACTTGATGACCCCGTTGGCCCTGACGACGATAAAGTAAATAAAAGTAAAAGAACTAAGGATCGTCTTGGAAAATATAAAGATAGGTTAATTGAAAACCACGAATGGTACGCAAAAGAAATTGGTGCAGAATACATTCATTTTGAACGTGACGAACAATATGAAGAGTTTTTCAATAAATTTCCAGACCTTTCAGAATACGATGTAGTTAATTTATATAAGGTTTGGCTACTTGATAAATTAACATATGAATACGATTTAGTCTTATACGTTGATCTTGACGTTTATTTTACAAAACCATATAGCATTTTTAATTATGTGCCTGCAAGTACAACTTTTTGTTGTCAGGTTCAAACAGCAAGAAACGCAGGCGTTCGTAAAACAAGTAATGAATATTATAAATGGTATAACTTTGATTTTAGGAGTCCGCATAGTAAATTTTGGAACGCCCATGCTATGCTTGAAGAAGAAGGCTATGAACCTGACCAATACATTTTTAATACCGGTATCATGGTGGCGAGTCGTGCTGTTATGGAACAAATAGATTACTTCAGTGATATTGATAATGTTATTGAATTGATGAAAGATTTAAAGGAGGACGAGTTTTCAATGTATCTTCCTCAAATTCGCTCCGCGTTTGGTTATGATAATGAAACTATTATGGCATATAAAACTAAAAAGAATAATGTTAAACTATATCCATTACCAAAACGTTGGCACCACAAACATTTATATAGAAACTTAAAATCATTTACATATGATACTAAAGAGCATGGAATGTCAAAGCGTGAATTACAAACAGAAGTAGCAGTTGAAGATATTGTAATAATACACCTTATATCTAAAAATTTTGAATTAGTGTTTGATAAATGCTGATATTGAGTTAACTCACAAGCGATAAATAGTTAAGTAGAAAACAATTGAGGAAAATATGGAATTTTTAATTTATGGATTTATCTGGTACTTGTTTATAGCTCATTTTTCTGTATCGACCGGCCTTCACAGATACTTCGCTCACCGAGCTTTTAAGGCTCACTGGTCTTACGAGATATTTGTATTGTGGTCTACTAATCTTATTGGACTAAGAAGTCCTATACGATGGATTAGCGTTTAACGAATGAATTATTTCGAATTACAACCAGAAGAAAATACTTTTAGTAATATAATAGTGGACTTAACCCACAAATGCAACATGGAATGTGCTAACTGCTATATTCCAAACAGAGATGTACCAGATTTAGATAAAGAAAAACTTTATAATTTTCTTTCTCGTCTTCCGAGTAGAACTTATATTAGGCTTATTGGCGCAGAACCAACTATGAGAGATGATCTACCAGAAATCATTGCTAAAGTAAAAGAGTTTGGGCACAGGCCAAGTTTAACCACAAACGGATTAAAACTGGCAAATAAATCTTATCTAAAAAAACTTAAAGGCGCTGGATTAAGACTTTTATTACATAGTATGAATGGTGCTGATGATGATGCCGTTTATAAGGAATTAGATAATGGTAAATGGGCAACAGTAAAAGTAAGAGCATTAAACAATATATTCGCAGAAAGACTTCCTATTAATACTGGAACAATTATCGCGAAAGGAGTAAATGAATTTACATTAAAAAGACAAATAGATCTATTTGCAGAATGTGCATTAGAAAATAATATAAATTTTGATACAACAGCGCCTTATAACAGAATTACACCAGTACTGAGAATAAAATCAGTAGGTACTATAGGAAGATATATGGAAGATTGTTCTTATAGCATAGACGAGCTTATTAATCTTTGCACGAATCAACTTGGTATAAATGCTGATGAAATATTTAAAACATCGGCCGGAGTTGTAAAAGCTAGCCCGCAATCTGGAGAAGTGTTATCTTCTTATATGTTTAAATATAAAACAAAAGCGGGCCATCTCTATGTTCGACTTATAGATTGGCAAATAGACGATGAAGGTGTAATTGACCACGACAATCCTAATAGAGGTAGATTAACACAAAACTTTACAATCGCACCATTTTTTGAACATGTGAAAATAAATGAAAACTTTTATTAGAACTCATCCAGAATTTACAAATAGTTTGGAAACAGTGAAAGAGATGGTTAGCAGTCTCTCAGAAGATAAACTAGCAGATAATTATTCCTTACAAAGTCTAAAAGTAGATGAGTGGTGTGCGGTTTCTTTATACCCTGGGGGTTTTTCTTCTATTATATGGAGAAAATACTGGGGAAATAATTGCAGAATACTCAATCGCTTTTATAAGCTACAGTCGCATAGATTCAAAAACAAATCAAGCGTAATAACCCAGGAAACTTTAGATATGATTAATCAACAGCTAGACGTTGCTAAACAGTTGGGTTTTGATTGTGCTTTTATGAGTAGAGAGACAAAGAAACCGGCGTTTCATCACTACAAGAAACACTTACCTCATAAATGGTTTACTCCTAGTAAGAAGTATTTAATGGTAGGTAATAGTTATCAACATGTTATGTGGACGCCCATAAATAGTAATAAATTTATAATGGGAGATTAAACAATGTGTTATGTAATAACAGACATTAACTACGAAGCCGATGCATCATTGGTAAGAGAGTTAGTTGGAGAACATAGAACAGTAATTATAAAAAATAAAACACCTCTTACTCCTGAAGCTATTATCAAGTTTTATAAAAGTATTGGTGATGTAGTTCAACAAAATAAAAAAGTTACTGGTACTATATCAACAGGTGAGCTCGTAAAAGTTCGTCAAAACGGTCTTTTTGCTGGTAAAGATGACGGTGAATTAGAATGGCATAGTGCTGGTATGAATAGAATTGGCCATGATGATATTGTAGCAATGTATATGCATCAACCAGCTGAAACTGGCGGCGATACGTATTTTACAGACCATCAAACAGCTTTTGCTGATTTAGACGAAGAAACAAAAGAACTGTGCCGCAGTGTTAAATCAAAAACAGTCACATATAATGCTAAGATGAAACTAGAAAAGATGCATTATAAAAATGTGTTTAGTGATGAGCAAACTATGATGGAGTTTAAAGATATTGATGGGAAAACATCATTTGAAAAGCAATCGCCCAGAAAAGATCTGGTAACAATTCATCCTATAAACAACAAGGAAGGGTTGTATTTCCCTTGGAGTGTTATTAGAGGATTCACTGGACTTACTCATGATCAGCAACATGACTTGTATTATAAACTAAAAGAACATACGCTTAGCGACAAGT
>Ga0115572_10001946_pt1 | contig 16723 bp, 5 predicted proteins | sample COGITO_mtgs_1206_FD_88681 | JGI IMG/M metagenome (GOLD analysis project Ga0115572, IMG submission 88681) | Pelagic marine microbial communities from North Sea - COGITO_mtgs_120607 | ecosystem: Environmental > Aquatic > Marine > Epipelagic | place: Germany:Helgoland, sampling site Kabeltonne... | reverse complement strand
TCCTCGCCCGCCAGTATCTTCAGAAACGTTTCCGCGTCCACCACGCGCACCCCTCTCTCCTCCGCCGCGGCAGCCTTATTCCGACCGGCACCCTCACCCGCGACGAGCAAGTCGGTCTTACCGCTCACAGCCTTTTGCGCCGCGCCACCCGCCGCGACCACCGCGGCGTTTGCGTCGTCGCGCGTCATGCCCGGAACCGATCCGGTGACGACAACGCGCATACCCGCGAGGTAACCCGGTTTATGGGTCACGCCGTCGGCATTCATACCCGTGCTTGGGTTAGCATCGATGCCGTCGTGCGGGTTGATCACGACCCCGGCGGCCAGGATGGCGTCGACGACGGCGGCGTTTGCCTCCTCGGCCCAAAACTCTTTCACCACCGTCGCCACCACGGGACCCACCCCGTCGATCGCCGTCATGCTGGAGCCGTCGGTCTCGTCCGCGGCGTGCGGGTCGTGCGCCGCCGCGGCGTCACGAAAGGCTTGTAGGTTCCGGTACCGTCTGGAGAACAGCTTGGCGGTCTCGGATCCGACCGTGGGTATCCCGAGGGCGTACACGAACCGGTCGAGCGGCACGCCCGCCGCGACGGAGTCTATCGCGTCGAACAGCTTCTTCGCCGAGCGCTTGAGCTTCCCTTTGTCCTTACCCGACGTGTAGACCCAGAACTCGGGTAAGTTCGCGTCCGCCTCGTCGAAGGATTCGCCGTCGCCGCGGTCCACGTCCGGGTCCGCGGCGAGGTGCTGGTACTTTGCGCGGAGCGTGAACAGATCCGCCGGGGATTTAACTATTCCCTCCTCGTGCAGCGCCTGGATCTGTTGCCTCGCCAAACCCCGGATGTCCAGGGCGTTTCTCGACACGAAGTGGACCACGCGCTCGACGCTCTGCGCGGGGCAGCGGAGCCCGCCCGTGCACCGCACCACCGCGGTCTCGTCCGTCTCCTCGAGCAACAAAGCTTCCAGCTCCGACTTTTTCGCCGACTTTTTCCTGGACGACGAAGCGAGAACGACGCGGGTCACCCTCGACCCACACGCCGGGCACCGCTCCGGCGGCTGGACCGGTGCCGATGACGTGTACGATTCATCCTCTAACCCCGCGATTCGGGGTATGACGTCGCCCGCGCGTTCCACCACCACCCTCGCGCCGACTCCCAACTTTTTCCTAGCCACGTCGTCAAAGTTGTGCAACGTCGCGCGGGCGACCGTCGCGCCCCCGAGCTCCACGGGCGGATCGAGCAGCGCCACCGGCGTGAGCGCCCCGGTCCGTCCCACCTGCACGTCCACACCGACGAGCGTGGTGACCGCCGTCTCCGCCGGGAACTTGTGCGCCACGGCCCACCTGGGCGCCCTGCTGTCCGAGCCCAATTCTCTTTGTAACCCAAAATCGTCAACCTTGTACACGACGCCGTCGATGCGGTACCCCAAACTGGTCCTGCCCTGCGCGGTGGCGAGGGACGCGTGCGCAGCGACGACGTCGTCGAGGGATTCGCTCACGCGCAACACCGGCACGGGCGCGAGTCCCAACGCGGGAAGCCATTCCAGAAACTCCGACTGCGAACTCCAACCCGCGCCGACCACCTCGCCGTGTCCGTAGGCCAGGAATCGCAAGGGACCCGCGTCGGTGCCGTCGCCCGCGGGCCGCTCTAGCCGCCGCATCGCCCCAGACGCCGCGTTCCTCGCGTTTTTGAACAGCCGCATCCCGTTCGTCTCGCGCGCGCGGTTGACTCGTTCGAAATCTTCATCCGCGATGAACACCTCGCCGCGAACCTCGAGCACCTCGGGCCACCGCGAGGGATCCCCCGCGAGCTGCTGGGGGACACCGATGCACCCGTCCATCTGCCGCGTCACGTCCTCGCCCGTGCGCCCGTCGCCGCGGGACACGCACCGAACCAGGCGGCCTCTTTCGTACCGCGCCGACGCCGACGCGCCGTCGATCTTCGGCTCGGCGCAGAGGCGGATGGGTTTGGGCGCCCCGTCCACGTCCGGCCCGTTGGTCCCGTCATGAAACTCCCCGCCCAGCGCCCGCCTCGCGCGCTGCACGAACGCGGCGGCCTCGTCCGCGTCGAAGGCGTTCGAGAGGGACTGCATGGGCACCGAGTGCGGCACCGGCGGCAGGGCGCCCCATCCGTCGCCGCCGCTCGTCGGGACGGGGGCGCCCACGCGTCGAGTCGGGCTGTCCTCCCTCGCGAGGTGTGGAAATGCAGCCTCCAGGGCCTCCAGTCGCAGTCGCAGCCGGTCGTACTCCGCATCAGTCACCTCCGGCGCGGCGTCGACGTAGTAGAGCCGGTCGTGCCTGACGATCTCGGCGGTGAGTCGTGTGAGTTCCGACTCGGCGCCAGCCTGATCCAGCGCGCCTGCCCATCGCGCGGCGTCCTCGCGCCACGAGGACGCCGATGGGAATGACGAAGACGCTGCTCGCGTCGCGATCCGAGCGTGAAGACCCTCGGTACGTTCGCGGCTCGCGGAGGTGCGCCGGACGGGGGCTGTCCGGGGATGTCGGCCCGCGAAGCGCCGGGCGATTACGGGCGGGAGCGAGCGCGCCGACGTCGACGCGTTCATCGTGGACGCGAAACCCGCCAGTGAAGCAAACAGGTGCCGCGACCTGCGCATGTACCGGTGTCGCTCACCCGCGACGCCCAAGGCCCACTGCGCAGGCAGTGACTGAATGACGCTGGTGATTACTCTTAGTTATTCAAAGCACCCGAGTTTCTGACGACCCGCCTGGAGAGACGAAGGGTACTTGTACTTGTATCACAGGACGCGTTTGCGAGACTCAACTTGTGAAATACTGTGTACATTATTATATTACGACTTGTGGAATGAGTACTGATCGATACGAGCTTGGCGTCCGCGCCGTCCTCGCCTCACGCGTTGACCCCGCCGCCGCGACCTCGGCTGAGGTTCCACTCCCGCAGGAACTGCTTGTCCAGGCACCTCCTGGCCACGTGCTCGCCGAACGAGCTCGATGCCACGCACGCCGCGCCGCACGCCGCCACGACGAACACGATGAACTCCGCGAACACGGCATCAAACTCGGCTAGCCTCGTCGCGTCTCCCGCGGTGAACGCGGCGAGGTACTCCGCCGCCAACCCCGTTCCCGGGAATAGGAGCGCCTGAGCGCCGACGACGGCGGGTTCGGCGTTGTGGCCAACCGGCGCGTACAGTGAGCCCAGCACGTATTGCGCGCAGAGCAGCACGATCCGAACGGTCGTGCGCGTCTCGTAAGCCATGGTCGCCTTGGGGAGAAAATCTTGCATGATGGGGAAGTGCAACGCCGCGAAGAGCAGCCTCGCGGCGCAGTTGATGATTCGGTGCGAGCGAAGGTACCCGCGCCGCGGGGTGATCGGCGGCAAGCTCAACGCGGCGGCGATGATCATGACGACCGCTATGCCGAACGCCGTGGTGGCCATCTCCGCCCCACACCAACCGAGCTTGTGCGCGGCGATGCACACGAACGCCACGAACACGTCCATCCAGGCCAAGGACTTGACGCCGTGCCTGCCGGAGACGAGCGCCGAGACGGGCAGCAGCGGGAAACCGGTGCGGGGCGCGCCGGCGCGAACCCACTCCTTCGCCTCCGCCAGACCCAACGCGCCGCGCAGGTGCTCGTCCACCACCCTGCAACGCATCGCCTCCCACAGGTGCGAAGAGCTCGATAGAAGCAGCCCGGACGCGATGGTATTCACCGGGGAACCGTCGTACTCTTTCGCGGCGAGCGACATGGCGGCGCGGAAGTGCTCCCGCTCATCCGACGCGATTCGTACGGCGTCCACGAGGTCCCGCGCGGCGAGGACGCGCGCGCGGTGCAACCATTCGCACGCCATCACCACCGCCTGGGCCAAGACGGTCACAATCTTCTCGCTCGCGGTCTCCATCGAGTGCTGCTGCCGGCGGTTATGCGGTGACGACCCGTATGAATACGCGTGCGCGACGGTGTCGGGGGGCGTGCACGAAACCCGCGCGGGTGTACCGACGACCATGCCCGCGTTGCCCGTGACCCACGCGAGCGGGTCGTTGCTCGCCACTAGCGCGGAGAGGGTCGCATCGAGCGCCTCGTTGATCGCGTTTTGCCTCGAGATGTCGCCGAAGATGGCGTAGAAGCCGCGTCGGGGAGGAGCGCAAGCCGCCCGCGCCATGGCAAAGGCGCACGCGTGCAGCGGGGTCCATCCCTTGCCGCTGCCGATGTTGTCGCCGAGGCTGAGGATGGCGCCCACCGCGGTGGCGCTGCGGTGGCGGATCATCGCGGCTATGACGGCGTTGACGGTGTTGGAGTCCCCGGACGTGCACGCCGCGCGAAGCAGGGTGGCGATGCCGGCGTTGTTGTTGATGGTGGAGAAGAGCATGGCGTCGGTCTTCTTTTTCCTTCGCCCGCCGCCGCCGCCGCCGCTGTTGCCAAAGTAAGCCTCATCCTCGTAGACGTCAATGTCCGACGGATCGGTGGACATGTAGCGGTCCGAGTAATCCGACGTGTCCGGGCCCTCCGACATCGATGAGATCCCGTGGGACCCCATCAACGCGGTGTCCCTCGCGGGCGAGTCCCTTACGTTGGATCTGGGTTCCTGCGCGGCGAGGACGCGGAACGTCGCGGCGGCCCAGCCGAGCGCGGCGCACGCGGTGGCCGCGTGGAAGCAAACCTCCGCGAGTCTCTGTTGGCTACCCCGCGATCCGCCGCTCGAGTCCGAACCGAAGGAGGCGGAACCAGAGTGGTGGACCCTGGGCTGGTCCGAAGGCGCGTTGAGGGCGACGCCGAGGTTGAAGAGCACGGGGGAATCGCCGAGTTGCGCGAACCGCCCGATGCTTCGGCCGAGCTCCGACGCGAGGAGCGCGTCCGGGGTGATGAAGACCGGGACGCACATGACGGGCGCGATGCGCGCGGGAAGGTTTCCACCGCCGACCGGCCCGCGATCGTCGCCGCCAGCCGTGTACGCCGTCGCGTCGCTCATTACGAGCTCGATGAACCCGATGCCCTCGATGTTGTTGGGCGTGATCCTAAACAGCTCGTGACCGCGCGGGATCGTGCGGTTCTGATCCTGCGGACTGAGCTCACACGGTGTTGCCACGAGGAGGGGCACGTACCGCCCGTGGCACCGCAGGGTGTAAGCGTACCCCTCGGGCGTCTTCGGCAGATTGATGCAGTCGTAGCGATCGGATCTGATCACGGTCATGCGCGTCGCCGGGTCGTGGGACCTGCGGATGGCCTCGACGAGCGCGGGGGAGAAAATCGGCTCGAGGAAGGCATCCGCGCCGGACGAGAGCGGCGCAGTCCGCTGGATCGCGCCGCCGGGACCAAACTCCACCGTATGTGTCCTGCTGCGGCCCTTCAGCGGGTGCCCCACGATAAACGCGAGGTTCCCCTCCAAACCGTGCGTGGCTCCGATACTCCGAAGCTTGTGGATGGAGTCAGCGGCGTGCGCCTCGAGCGACCTCGAGATACCGTCGTCCCCGAGGTCCTCGTGTGCGCAATCATCGACGCGCGACTCGGCGTCTGCGTCGGGGCGGGATAGCACATCCACCGTGAGTAGGGTGCACCCGGGCCTGGCGGCCACCTCCGCGTGCATCACGTCGCCAATCACCCGCTCCGAGAAGTCGTCCACCACGGCGCGGAATCGGGAGACGGCGCGGACGGGGCCCTCTTCGGTCTTGAAGTACATCGTCATCTGCTCGACGTTTTGAAAATCCGCTGGGACGCCGGGCTTGGAGTCGCCGGCTTCGTCGCGTGTAAAGGTGGCCCCGTCGCGGGGTTGGTCGCGGGTGACGAGGCAAGCCTCGCACCGCGGGGGTGAGTGCACACGGCGGCACGCGAGGCAGAACATGCTCTGCGAGCCGGTGGTGGTGAAGGGTATCTTGGACACGAGGTGTTCGCTGCACAAGCGCAAGCCCGTGGTGACGATGTTGGTGGCGTTGACATCGTTCTTGCAGCCCTGAGCTCGGCACCTCAGCGTGTGCACGGATTCCGCGACGCCGTCCTCGTCGGACTCTTCCACCGCCGACAGCGATCTACCCTTCTGCGGCGATCCACCCGGCGGGTACTGCATCGGTCCAAAGTCGTAGCCGTCGCGGTCGGCGTCCGAGCGAACGCGATCCGACCTCTTGGGCACGAGCTTGAATTTCACCGGGTCGATCTCGTAGTCCTCCATCTTCCAGTGGTCCGACGGGAAGTTGTGGTCGAGGGGATCCGAGGTGGCGGCGCGAGTCGTCTCCGGTGTCGACGTATTCTCCGCCCGAAGTCCCAGGCGCGAAACCGCCGTCTTGTACAGAAAGTTGGAGACGTGGAAGAGGTGCAGCGACGCGAGATACATACCCGCGCAGGTGTACAGCTGCGTCTTCTGATCCATCTCGGGAGTGCCCGGGGTGGCGAGATAGAAGAAGGCAGCTTTGGCGGCGAGCAAGTCGGCGAGCACACCCGCAAGCGCGCACGCCGCGCTGGGAGCCGGCACCGCGGCGTAGGAGCACGCGACGACGAAGAGCCACTTGGGCAGCCACAGGCGCCACAGGTCGAAGCCCGAGGCGGATCCCGAGGCGCGGTGGCAGGCGATGAAGAAGATCGCGGACATGGCGGCGAATGAAAGGGTGAGCGTCACCCTCGTGAAGGCGGCGGCGCGAATGAAACCGTGTCGGAAGTGTCGCTCCCAGGTGGAGGAGAGGTGCCTCGCCGTCAGGTAGGACGGCAGCAGGAACTGCATCAACGCCGCCACCAACGGCGCCACCGGCACCATCTCTCTCGTGGGCGCGTTGCTGATCATCGACAGCACCGCGTTGACGTTTGCGATGGCCACAAAGCCGATCGCCACCGTCGATGCGAATTGCATCCGAACCAGCGAAACCTTCGCGTCCCTATGCTCGCCACCTCGCGCCTGTGTTCGATCGCCGCCCAGCAGCACCTGCTGATTCAGCCGCGCGTACCACGCGCCGTATTTGCTCACAAACTCGTTCCGCACCATCTCGTTGATGACGAACGGCATGATGAACACGCACGGCACGCCGATACGCATGAGCTTGCTGGGCGAGTCCTCCTCGGAGGAGAGGTACATGGCCCTTAAGTGCTCGTCGTAGCCGTACGCCGTGGGCAGCTGGAGCGCCGTGTTGACCATGAAGAACACGTTTGAAGCGCCGACGCACGCGAGCCATCGCTTGGACTCGACGGCGAGTATCACCCCGAAGAGGGACGGTGAGATACTCATGGTCATCGCCTGGATCAGAGTGTAACCGTGGTGGCAACCGGGTCGCGCGCCGAGGATGGCGGCGTTGAGCTTGGGGATGCGAAGCATGAGCTTACACACGTGTCGGATGGTCACGACCGTCTCCTCGGACATCCTCAGCACGGGCGCGCGTCTGCGACCGTTTGGGTACTTGATGCCCCATCGCGGAAACATGCAGTTGAGGTTGATCAGGGTGAAACCGTCGATGAGGACGTGGGTGACGACGTGGAGTATCTTGGTCCTCCAGAGGAACTCGTTCCCGATGACCTTGAGCTCGTAGGGCTTGAGCAGCGCGCCCTGCTTGATGACGATCTTCTGCTCGAGATAGAAGATGGCCGCGATCCACAGCCAGTACACCAGTTTCTGTGGGTGTCCAGTCGGAGGGCAGGGCGGGCGCGGGTGAGCGAAGGGGGCGGCCGGGGGCGAAAGAGAACAGGCGAGAGGGGCGGCGATGTGGAAAAAAATAGAGAGGGGGCGTCTCGGGGAGCAGCCGGGGCGCATAATGTGCGGACCTTCATCTTGGTGGGCGGCTTGGTCTTGTCCTTGCTCTTGATCTTGTCCGCCGAATGAGACGCGGGGTCCCCCTTTTGGTGGGGCCGACCCGCGTGCATCGTCGGGGAGTAGCTATCGACAGCCATCGAGTTCGTTCGCTGGAACAGAAAACCCCGTCTTTCCACAAGGGGCGATTTGCTTGCTGATATTTTTCGTCGGCTAACCGCGCCGGGTTTGCGGGTTAGAGGCGTGTTCGGTCGCCGGACGGGTCGCGGGCGATGCGCGCGTCGATGCCGGACCCTTCGCTCGAGCGCGAACGAGGCCGGTCACGTCACGAGGCGCCGTGCCGACTGCCGCTCACGACGATTTTTTTGCGCCGACCTCTCCAATCCCCACAGCACGTTTTTCTCCTTTTTTTCTCATGAGGCGAACCGGATGAGAACCGAATCTCTGCGTCAGCACACGGCACCATTTAGCACTATCTGACTAAAAACCATAAAGAAATGGAAATTGAATTGGACAAACCCAAATCCAATTGGACTTTCGTATGGGTGACTTTCATACAGATTCGTCAATTTGGGAAGATTTGATCCGGTGGCGCCAACTCCAGTTGTCCGTCCGATGGTGACGTAGCACACACGGCACAGCACTGCGACAAGGATGAACGCGTCCTCGGCGATATCGCGCGCCCGCGCGGTGCCGACACCGGCGTCATCGTCTTCGCCGCTTCGATCGCGAGCGCGCGTGTGCTCGGGCGGCGGCCTCCCTGTGGTTCCGACGTCGCGGCGGGTCGTGTTGCCGTCGTCGCGATCTTCCTCGGTGGCTACGCGCGCGAAGGCGTCCACTGGAGGCGACGGCGACGAGGTCAAGCCGAAGAAGAAGGCCGCGCCCGAGAAGAAGAAAAAAACGACGTCCGCGAAGAAAATGGAGGAGCCCGCCGCGAAGAAAATGGAGGAGCCCGCCGCGAAGAAGGAGGAGGAGCCCGCCTTCGTCGAGCCCATCGCGGAGCTGTCCGAGGAGAAGAAGAAGGAGGTCGCCGAGCGCTCCATCGACTCCGCGCTCGCCGACCACGAGGACGACTGGAACGACGAGCGCGTGCCGATCGACTCGACCGACGCGGCCGACGACGAGCCGGAGCCCCCCACCGCGTCGCCGGCGGAGGACCCGGCGGTGAACGCCGCGAAGACTCAGATGCTCGACGCCTTCTACGGCACCAACCGGGGCCTCGACGCGTCCAGCGCGGTCCGCGCGGAGGTTAACGAGCTCATCGCGAGGCTGGAGGCGATGAACCCGACACCCTCGCCCTCGTACGAACTCGCGGCGCTCTCCGGGAGGTGGCGGCTCGTGTACACGTCCAACAGCGAGGTGATGATCTTGCTCGCCGCGGAGAACCTTCCGGGGCTGAGCGTCGGCGACATTACCCAGACCATCGACGGCGTCGGGGGCAGGGTGGAGAACCGCGTGCAGCTCAGCGCGCCCCTCCTCGAGTCCTCCGTCAGTGCCAACGCGAGCTTCGAGGTGCGGTCGCCCAAGCGGCTGCAGGTCAAGTTCGACGAGGCCGGCGTCGAGACCCCGACCATCGTCAACGACGTTTTCCAGTACATGTCCTTGCCGATGACCGTGGACGTCATGGGGCAGTCCATCGACACCGGGCCGCTCGCCGCGCTGATGGAACCGTTCCAGTCGGGGCTGAGCGGCGCGCTCGACGGGGTTAAGAACGCGGTGAAGGACCTGCCGGGGCTGAAAGTTCCGCTCCCGGAGTCGGCGACACCCGGGTCGGAGGCGTGGCTGCTCACCACGTACCTGGACGGAAACCTGAGGATCGCGAGGGGAGACGGCGGGAGCGTGTTCGTGCTGACCAAGGTGCACGAACCTCCCAAGTACGGCTACTGATCCCGACCACGTTGTAAATCGATTGAAACGCACGCACGCTCTTGAACGAATTTTGTACCCTTGTGAAAGTTACACGACGAAGGACTCCGGCTATGACCCAGAATCGACTCCGGCTGACCCAACGATCGACTCGTCGACAACCTTCGGATCGAATCGCAGCTCCTCCGGGATGACGTCCGGATCTCCCCGCGCCACCGCCTCCGCGATATGCGCCCCGAGCATGGCGTGATACACCAGGCCCCGCGCGCCGAGTCCCCCGACGAACCACCACCGCGATCCAGCCCCATCACCGTCACTGCCCCCGTCGATCCTACCCACCAGCGGCAGCGACCCGGCCGGCGTCCTCGGCGGATTCGCTCGCACGCCGTACCGCACGATATCCACGTCCATCGCCTCGATCGGCGGGTACGTCGCGGACGCCTTCGCGACGAGCTCGGCGGCGGCGGTTTCGGCGGCGGAGTCTGCGCCCGGATCCACGGGACCCGCCCGCCTCGCGTCCTCCACCGTCGCGCCAAACTCCTTCGTGGTGCCCACCAGTAGCCTCCGTGCGCTCAGCGGCGCGACGTACGGTGCGCCGAGTATCCCTGGGGACGATTCGTCCCACGGGGAGTCTCGCTCGGCCGCGGGCACGAGCTCGACGACGTGTCCCCCCTGCAGCGTCGTCGGGAGCGTTCCGGCCGAGGAGAGCTCCGCGATGGAACCCGCCGCGGCGCCGCACGCGACGACGACGGCGTCGTACCCGCGCACGCGCTCGTCCCTTAGGCTACCGATGGACTCACCCACGTGGAGTCGCGCGACGCACCCCGCGGGTGTGGCGTTCGAGGCTGCGAGAAGCCGGGTCGCGTTCCAGAGGGCGGAGAGGTATCGATTCGAGTCGAGGACCACGCCCTCGGGGATGTGCAGCGCGGCGGCGGCGGGCGAGGCGGACCGTTCCGCCGCGCGCCGCCGTTCACTCGCGCTATTCAACTTCGACATCTCCTCCATCTCCTTTTCGATGAACGCAATCGGGTTCGCCACGTCCTCCGGGACGTCCACGCCCGGAAGGATGGCGCGCAGCCGATTGCAATCTATCGCGACGCCCTCGCCCCCGGCGGTGGCGGATGCCGGCGCGAACCTGGCTAGGTCACGCGCCTGTTTCAGGTTTCTCGCCGGGCGCACGGTCCCCTTGCGCCACGCGATCGCCTCGCCGCGTCTACGCTCGGCGGTGCTCGTCGTCGTCGTCGCCTCGTCGTCCTCGAGCGTCGCGGCTCCCGAGTCCAATCTTCGCTCCGCGTCCTCCGCGGCTGCGACGAGCGCGAGCGTGGCCGCGACCCCGTCCACGCCCTTCCATATGATCTTCCCTCGGGGCGTGTACGGGTGGAGGAGGCCCGCGGCGACCCCCGACGCGCCCCCGGCGATGCCCTTCTCGTCGAACAGGTGGACCTCCACCGGCCTCCGACTCGACGACGGCGAGGCGGATGCGTCGGCGGTGGCGGTGGCGGGCGGGTCGTCGAGGCCCTCCGCGCACCGCAGCAGGATGTGGTACGCCGCAGCGACGCCGGCGAATCCCGCGCCGATGACGGCGATCTTGCGCGGCTCGGGATCGCCGGGAGCGCGATCGACAGACGCGACAGACGCGTGGCTTCGAGCCCGTCGCCGGTGCCTTCCGACGACATCGGTTGAGGAGTCCGGCTTGGAGTGACGCCGGGGAACGCGAGGTCCCCGCGGCGCGACACCATCGCGCGACGCGCCGAGGCGTTCGCATGCGGATGAAAGTGTCACGCACGTGACGGGAGCGCTCGCCGATGCCGTCGCCATCGCGCCCGCGCGCACGTCCGCGCGCCCTCGAGTGCCGGCAGTCGGCCCACTTTGACGCTTGGGCGACCCGCTCAAGTCGAGATCTCCTGTCGTGCTTTCCCCTCAACCCTATCTTTGAGTTAGCCACAAAGGAGCCGCACCGCGGCAGCAGTGACAGACCCCGCGGTCGGTTTCACCCGGGGAGACGCGAGCGAGAGCGCGCCGGCGGCGACCGGTGGACCGCACAGCCTCGCAGGGTCGATCGTGGTGCGAGGGGAGCGCGCTCGGTCGGGGGAGACGGTTACGCTGAAATTATGCTGGCGGTTGCCGCGACGATGTCGGCGTCGCATCAGTGGAGGAGCGACGCGCTCCGACCGTTCCGATCGGCCGGATCGCGCGTCGTTCCCCACACGCGTGCTGTCGTCTCTCCCGTCGCTTACCACGCCAGGTCATCGCGCCGCTCGCGCCGGAGCAACAAGCGCTCGCAGCAGACCCCGGAGGAGCGCACGGACGCCGCGGTGACCGTGCGCGTGCGACGGCCGTGCCCGGGCGACCTCCGTGTCGGCCTCCTGGGCGAGGGCGGCGCGCTCGGCAAGTGGGACACCAGTCGCGTCACCCCCCTGCGACGCTCGCAGTCCGATCCCGACCTCTGGGAGTGGGTCCTCGCCGTGCCCATCGGCAGCAAACTCCAGTTCAAGGTTGTCACAATCGACGCGGGCGACGCCGTCGTTCGCTGGTCGCAGGGCAACGACATCGTCGTCACCGTCCCGCACGGATGCACCGGGGTCGACGTCGGCGTAGAATGGCCGGAGGCCAAAGGGGACACCAGGGACGCGCCGCTGGCGGTGCAGCAGAGGGTGGTGGTGGAGAAGCCCATTCAGGATTACAGGGTCGAGACGGGCGGCGCCTGGCTGGCGTACGGCAAGGTTGAGAAACCGGTCGACGACGACGACGACGACGACGACGACGAGGAGGAAGAGGAAGAAGGTGCCGGGGGAGAAGACGCCGATGACAAAGAGGATCCGGACAGGGTCGTCGTGGATCGCGTGGACGCCGTGGACATCGACGCCGAGGGCGGCGCGGCGAAGGGCACGGCGGGCGCCTTTGTTCGCGCCGACGTCTCAGCCGACGAGGACGACGTCGGTGTCGGTTCATCTTCCACCGACGACGCGCCCGATGCATCCTCGACGTCCTCCGGCGTGGACGCGGAGTCGCAGTCGTTCAGCGACGCGTTCGCGGGAGGGTACGTCGTGGGGTCGCATCTCGAGGGCATGATGGGCGGCAAGCACACCGAGCTGGTCTTCAACGCCGCGGATAAGGAGACGCACGGGGTTCGGGTGGGGATCATAGAGGAGGATCGGCTGGTCGAGCTGTGGCACGAGCACGCCGCGGAGCCCGGGAAGGGCATGCGCGTCGGCGACGTCTACCTCGGCGTCGTCGCCAAGGTCATAAGCGGGATGCAGGGCGTCTTGGTGGACGTCACGGGAAAAGGACCGCCGTACTCGCTGATGCAGAAGGGCGTCGACGAGCCCGCGCTGGCATGGGTGCAGTCCGAGGAGCCGACGTGGGATGATGACTCCGATTGGGGGAGCTGGGACGACGAGGACTGGGACGAGGAGGAGGAGGACGACGTCGCCGGCGCCGGCGGCGAGGCTCCCGGCGCGAGGGAGTTTGCCGCCACCCTCCTCGAGGAGGGCGCCAAGACCCGGTGGCAGCGTCGGCCCGCGGGCGGCCGGTGGGCGGACGCGTGGGCAGACGGCGTGGGCGTCAGTGGCAGCTACGACGGCTCCGAGTTCAGCGCCCGAGACGGGGGGGACGAAGGGAACGAAGGGGACGATGACGATTCGTTCGCGCCCGTCGACGAGACGATCGACGAGGAGCTCCAACGACACGAGGCGACGCTGGAGGCCCGCCGTCGGGACACCCTGCGCGCCAAGGAACGCACGCGTAACACCGCCAGCCACGGCGACGACGGGGGTCCACGCACGGAGCTCTACCCGCACCCGCGGTCGGATCTAGCTGAGTCGTCTGTACGCGGCGTCGACGGCGGGGAATTTCAGGATTCGTACTCGAGCGCGTGGCTGCGGAGCGGCGGGGGCCCCCGCGGCGCCGCGCACCACGGCTGGACGCCGTGGAAGGACCACGTCGCCGCCGTTGGGCACGATTCAGAGCTCAAGGGCGCGAACAAGGTGGTCGAGCACTGGCGGCCGGGGATGCCGGTGGTGGTTCAGGTGACCAGGCTCGGGGCTGGTCACAAGGGCCCGAGGGTCACGGCGAGGCCGACGCTCCCGGGCCGGAACGTCGTGCTCTGCCCCGACGGCGAGGGTGTGTACGTCAGCAGGAAGCTCGCGGGGCAGGCGAGGGCGTACGTCAAGGCGGTGGGCGCCACCGTCGTCCCGGGCGACTGCGCCCTGATCATGCGGACGGAAGCGGCGGGGGTGTCCAAAGAGGTTCTCGAGATGGACATCCGGTCCCTCGCCGACGACTGGGACACCGTCCGCGAGCGCGCTCGGGCCGCGGTGGAGGCGGCGGGGCTCCAGGGCAGGAGCCCATTCCCCCGCAGGCTTCTCGACGCCGCGACCGTGGAGCAGATCCTGGTGCGGGACCTCTTCGGCGAGCGAGTCGCGAGGCTCACCATCGACTCCATGTCGTCTTACGAGGCGATAATCTCCGACTTGAGGCGAACGGGCGCCACCGACGAGATTGTCCGCCGCGTGCGGCTGCACACCGGACCGGAGAATGTCTTCGACTCCCTCGGCGTCGGCGACGCCGTGGACTCCACCGTGGACGAGCGCGTGTGGCTCAAGGACGAGTCGCTCCCCGGCGCGCACGTCGTGATCCAGCAGACGGAGGCGCTCACCGCCGTCGACGTCAACGCCGGTCGCGCCGCCTTCATCAACGACAGCGACAACGAGTCCGTCGCGGCGCAGGTGAACGTGGAGGCGGCGAAGGAGATCGCGCTCCAGCTGAGGCTGCGGGACATCGGCGGCCTGGTCATGATCGATTATATCGACATGCACGACCGGTCGCACAGGAAGGAGGTGGAGACGGCGTTTCTGGAGGCGGCGCAAAACGATCGCGCGCAGCTCACCTTCCTCCCGATCTCGCCCCTCGGGGTCATGGAGGTGGCGCGAGAGCGGCTACAGGGGAACAACTCCGGCAGGCGCGTCATCGCGGACATAAAGGGCATGCCGATCGACCCCGACCGGCCTCAGGGCGGGCCGAGGCGCGTGCGGGGGCCGAGGCCGCCGCCGTGGGCGGGAGCCGGGACTGGCAGGGGCAGAGGTAGAGGCAGAGGCAGAGGCAGAGGCCAGGGATGGAACGACGAGTCATCACACGGCCATCCCGGTGAGTTCAACGGCGAAAGATCGGGTAGGTTCAGGGGATGGCGCGAGCGGCGCGGGGGGGACGATTCGCCGCGAGAGAGGGAGGAGATTGTCGAGCGCGAGGGGAGCTACCACAGCGGATCTTACTATGGCAACGCCAGGCGGAGCAGCAGGGGACAGAGGGGTCGTTCGCCGACTTGATTCGTACGGATGAAGAGGTAGCTTTGAAGTTGTCACATGCATTCATCCATCTAGCTATCTAGCTAGGGAACGGACGTCTATTTGACCTGCGTGATGACATCGGCGTGCTTGACGGACTTTGACAGCGTCATCTGCGTCTGCATGCGCCGTCGGCGGATATCCTTCTCGAGCTCGGACTTGATCGCCTCGTCGTGGGTAATAGCCCACTGCATCTCCTTCTTTCCGAGCACCAGGCACTCAACCTTGGTCGCCGCCACGACGTCCGCTGTCCGCCTCTGACCCACCCACTTCTTCCCCGCGATCCTCGCGCTGATCGCCCCGGCGAACGTGCTCTTCGCGCGGCCGCCCTCCAGGAACTGCTTGTCGTTCTCGTTCTCGGCGGCGGCGGCGGCGGGAGCCGCCTTGGGTTTATCCTTGGTCGCGCTCGGCGACTTCTGCAGCAGCGCGCTCGCGGCGGCGATCTCCCCCACGAACTCTCCAACCTCGCGCGTCGCCACCTTCACCGGCTCGCCCGTCTCGCGGTCGTTGACGATGATATCCACCGACCCGGACTTGATCAAGAAGACCTCGTCGCCGGCGCGTTCACCCTGCTTGATCAAAAACTCACCCGGCGCGTATCGCCTCAGCGGCAGTTTCATGCCCTTGGCGAAGTCCCGGAGCTTAGACTTGATACGCAGCGGCGCCGGGCGGACGTTGGTGACGTCCTTCATCCACGGGTGGTTCAGGGCTTCCCGCGAGCTCATCCTCGCTTTCGGATTGTACGCCAAAGTTTTCAGCACGAAGTCCCTGGCGTGCTTCGATACGTCGTCCCACTCGTAGCAATCAAAGCCAAAATCTTCTTTGGTCACCTTGCCGTACTTGAGCGCCGCTTTCCACAGGTCCCGCGGCATCGCGCCCGTCACGAGGATGTACGTGATGACGCCCAGGGACCACATGTCGACGGCGGCGCCGTAAGATTTCTGTTCGACAACCTCGGGCGCGGCGTAAACCGGCGTGCCCACCGCGCTGTCGTCCACCCCTTTCGCGTGCGGCAGGTACTCGCCGTCCGAGGATACCACCTTCTTGGAGCTCGTGGTCTTCTCCCTGCACCGCTTGGCGAGGCCAAAGTCGGCGATGACCACGGACGCGAGGTCGTCCTGCTGCTTCAGGAGTAAGTTTTCCAGTTTCAAATCGCGGTGGATGACGAGGTGCGAGTGCATGTAGTCGATGCCCTCCAGCGTCCGCCGCACCACCACCTTGGCCTCCGCCTCGGTGTACCGCTCGTCCTTCATCTTGAGGATGGCGTCCAGCACGGCTCCGCCGTAGAGAACCTCGGTGATGACGTACACGTGGTTCTCAGCCTCCGTGACGTAGTATTCCTTCAGGTTTAAGATGGATGGGTGGTTGAGCTTGCGGAGGGTCTGGATCTCGGACATGACCTCCCTGATGGTCATGATCTCCTTCGCGCGCTCGTCGTCCGTCTTGTTCTCGTCGGGCTGCGCGGATTGGGTTCGGGGTGGGTTCGGGCGGTCAGTCGTCGGTGTGGGGAAAAGGTTTTAGGTTCGCCCGCAAATCACAACAAAAGTTCGGGTGGGTTGGCGTGGGGCGACCGACGCACGTTCTCTAGCATCGCGACGTTGATGACCTTCATCGCGAACGCCTCCAGGGTTTTCTTGTCCCGCACGCGCTTGACCACCGCGAACCCGCCCGTGCCGAGGGTGTCGAGCACGTCGTAGAACTCCAGCGGATGTCCCTTCTCCGCGCCGATCTCCAAGTTGCCCACGGAAGCCTCGGCGAGGATGGACACAGGGCCGCTGCTGTTCTTCTGGTGTAGGCTCCTGCTCTTCGTGCGGAGCTTGGC
>Ga0115572_10001944_pt1 | contig 16729 bp, 14 predicted proteins | sample COGITO_mtgs_1206_FD_88681 | JGI IMG/M metagenome (GOLD analysis project Ga0115572, IMG submission 88681) | Pelagic marine microbial communities from North Sea - COGITO_mtgs_120607 | ecosystem: Environmental > Aquatic > Marine > Epipelagic | place: Germany:Helgoland, sampling site Kabeltonne... | reverse complement strand
CCTTCACTTATAACTGTAGCAAAAGGAATTGCACTTACTGAACCATCACCTGCTACGCTTCTACCTAAAACATTATCAGTTGAAATATGCTGTAATTTTTCAGGAGCAACACCTGTTGATGTATCTGAACTTGTTTGTAATTCAATAAATCCATTTGTTGCAGTAAATTCTGTATCTTTAAACGATGCAACACCTAAATCTGACTGACTTATACCTGTTGCATTTGCTCTTAAACCTGCTGCATTTAAATCTAATTTACTTTGTGCAACTGCTGCTGTTGGGCTAACATCTGCATTAACAATAGTTTCAGTTGCAAGTTGAATACTAACTTCAGTATATCTATCTGTTGGATTTCCACTTCCATCTGTAGTAACAAATCTTTCAGTAGTTATAACAACATCACTATCTGCGCTAGGAACACCATTTGCCCATTCTGATAATGGTCCGTCTATACAAGGGCCATTTACTACACCTGATACACTTACAGTATCTTGTCCTACAGGAGCACCTGAACTAAAGTCTCCTGTTAATGGTGTATAGGTAATGATAATAATATCACCTTCGAAACCTTGTGTTTCTTGTACATCAACAACTGTACCAGTTGCTCCAGAAAGGTTACCTGATATTGTTTGTCCTGGTTTATACGCTGCTCCAGGCCCTGATGTTGTAATCAAATCTGCATCGATTATAATTTTCTTTAACGATGTTGATACTAATAACTGTCCTTCATCATAATCATTAATATCAACGTCTCTTAGATCTGGAAGTGTGTCATTATTACCTTGACTATTATCTACATAAGCTTTGTTTGCAGTATCACTATCTGAAACTGGTGTACTAATATTCGTTATAGTGTTACCAGCAGCATTTATATCTGCTGTCATAGGCACACTACCGTTTGGAGCAAGCACACCTGGTCCAATTTTATTAGTAATTGCTGCACCAGTTTGATCAAATCCTAAACGTCTATTAACATAACCACGTACAGCACTTTCTGTAGGTACTGTGTCTGATGCGTTATCTGTCATCGCTGTGTCTGTTGAGAATTCAGTAACAACAACACCACGTTTAAAGCCTAGACCGTCAACATCTGAAAGCGCAATACTTGCTGAGAAACTAACAGTGCCAGTACCCTGATCCACACTAAAGAATCTACCAACTCTAAAGATACCGTTTTGGTCGGTACTTACATAGAACACACGACCCTTGCCACGTTCGTCAACTTCATTTGACTGATCCGGTGCTCTCGGCAAACCGAAGATAACATTTGGATAGTTACTTGTGTTAAATCCACCTGTACCAACATCTAAGAAGTCGTGTCCTGTAGCTCTACAAGTAGAAATTGCAATAGTAACTGTACCTGGTGATCCTGCTTGTAGACCACTTCTAAGTATCGGTGTTATAGTTCCTAATACTAATGTTGAAGCAAGCCCTGCTGCTCTCGCAGGATATTGTAAGTCACTTACATCACCAATATCAACAATACCATAATCATCTGATTCTGACGGCGTAGCTTGTATTTCGTGATCGCCTGATACAGGGTCAATTTGTACGCCTCTATAATTTGATATGGTATGTTTTTTACCGGCCCATGTTGTAATCATAGGAAGTTCGCCTGTACCATTAAAATCACTAGGCCTAAAATCACCTGAAGTTATAATATTATTATTAATACGACGAATTTCGTTTTCTTCGTATATTCTAACTACAGCAATAGTTGTATCGCCTGCTGTATTTCCTAGTGTAGTTCCGCCTGTAAGAGGATTACTATCTAGATCTAGTACTGTACCTTTTGTATTTTGAGCATTAACTGTATCAACAACTAAACGCACATAGTCATAAGTACTATCAAATCCTGCTAAAGTAGTGTCTTCTGGTAGTTCATTACCTAATGCATCCGCAGTTAAAAATGAAATACTTCTATATACAGTATCTGGAATTTCTCTAAAGATAACCGCAGTAGATGGACGAATTGTTAAAATATCTGGACGAGCAATATCTTCAAAGATAAATGTTTGGTTATTTCTAACTTGTACATAAGTGCCATGTGGTATGCCGTCTGTTTCTAAAATACCGTTTTGACTAAACTGACCATCACCTGTTGCAAAGTTAACTTTAATAATTTTACCATTATATCTAGGCGTATCGTCAGTTATTGCAATAGTGCCAGTGAATGTAAAAGTTTTGAATCCGCCATTACTATCAACTTCGGTTGCTGTAATTACAACATCATTTGCCGGAGTTGCTCCGCCTAGGTCCGCACCACTAATAGTAATAGTATCACCTACTTCGTAATCTTCTCCTAATAATACACCAGTTACACTATATCCATCTGTAATTGTTTTAGAAACTTTAAATGTTGCTCCTGTACCTGTGCCTAAATTAATACCTGCGTAGGTTATAGATATACTATCACCAAATCCAGATATTTCTCCTACTGTTGTGCCTGTGTCGACAACGTTTGCAATCTCGTATCTAGCAAAAATATCTTTTACCGGATGATAGATATCAAATTCACCTCTGTTACTCGGTAAATATTCAAAATCATAAAGGTGTCCAAATAATTGTTCTTCATCATTTGCATACCCTGAAGTATCAACTTCACTAGGTACGCTACTTGCACCTAAAGCGCCACTTGTTGAACCTGTAAGCTGATTTGTAGTATCAAATATATTAGATACATCTGTTAGATAAATTGTTCTTGTATTACTTGAAATTGTTACAGTACCAGTTGCACCCGTTGACGCCTGTGTAATTGTTTCGCCCGCAACTGTAGTAACATTATCAGAACAAGTTAAAATAATATCAGCTGTAAATGTTTTTGCAGGATTATTCATATCATCACGTGTTGAAATTCCGTCTGGAATCTCATTTGGATCTGAACCTTCTGCAACTAGACCATAATCACCATAACAACTTGAACCTGTAAGAGATCTAATCTCAGAACCATTCTTAGCATAATACGATGCATGGCAGTAATATGTAAACATACTAACCATTTCTGATAGCGCACCATTTACAACAACTAGTCCATAACCTAAGTCGTTAACTTGTGTAAAGTCGTTGCCGAGCATACTTCTGTTACCAGCAGTTTGTAGTGTGATTGGAATTGGAGCATCAATACTTTGCACTGTTCTAGCAACAATCAACGCTCTATTATTACTAATATCTACATTTGCTGATATTAGTGCTGCACCTACTGACAATGAAGTTAAGTTTGGAGTAACTTCAGCTGGCAATAATTCTAAAGTATCAAGTTCAATTACATCTTTAATAATTCCAACTAGATCACTTACTATTGTTGCTTCTGTGCCCGTTGCAGGGTTTGCTGTTACAGGCTGTCCTGCTCTTGTACCTTGTACAACTTCGCTTACAATAGTTTGCAAATCAGTATATGCTGCTACAGTAGCAGTTTCTTCATCTGTATTACCTAACTGTCCAGCTGTGCCAACAAAGTAAGATCTTGCATTTATTAAAGTTCCTGAATTACCTCCATAAAGAACATCATATGAAAGTGCATCAACGATATATCCTACATCTCTTTCACATTTTGTACTATTATATGTAAGACTTGGATAATTTGTAGTAATAAAACTTGTTACTTGAGCTACAATGAATGCTTTGTTTGCTTGTAGTATTACACTTGCATCGTTTGCATTAGTTGTAGGTTGTGTTGCCGGCGTCGGAAAAGTTAGAGGATCTGCTGCGGCATCTGTGCTTACTACACCATTATTTAAAATATCTACAACTTCGTCAAATGCTGCTGTTGCTCTAGCTGTTGCTGTGCCATCTGCTGCAACATCACCTAACGCAAGTACTTCACTTTTAGCAAAATTAATTGCTGCGGTTGTTTGTGCTAATTGTTCTGCTGTAACAACATCTGCATTTGCACGTTGATATGCTAGCCCTGCTGTAACTGCTTTATAGTTTGATCCTAATGCAATATCTAAACCAACCGCATCTAAAATTAATCCAGTGTCTCTGGCACATTTTGCTTCATTAAACTCAAACGGAGCAATAGAATCTAAGTCTACTCCAGTTTGTAAATTACTTGTTATACCTGTAAAGCCTTGTCCTATACCTAGTGCATCAGGGTTACTATTTTTATCTAATAGTAGTACCGCAGTACCTTCGTCAGGATCGTAATTTATTACTGCATTAACTTGGAATCTTCTACCATCAACATAAAATGGGCAAGGTGTTTCTGGTCTACGTATATAAAGACCTTGTGGGTCTTCAGGACTACCTAAACTTTTTACTTGCAAGACAAATGGATCAGGAGTTGCAGTTACATCTGGAACTGGACTTCCGTCTGCAGGTCTACCAGTTGATACAACTTGTACTGCTGTATTTCCAGTAAATGCATCTACAAACATACCTCCTGAAAATACTTGTTTATTTTGCGATCTACTAAAACTTGAACCTGTTTGAATGTATGGTGATTTAGTTAGAACTTGTCCATATGGATCAAGTGTACATAAAAATCCGCCATGTCCTTGTACAGTCATGTTACGTAGAATTGTAGCATCGTTCATTAAGAACACATCCATTTCGTCATTAGGTAACGGTGGATTGTAATCATCGTTGAATGCAAAATTTATTGTATTAATAAAATTTAATGACATTGCTAGTGCAGTTGCTTCAGCTTCGCCATTAAATAAATCTGCTTGAGGGTATTCTATTAAATTTACATCACCATAGATAGTTGCAGGTTGTGCATTTGCAAATAGTCCTTGTAGAATGGTATAAATCTGATTTATACCATCTTCAGTAGCTCCATTTTGTGAGCCATCTTTTGGCAATGCACCGTAATAATATTCACCTTGTGCTTCTAAAATATTTTCATTTCCGCCGAGTACAAAATCTTTTGCCATTGCTTCTACAATTAGTCTTACATCTCTATTACATTTTCCTTGTGCAAATGATAAAGACGGATATGTTGCAGCAATATACTGAACTACTTGTTCTGCAATAAACTCTTTGTTATCTTCTAAGATTCTCGATGCTATAACTGCGCCGCCAGCATTTTGATATCCTTCACCTACATTTTTTAATCTATTAGGATATTTTAAGTAATGATAACCGAAATAACCATCTATTTCATTTGTTAGCGGATTTATATAAGGCTTGCCGCCTGATATTTCTCCTACTGTAAATGTAAGATCTGGCGCACCAGTTGCACCGATATCATCGTCTGAAATAGTAATAGTGTCCCCAACTAAGTATCCTGTACCTGGATTATCAATTGTAACACTACTTAGTAATACACTACCATTTGCATTTACAGTAATATTAAATGTTGCTCTTTCACCAGCACCGCTTGTGCCTTCGCTTACTGTTACAGCCGAAGTAATAGGATCGATTGTTGTAACTGTCGTAGGCGTTACTCCTGTATACGTACCGGCTGCGCCTGCTCTAGTACCATTCGGTGCGCCGCCGATTATTGAAGAAAGTTGTGTAATTTGACTAGAGACAATTGTTAAATTATCAAATTGTTTATCTCTATAGAAAAATGTATTAGTATATCTAGATTGTGATATACGTTTCTTAGGACGTATTATTACTCGTCTAAATTCGTCACCTTTAATACTTACGTTTGCAGGGACACGAATTGGATAGTCTTCTTCATAAATGCCTGATTCAATTCTAATACTACATTGTGTTTCTCTTACAAAATTTCCGTACTCTAATTCTTCGCCTGGAATAAATTCAACAGGTTCTAAAAGTTGTAATTCTAAAACATCGTTATCTGCAGGTAATACTGTATCAGGATTTGCGTCATAATCGTAAGCAATGATTCTACCAACAGCGCCTGACTCTTTACCTACAACAACTTTTCCTGGAATAATATCAGTATTAGTGGGGTTTCCTTGGTCTACATAACCATAAGATCCGTTACTTAAATTAATTTTGTAAGTAGTTGCACCATCTACTACTGTAGGTGCATCTAATGGACCTGGAGTCGGTCCATCTATAATATCTAATACAATATCAAATTTAGCATCAGTTGCACTAGCAACGTTCTCTGCTGTAAATTCATCTGGAATAAGTGCAGGATTAGTGAATTGAGTATATCTATTTTGATATAATGTACCTGCAACACTATTACTACTTCCTACTGTAACACCTTTGACAATATCTCTAATTAGCTTTTTTGTATGCTCAATAGATGCAACAGTTTCTACTAACTGTTCTCCAATTGCTTTCCTTGCACTCGGATTAGAATAATATCTAATACCTGCCCATCTTGAAAGATAGTTTGCATTATCGCCTAATAAAATATCTAATCTAACACTGTTAACAATAAACTCAACATCTCTTGCACAAGTATCTAAATTATATTCAAAAGTTGGATATGTAGTTTCTATAAATGCTAAAACTTCTTGTTGTATAAATTCTACGTTTTCGGATATAAGAATACTAAAATTTGGTCTACTTACTGGCGGAGCAGTAAACCCTGCTGTTGTTACTAATGAAGGTTCAAGGCCGCCGCCAAATGTAATTGTTTGCATGTACGGACCAGGCTCAATCGGAGCCGATAGTATAATTTCTTCAGCTTTTCTTGCTGCTGCATTTACTGTAGCATATGCCCAACTAGGTGATCTACCTTCTTTTCCCGGCGGTGTATATGTTTGTCTATCATCGCCATCTGTTGCTACATACAAGTTAACTTGTGAAGTAGGAGTACCTTTATCAACATATAATTTTGTTGCTGCCTGTAAATCATCTGATCCACCGATATCAGTACCTAATCCTGCTAAATCACCTGGGTGGTCATTTAAGAAAAGTGTACCTTCCATCCTGTCACCTTGTCTACGTGTAACACTTTCACGTGGCAACGCTACAGTTGATAACCAGTTTCCTTCAAGTGTAGGATCATAATCTGCATCAACAATAGTAAATGTACCGGTTCCGCCCGATAATATTATTCTAGATGAATTGTTAATTGCATCTGCTTCAGACGTATGAAAAGTAAGTGTGTTTTCATCTACAATTCTTATGTATACAGTTTGCTCGTCAAGAATATTTGTAGGAAGATCTGAGGGATTAGTTGTTCTAAATATAAACGGAGCGCCTAAATATTGATCATTTAGTCCATGTGCTGTAATTACTGGATTGCCAAAACTGTTAAAAGATTCAATTGTTTTTGTATAAAAATCTGTATTTGCAGGTTCTGCATCTAATCTAATACCAGCACCTGCTCTTTGTTTTTCTTGATAGTTTGCATCAGCATATCTTTTGTTTATAACAAGATCGCCTATTTCGATATCTTCACCATGTGATGCACGCCATGTATCAACGCTTGATTGATTTATTTCTGCTATATTTGCAATGGGTTGTGTAGCTGCATTAAGTGGACCACCTAGTGTAGGAAATATATCTTTTGATATATCGATAGCATTAATTTTTAATACCAGCTTACCTTCTTCAGAAAAGTCAAATCCTATTGTATCGATGTCTGTAGGATCTAAAGCATTGTCACTTGCTAAATCAAGAAATACTATTCCTGTTTCAGTATCATTTACTACCGGTACTTTATTTGTTTGACCATCGTATGTATTAGGAGTATCGCCTAAGTCTAAAAGACTTATTTGTCCACCTAGTCCAAATACAGCATATATTTCACTAAAGTTTTCATTTACTTTACGAAAACTTTCGCGAATACTATCGCCTGTACCATCATTACCTTCAACACCGATATCAATATTCTGTTTTGCCATTGCGTTTTATCCTTAAACAGCTGGACTCATTAGGTCCATATCAAAATTTACACTCACTCCGCATCCACACGAACTTTGGGCATTTGGATTGCGTATTTCAAAGTTTGCACCTACTAGACTCTTTACGTAATCTACTTCAGTGCCAATTAAAAACATTAAACTATGTGCTCCAACTACAAACGCAGATCCGTTTGCTGTTTTTACTACTTCATCATCTGCTGCTAAGTCTGTTGGACTTGCAATTGTGCCCCATTCGTACTCAAAACCAGCGCATCCGCCGCCCTTAATGTTTAGTGTAATGCCGTAGCAATCGTTTTCTTCACTTAGAAGATCTATTTGTTTCTCTGCTGCCGGGGTTAAAGTTAGTATGCTCATAGTGTTCCTTTTTAATATTTATTTCTTATTTTTATAATCTTAATGTAAATATACTTATGTTTCTAAAAGAATTTAAAAAACAAACCCGGCATGTACGTAAAAGCAAAACTGGCAAGGAACATGCCTATAAGCGTGAGCAGACTATCTGTATGTTTAGATGTGATAGTTGTGATACAGAGTTTGAACGCACTAGAGGTAGTATGGATCCTAAACGTCTAAGCAATAACTACTTTCACGTATGTAATGCTTGCGATAGTAAGAGATTTGCTCAAAAGAAAGGCGTAGAAAAGAAACAAGTATGGAATATGACTGCTTCTAGCTCTACGCCTATTGGTAAACTTTAGTCTTCACGCTTCCAAATTGTCCATGCACCATATGCAATAGCTGCATATGCTACTAGAGAAGCAATAGGTTTAAAAATTAAAAACGCAATTCCTGCGCCAATTAGTACAGCACCGTCTAGTGTTGTACGTTCGCTTAGTCTTTGATTAATCCATTTTTTGATCACGGCTCATTCTCCTTAGTTGTGTTTCAAGTCGAGCAATTCTACTGTCCTGTGTACGAAGTTTTTCTTCTAATCCTTGTACATACTTTTGTGAAGGAATAGTATGTTGTACGCCATCTTCTCCTAATACAGTCATTGTATCTACACCTTGACCGCGTAATCCTCCTAACACTCTATTAGGATTTTTATCAGATGATGATTGGGTCTGGGGCTTCGACTTTCTGCCGTACATCATGCCCAAATAATTGCTCATTGTTTTTCTCCATATTGTATTTATATAGTGCAATGCTTGCAAGATTTTTACATTTGCTCTCTACCATAATGTCACCCCACTCTAAATGCGACAACGCCCAGTCATTTACAGCCGAGTTCCACATATAATCGCTGTGTGCTCTTAGTTTGCCTTTTTTGAATCCTTGTTCTTCAAGCGCCGCAAAGTCCGGTTTTTGTGTTTCTGAGTGACCGGCGAGAAGATCTTCTCTGCTAACACTATAATGCATAGCAGGCCTAACACCACGCCAACTGTCAATAATACGGTTAATTCTGTCGTCATCGGGTTGAATATATTCTCCTCTAGTATTGCACCAATGGTGATGTATGTCTAACACCAGAGCGAGATCGTCTGCAAGCTCAAGCGTGTGTTCGAGCCCCCATTTGTTTTCGTCGTTTTCGATTGAATACAGTTTCTTGCTTCTGGCGAGAGACGTTTAAGTGCGGCTTTGATACCGGCTGGACCTTGTCGGCCTGATATGTGGACATTGCACTTGAAGTCCTGGAAGGTTTTGCCGTAACCCATATAGCGGATGACATCGGTGTGATATTCAAATTCTTCTATGCTCCTATCTACTATTTCCGGGTTATCACTGGCAAGTACGGTGAATTGTCCGGGATGCATCGAAAGTCGCACATCAAGGGCTCTTGCCGCTTCACCGACTTTTGCAAACTCTCTTTCCGCATATTGTACCACGTCAGGACGCTGCCAATAATAAGACCAATCCCGCTGGGTATAAACAGGAAGTACATCAGAACCCAATCGTACCATCCGAAGTTCAGGTGGAAGACTTCCCACATATTCAATCAACCTCTTGTATGACGCAATGTTATGGACCATAATGTCCCACAAGCGTTCTTCAGCAACATCACGTGTCTGTCTGTTAAGCCACTGTACTGTTGTGCTACGAGTATTTAGCGGTCGTTGAATTTCTTCTAGTAGTTTTTTCTTCTGCATTTGATCTGGGTGCATATACTTGCATGCAAAACCGATACGCTTTTGTTGAGATTTCAAGTAATCACCTGCTGTTGTAAATTTTAAATCCATATCTTATTATACTGCCTTTTTATATTATTGTCAACGATAATTAAGTGCAATGCTTATTCTGCCTTGTTTATTTTTTCCTGCCTTTACCATATGTTCTAAATATGACCTAAATATAATTAAACTATTCTCAGTCGGTGCGTAACTAGTTGCTCCAAATGTTAAATCATTTTGTTGTGTTATGTCTTTTAAAGGGTACATATCAGGTGCTTTAGGATCTCTAAAAACAATATCTCCTGATCCTTCGGGTGCTTGTAAATAATATACTGCGCTTACAATATTATTAGCATGAGTATGAAATTCTTGAAACTGATGTTCAACACTCTCGTTGAACCAAGCTTCAGTACACTTGTAAGTTGCGTTACTGTTATGTTGTCTTGTATATTCATGTACATGGAAATTTATTTTATCAATTAATGTACTAAATTTTGGATCGTCTATTATATCATACGTTCCAAAAGATGTATATATACTGCCAAACCATTCAGTTCCTCCTGAAGGTATTGTTTGTTTTATATTTTCTACATGATCTAATAGTTCGTTGTGTTCTTCTGTAGTTAGAATATTCTCTTCAGTGTATATAGTTGTAGGAAACCATAAGTTAATTTCTGCCATATTATGTCCAGTTCTCTTTTACCCATGGATCATCGCAATTATGTGGATTAGGATCTCCATGGAATACACAAATACTACAATCTTTAGGAGGTGTGCAATCTTCTGTATATCTTAATTTTCTTTTTCCTCTAACGCCACCAGGTTCGAATTCTCTCGATCGTCGTATTTCCCACTTCCAACTTAGTACCCATTCGTCAGGCCAATATACTCCTGACTTATCAATTTCATACATATAATCTTGATCGCCAAAGTGTTTTCTTTGATAAAAATGTTGGTTTCGTTTAAATGTATCCCAGAGGTGAGATAATTGTCCTGAATTAAATCTTATAACACTGCTGTTATATTTTTTCCAGCTCGGGCGCATACATCTTGTGAAATCTCTAATAATACACCAGTCGGCTGGTCTAAAAGTAAAAAACTTATCAAGATTTTCTGATATAACAACATCTAAATCAAGGTATAATATTTTACCATTAAGTGGCAATTTGTCGTTAAACATATAAGGTTTACACCACCATCCTTCGATACCTTCTGGTAATGGAATAGTTTTAATATCATTATGTAAGTTTTCTGTATTATCAGTAATACAAACAAATTCAAAATCTAATGTGAGGTTACGTTTTACCATATTGTAAAGTCTATTTACATATTCAAAATCGTACTTTGTACCATGTTTCAAACATAATACATAATTCTTTTCATCACTAGGCTTAACAGCACTCATAGCCGGCTCGACAATTTCTGACTTAGCTTTTTTATCAGCTCGTCGTCTATCTCTTATAGCCTGCCATTGTGCTTTTGTATATTGACTTTTATCTAACTTACCCAAAGTTATTCCTCATATATTGCACTATTAGCACCATGTTCTGCACACTCGCAGCTCACTACCCAACACCGTCCGTTGCTTATTTCCTGTACAATTTCTTGTGCTTTGTTGAATGCATGTTCGGCAAACTTTTCTACACCAACACCATCTAAGATGTTTAGCTCTGCTAGTCCTGCATCTTCTAGCGCACGAAAGTTATCTAGTGCCCAGTCTTTGCTGTCTAGTACAACTTTGTGATCAAAGTTATCTTCAAGCCATTTCTTTAGTGGTTTTAATCCGCCAAAATCTACAACCCAGTTGCGTTCATCTAGTTCATCACAACTAAACACAAATTTAAATTGCAAACTGTATCCGTGTAAGAAACGACAATGCGAATGATCGGCGTGTGGTTGTCTAAAGCAAGCACTTAATCCAATGTTGTGCCCGTATGTTTTTGTGCTATAATAAGCCATGTTTATACTCCTTTATAAGAGTGTGCGGAATATTTATAGAGGGAACGAACACTAAGACCTCTTAGTAATAATATACTATATATTACTTATATTGTCAAGCATTACATTATCTTTTTTCCAGGAATCTGGTTGATTCCAGCTTTCTTCTGTATATACAGTGAATTGCTTGTTTGGAAAGTATTCAAAAACTTTGCCTATTTGATAAATCCAAAATCTAGGATCAACTGCTTTCTTATCCGCAGTTTCGTAATTTTCTGTACCTTTATATAAATTGTTAATTTTTTTATCTTTACTGTATAAATCAAATCCTGCTATTTTTATTTTATCAGAAAGAGTTGCAGCTAAAAGTATAGCATATGGACCGCTACCCCAGTGAAATGGATCGTCAGGTTTTGTGTTGCCAGTATACGGAAGCTCAGGAACTTGATGAACATTTTGATTAAGTCTATAAGATGACCACCAATCTCTGCGGGTATAAATTTTACATTTTTTATTATAATTTACTCTAATGGCTTCATTCACCATTCTTCTGTCAACACAAATTAAATGATTAACTCGAAAGTCTCTATGTAATGCATTACAGCCAATTTTAGGTATTTTGATATTACTTATATCAATATTTTTTCGACTCTCGCCGTTTCCAAATACAAACATGGAAATATTTAGCGTGGTTCAACCTTTAAATAGATATTATCGAACTCTTGTATTTTGTGTGTTTTGAATATCAAGTGTATGCATTCAAACTCGCCTGTCATACTAACACGATACTCGCCACCCTCTACCATATCGTTAGGTATTTTCATATGCCAACCGTTTTCTACAGCTTCCCCTGGTGTTGTTGCTTGTATGTAGCGTTTTGTAAATGTGTTTAGTTTGTGTGAGTGTGAGCCGTCTATTGCGTGTGCTACACCATGTACGGCTATGCTGTTGCACTGATACTTCTTTGATCCTACCATATAAAATGCTATGTCTTGATCTTTGGTTACTGGATTATTTGTAATGCTGATTTCTGTATCTGTGAATACAAATGCGTTGTCAAAACTCATATACATTATTCCTAATGTTATGAGTGTTACCATACTAAGTCCGCTAACAACATTTGCTGCTGCCCTAATTAAAATATATTTTTTATTTGATTTCATTTTTATATGCCTCCAAATCTTGACTGACTGACTTAAATTCGTCATGTACTTCGCTGAGATTTTTTGTTGCCCTGTTAAGTGTTTTCACCAGATGCCTGATGGTGTAAATTGTCCAAAACCACCACGTTACCGCGGTTAGTGCGAACAGCCCGAGTCCCACCCAAAATGCCTGTTCAAAGTTTAAAATGCCTGTTGTTACTAATACTAGATTGATTATTAGAAATACTGTTGGCACTAATCGTGCAAACAGATCCCAACGCTCAACCTGCGTTTCTATATTGTCTATATTTATTTGTTTTTTATCCATATTTATTATGCCTTTTGTTTACGGAGGTTCGTGACAACTCCGGCGTACTGTATATTATAGTACACATTATTTACAAATTATTTTGAAAAAATTAACTAGGTGGATTATGAACTAATTTGTCCAAAAGGCTTCCATTCACCTGGAGTTCCGTCTCTAACACAAATCCATCCTACATATCCAGTAGGTTTTGGATCAGTATTCCATACAATATCACCTTTTGAATATGTGCCTTCTGTAGGAATTTGAGATTCAACTGTAAATTTCTTACCCTCAATTTTAATCGGTCCAGCAGTACTTAAACTAAGTTCATTATCAATGTTGTTTACACCGATACCTAGTCTTCCGTGAATACTTACTTTTGTATCTAAAGAACCCTTGGTTCCTACTATTATTTGACCAGTTTTAGTAATAGTTAGTCTTTCAGTGTCATCAGTAATAAAAGAAAGATCGTCAGTAGTATATGTACCTACCTTAACACTTGATCCTTCAGCATCGACTATAAATTCAGCATCTAAACTTGTTACTGACAATGCACCATTTGGGTCTTCAGTACCTATACCAAATCTGTTGTAGCCTGAATTATAGAAAATGTAATCATCTATATTTAGGTTTCCCTGTGTAGCAAGATTCTGTAATGTTCCAGTACTTGTTAGACGTGAATGAATAACTGTAGGACCTAATTCGTTTTCGGTTATTACAGTAGTATTACCAACTGAATATCCTTGACCTTGAGCTAAGTCGATTGACTCACTAGAATATATTCTATCAGGATTAGCTTTATATACAAATTGCTTTGTATTACCCATTCCTTTCCAAAAAAGCCCTTTTCCATAAATTTGCTTTTCTGGATCTGCAAAAAACTCTAGCGATGCAGTTTTTGCTATTCTAATATCTTTTACTGTAATTGCCTTAGTGACAATATCATTAATACTATCGCCTAAGGTTTTAATTGCTTGGTCTAAATCTGACATTGTTACTTTCCTGTTCTACTTTAATATTTATCAATTAACCTTTAGAAGAACGGTGTCAGGATTGCATCTACCATTAAGTTTTGTATCTGTAGTAGCAATTTCATCCATAAACTTACGTAGTGCAACTTTGCCTGCGCCTTTAAATGCTTTTAGTTGTTCGTCAGGCTTACGTAGTGTCTTTTGAACGCTTTCTTTTTCATTAAAGCCGATAATAGTAGTACCTTTAACGCTAAGTCCTGTGCCATCTCGGCCCATACCTTTGGGATCGATGTTTTGTGCTACATACTTTCCTAACTTACGTGTCTTTGTATTAAACACCCATAGCTCATTTGCTCCTACAATTATCGAAGGATCAATACTTGCAAGTTTGTATTTTTCATCAGTTTTTGCATACTTGAGTTTTTCAACTAGCTTTGTAGCACTTTTTGGTTTAGCTTTGCGTGGTTTGCGGTTTGCTTTTGCACTATCGATAATAAAGTCTAGTGCTGCCATTAGTTCGTCAATAGCAGTACGGAATTTTTTAATATCACCTTTCTTAAGATGTGCATATCCTTCTTTGAGTTGAGCCCACTGATCTTGTGTATACTCGTCCATCTTTTTCAATTGCCCTGCTGTAGGCATACGTTCTAGTTCGTCAAAGTCGTCAAGCACATCGTTATAAAATGTTTTCATCTTACGAGCGTGTGCCTGCGATGGCTGTAGTTTATTAAAATGTTTTTTGAAGTCAAAAGCTTTAGGATCAAATGTTTCTGGATCTGCAATCCAACCTTCAAGCCATTCGTCAATATCTTCAACCATATCTTGCGATTGATCACGAATACGTTCTTGGATAGTAGGAACATATACGTTCTTTTTAGTCTTGTCTTCTGCTTTCTTTTCTTCTACTAGAGCAGCACCCTCTTCAGCAAGTTCGAGGATCCATTTGTCTAAGCCTGTAATGTGTCCATTAGGCACAAGATCTGCCATATCATTTTCTAAAAGGTAAGCCGCACAAGCCCAATGACTCTTCCCACCAACTTTCCAATCTGGTAGTTTATTAATTGCCGATACAATTTTTTTATCATATTTGTTTTTAATGTAGAGTTTGACACGTGTCAGCCACTCCTTTGATTCTACCTCATAATGTGTATAATAGTGTGCTTTGTGCCATGTTAATTTTTTAGTAGGCATTAGTGGAAGCATGTTTGCTCCTCGACGTACTGCTCGTACTGTTTTTTTCTTAGGTTTTGCTGCCGCTTTATTAACTCTAGCCATTGAATGCTTCCTCTACTTGTTTAATGTGCTTACACTTTTTAAACGCTGGACAGTCGCATGTAAAGCCTTTGTCCACCATTTCAATGTTATATATACCTTTTGAGCCTTCGGCATTCCAAATTGTGCCTACTGCCCAATGTTTTTTAGTATCGATATTATCACTAGGAAAAATTCTTGGTCCATACTTTGCCATTGTGTGCCTCTCACTTAATATGAAATTAGTATACAGTCAAAGTTTTAGTTTGTCAAATCTTTTCTCCAACTTCAAACCCCCTAAATGTTTTAAAGCGTGGAAATCGTAGGCTATAGGTGCCGTCTTGATTTTGTGTAATAGCGTCTGCTCTTACCTCTACAAGATTTCCCTTAACACTATCGCGGTGATTCCAAAAATCATCACGATTAGCATCAGTGAAACCACTGCCGACATTAACAGCAATATGTCTGTCATCGTCGACTCCTTCGCAGACAAACGCTCCAAGGCGCCCTTCGTTGCGACCAGTACCTTCTTCAATGTCAGTCACCTCCAATGTTACTTCAATAAATGGTTTTGCTTTAAGCCAGGCATGTGTGCGCTTACATTCGTATGGCGCATCAATGTCTTTGATCATTACACCTTCATAGCCACCGTCTACAGCCGCTTTATTAAGCTCTACAAAGCGTTCTTGTCCTTCTAGGGTATCCAAGTCAACATCTTCCCATTCACATACTTGTACATGCTCTAAGATATCATTATTTTCTAATACCCAGTACTTGACTAGGTTGCTGCGATATGTTTGTGGTTTGTCCCAGCCACCTTCTAAAAAGTCTTTGAGCGGAATAAAGTCAAACAAGTGTAGTACAGCGTCAGTTGCTTTCTTACCATCTTTACGTTGCAGTTGCTTCATAAGGTCTTGAAAGTCAGCACTCATTACTTCGCCATCTAGTACACAATCATACGGAGCAGGTGTACAACTTAGAACATTTTCGATCTCTTTGATGATGTGCGGAAAGTTATGAAACTGTTTACCGTTACGTGAGAACAGTTCTACTTTGCCTCCGCGGCATACTGCTAGTACTCGTACACCATCCAGCTTTACTTCAATCTGTTTTACACCTGTCATCTTCTTTTCATGTTTAGCACTGTCGTGTGCTAGTGCGCAGGTAAACACAGGCACAGTGCCAGGCGCTACTTTGTTTACAGTTTTTTCACTTACACCACAGCGTAGATCTTTAATAAGGATTCTACGATAGAAGTCATTCCACTGTT
>Ga0115572_10001938_pt1 | contig 16744 bp, 3 predicted proteins | sample COGITO_mtgs_1206_FD_88681 | JGI IMG/M metagenome (GOLD analysis project Ga0115572, IMG submission 88681) | Pelagic marine microbial communities from North Sea - COGITO_mtgs_120607 | ecosystem: Environmental > Aquatic > Marine > Epipelagic | place: Germany:Helgoland, sampling site Kabeltonne... | reverse complement strand
TTTGCCGCCCCAATCTTAAGATAATTTTCTGGTTCGTCGGTGGCACGTGCAAGCGCAAAATCGATTTCTGGAAGCGCTTTTCCAACTAATCCACCGCTTGTTTTTAGATAGTATTTGGCCTCTTCACCAGCGACGGCCACAAGTTCAATGTTGCCCAAACCAACCGAAGGCAAAAGCCCAATAGCGCGAGTAAGGTAAGAAATCAGATCGCCTTGACGCTGATCAGGAGCAAGTGTTTGGTCAACTTTAACTGTACGTGACCATTCAGTAGCTGAAGCTAGTTTTATCTTGATTAAGTCCGCGATCGCACCGTCCGCAAGTCCAAGATCAACCATGTTGACAGCATTTACAATCAGAGCGTCCACATTTTTACCAAGCAATGCGCCAATAAAGGAAACAACAAATGTGCCGTCATTGTCACTCTCGATCGTTACGTTGCCGGCACCTATTGTGGATAGGTTTTCAAGCACTGTGACGAGAGACTCTGAACTCAAATCCGCAGACTGAATAATATCACTAAATTGGCCTTTATATCCAATCTGTATCGGTCCAGCATTAACGTCTAAAACAAGTGTTTGCTTTTCTTGAGATGTGGCACCCGTTTGCGTTTGCTTTAATACTGCATTTGGCGCTGTTTGAGCAGAAATCATGACACGCATGACCTCAATTTTTTGTCCAACAGCATTCCCTGAAAATGTAACGGTCCAGCTATCAGATACAGAATTCGCAACGACGGCTATATCAACGCCTGCGTCAGCTAACGAGACGCCATCCAACCTTGATGTGGCAAGCAATAGATTACGCAGAACATCAACGTCAGCTCCTCTGGACATCGCAGCCAAATCTAGATTTGCCGCAAAGTACGTCCCTGCATACTCAGAAACACTAGACCGCTCTGAGGTTAATTTAGCCTCTGGAAGTTCAGACGGCGTGAAAACCCTGGAAATCGGCTCAATTACACCACCCAGAGCCGCCCCGCCAAAACTGATGTTCCATTGATCATTAGCCGTCAGTTCTACCGCAACGGTAGCAGCAGTTGCTGAGAAGGCTGAAATGCCATCAGTCGCATTTAAAAGTGCTGAAGAAAAAACAGTCGCATCAGCCTGCACATCTATTTCAGTCGTAGAATATGTAGCGCCCTTAAAACCAAAGCTCAGTCTAAAAGTACCCTTAACGTCTGCGTCGTAACCACTAAGAAGATGAACTGCACCGGTTGATGCGGCCACGGTACCAGCCTTTGCAACAGCAGTGTAGGCCATAGTTTCGGTAGCACCGATGTTTACAGCACTCATTAAACCCAAGTTTATAACGCGTTGTGACAATCCATTTTTGAATTCTACACTGAAAACTTGTCGATCAGTGGGCGATTGAATCGCCTTTACGGATAGATTCGCTGAGGAAGTGCTTGAAAGGACGCTACCGCTTGAATACTGTTTTGTTGTGCCAGCGCCCAAATCAAACATCTTGGCCAGTGCATCATAAATCTGTCGTGGCTGTGACGTTTGATTATCCACAAACTTTATATCGATGTACCTTGGTGTATTTGCAAAGATCAGACGGAACGAATCTGCATTTTTCGTTGCCGAATAAGGACGGTCCACGACAACGTTGTAGCTCGCACTCGCTAAACCCTGCGTTGCTTGGGACACGACGGAAGACCAGTCGGACTGGGCATGATCAAGGGATGGATCGCTTGGCGCGATCATATTGAATCCATCAGCTGACTGAACGTTGCCTAATGGGACATCTAAACCCGCAAAGGTTCCGATCAATTCGATAGAAAATCCATTAGTCCTATCACCAGAAACTAGAACGTTGCCAGAGCCGAAAAGCGTTTCCAGCGACAATGCAATACGCTCACTCAGACCAAGATCATCAAGCGGTTCACCACTGAGCGTGCGGGTATCAACCGAAAGTGTCTTACCGTTGTATTCAAAAGCATATATGCCTTCGCGGAACAGGCCGTTACTATCTATCGCAGTGAGTTTAAATTTAGAATTTTCGACGGGCGAAAATACAATTTGCAAATCAGCCGTTCCACTCACCGATGGGTCGACCCTGGATATAGAATGGAGAGCGCCACTTAGCGCTGTTTCACTTTTTAATTGGTTCGCGATTTGCTTATTTTGCAGTGCAAGAGCAGGATCTTGTGGCTGAACGAGCTTCAAGCCATCAATCGAAGTACCCGATAAATCACCGGACAAAGTGAACGTAAACCCATCAACTTTGGAGCCCTTAATCAAGACGTTACCATAGCCAAGCAATGCTTGAAGCGCGGTGGTTAATTTCTGCTGCCAAATAACGTCTGACTCTGAACCAGTTAGGCTGACTCCAGCCGCATTTTCACCATGGGAAAATTCATAGTAGCCCTCCCGAACAACCACCTGGCCATTACGAGTTTCTGAAACATCCAACTTAAAGACACTCGGCAGCTTAACACCACCTTGTACCGTTTCGGTAACCGTACCTGACTGTTCTGAAACAGCCGTCCTATCAAAAAATTCAATCAACGTGTCGTCAAGCGCCGGTTTTTCTATCGCAAATTCACCGTTTAAGGTCGCAAAGCCAGCAACCTCAATATCAACAGCACCAGCAAGCGTTAAATTTCCAGAACTATCAAATTTTGTTGCAAACGTACCCGCCAAAGTTAGGTCATCCACCCCAGTTAGCGAAGCCGTACCAATAATTGACCCAGAGCGTTCAGATGCACCATAAGAGCCTGTTACGTTATTTTTTCCAATCCACAAATCTCCAGAGCCTTCATTAAGCCCAGCCCTTACTCCATTAACCGTTAAACCGATTGCGACATCGCGAGCAACAATGTGCCATGCTTGATCGCCACTTTCTGAAGTCTCAAGTTCAACTGAAAAATCACCACTCAGACTTGATGGGCCTAGGTTAATCGATCCATCAAGTTCTAAAGAAACTTCGCGTTCTGCTCCAGCTAAAGCCAAACTTTGACCAGCAGTCACCGCAACCACTTCATTATTTGAAGACCAGTCGATTGTAGGGTCAGTGCCTTTAAGGGCCAGCGATCCGTTAACAATTTCAGAATTAATGACCAATCGCGCATCGTCAAAATTAGCCAATTCATAGCCACTGATGTGCGCTTCCAATATCGACGAAATAGATGATATCCAGCGACGCCCTGATCCACCAATTTCAGTAGAAAGAACCAAGATCGTATCTAAGTCTGATATCTCTGCGCCGGTCCCAGAGGTGCCCACAAATGCGGAAATTCCAGCGCCACCTAAAACAAGTTGTTCAACTTGGACCTGATCACCGTTACTCAATGTAACCGTTTGCGCATTATCCCCAACCCGGCTTTCGATAAACATCTGACCATTAAGGTTAATCATTCCAGCAATATCCGCCGAAATTTCGCCACTTAGGCGACTCTCATTATCTAATAGATTTAAAACATAATCTTGTTCACCAGCCAAAATAATCATATTGTCGACTGCCCGACCAAGACGGTTATAGCGAACATTAAGATTTTCTGCCTCTAGCGTCACACCCGACACACCTGACAATTCAACATTTCCGCCCAGGTCCAGCGCATAGCCGTTCGATGTAATCACTCCATCAACAGTTATACGTTCGACAAAGACCGCGCCCTCACCAGCAGAAAAAACCGCGCCTACGCCTCCAGGTGTTAAATTACCATTGAGATTAGCGAGACCGATCGCCAGTGTTGACGTCTCAGTGGCGCCGACAATCACAGTTTCAGACTTAATAGACAGATCCCCAGAAATTGATCCAAGCCCATCTATTGTGAGTGTTCCATTATTGATTTGGAGATCACGAACATCCGCAGCTGTGTCAAAAAAGATGGGTACGTCCACGCCGTCTACGGCTATCGTTTGATTTACAGATTCACGCAACGTATTCACTCGAATATTAGCTATTGCTGACAAGTTCATACCATCTAAACCAGCAAGACTAGCCGACGCAGACCCAACCAAAGCATATCCATCTGCACCAGCAGAATTTTGTGAAACAAACAGGCCAAGAGCACCTGAACTAAGGGCAACACCACCAAAATCTGCAGCAGAATTGGTAATACCAACCAGCAAGTTTTGACCTATTTTTTCAACAGCAAAACCTCCTGAAACAGCGCCAAGTCCATCAATGTTGATATCGACATCTGACCCAGACAACACCAATTCATCGTCTGCAAACGTTGCGCTTAATGTTCCAGTTGCTGATAATCCGCCTAATCCGTCGATCATAATGTCGCCAGAAATAGATCCTTTTTTCTCAGTTTCAGAAAGATAAAGTGAAACTGCGCCATTTTGTAAGGCCACTTTTGCACCACCTGCAGCGACAGAAATCGTTACATCCTGCGCTGAAATATCCCAGACACGCGCGCTGTTTTCATTCCTATCCAGAACAATTATGAAGCTGCCACTAAGACGTGAGGCTCCAAAGTCGACAGCGCCGCTTACCGGCAGCTCCCATCGACGATCTCCCATATCAATAATTGCTGTTTTTGCAGTATCGCGCGCAGATAAAACGAACGTTTGAGCATCGTTTGCCCAATTCAAAACAGTTGCGTTAGAGTCCTCAATTAAATTACCAGCGGCAGAAATCTTCTGGTTTAAGACGAGTTCCGCGTTTTTAATATTAGAAATATCAGTCCCAAGAACGTTAATTGAACCCAGTGAGCCAGTGGCGCTCACCCAACGTTCAGATGAATCTGATATATCTTGTGATAAAACGACAGCTATATTAGCATCCCCAATCACGGCATATGAGGTACCACCTTGAGAGTACTCAACGGATAAATTGCTACCCCCAATTATTGTTTGATCGACCGTGACCGCTGAAGTTGAGCCAGACCCATCAATCAATTGGCTTACAACATCTTCTCGCACTTCAATAAATATATTACCGCTTAACCCTAAGCCCGCCACTTCTGCTGTAGCTTGACCGGAAATCCGCGTTTCATTGTCCAGCAAGTCTACAACGTAATCAGCTCCTCCCGTTTGGACCACCAAACCGCTGACCGCCTGCCCCAGACGATTATATGACACCTTCATATCGGTCGCACTAAGGTTAATTCCATCAGCACCAGTAAGGCTGATATCTCCCTCAAGCTGAACTCCATAGGTTCCAGCATCGGTACCTACTTTGTTTAGGACAATAGCGCCGCGTCCATTATTCAGCGACGCACCTAGAGCGCCCAAGTCCAAAGTTCCATTCGCATCAGAGATACCAATCTTGGTTTTCACAACCGTTTGCGCTTGATCGTTCAGAGTGGTTTCACTTGTGATCGCAATTGCGCCCGTTACACTGCCAACACCTGCGAGAGCGACAGTTGCAGAACCAATAGATAACTCTTGGATTGCCGACGTATCCGCGAAAATAATATCAACACCGGCAACAGTCTCGTTAACAGACTTATTTAAAGTATTCACTCGAATCGTAGCATCTGAAGCAGTCACCACCACACCCGGGAAACCATTCAATGATACATCACCAGACGCTAAAATAGCATAACCTGCACTATCTTCAGTACGGGCTGCAACATAAAGACCAAGCGTGCCATTAGAGAGCGCAAAGCCTGTACCCGAAACACCAATATCCGCAGATACATTGCTAGCAGCCACCAAAATGTCACCGTCAGCAGATTTTTGGAACGAAACATCACCAGTAACCGTACCAAAGCCATCGACGGAAATATCCAATCCTGTCGCAGCGAATGACATGTTATTTGCACTATCAAAAGAAGCACTTAACGTTCCGCTGAAGGATAACTCTGCCAACCCATCGACAACAGCTTTACCTGACAAAGTACCAGTCGGGGTTTGACCTTGAATAAAAGTTAACTTCCCGCTGACACCAGTTAGACCAATGAATGCACCACCGGCGTGATAGCCTAAATCCGCGTCTTCTGCCTCAACTGTCCAGACATCGCTGGCACCCGTCTGGTCCAACGCGACCTTGAACGAGCCACCAAGGATTGCACCACCAATATTAAGTTGTCCGTTTATTGGAATCTCAACAATGGGCCCTGCAAGATCAAGGGTAAGGGACTGCACATCTGACAGGCTCAGTTCCTGAGGGTTTACAGCCCAATTAACAACTGTTGTTTCAGCAGCATCTAACATGCCAGTGGTGGCATCAATTGCACTGTTAAGTTGTAAAGCAGCTGTGTTCAAATTAACCAAGTCATAGCCAGAAACACGCAGAGCGCCCAGATCCGCTTCAGTTGTTACCCAGCTGCGGGCACCACCAACTTCAGTAGAATAAACCATTCCAACATCAATATCGCTAATTTCGATGATTGGATTGTCAGCAGTGCCACCCGCCAAAACTTTAGCAGAAATATTGTCACCGCCTACAATCAATTGATCTACGGTGATTTGCGTTCCATCCGTTAGTATAACTGATTGATCTTCCCGGTTTTCAACAAACAGGTTTCCAGATAATTCAAGGACATTACTCAAGGTAGCAGTTGCTTTACCACGCATCCTCGTTTCGTCCTGAGCCAACGATACGTCAAAATCCAATCCTGGCGTTTCAACAGTTTGGCTGATGTCCTCACCCCAGCGGTTATATGCAACCGATAAGTTCTGAGCGGTTAGGCTAATGCCCGCTACACCAGATACACTGACATCACCATCAGCCTGCACAGCAACCTTGTTGATCACACTACCTGTAGCATTTATTTCTTGGCGTAAAAGAACGGCTCCACGTCCATTTGATAATGCTGCAGTCGCTGGACCAAGTGTCAATGACCCAGACAGTTCATTAACACCAATAGTTACATCGGTGATTGTTGTGCCATTTAAAATAGTCTGTTCTCGAACAATGGTAAGCGACCCAGACAGTGTTCCAACTCCATCAACTGTAACTGAACCAGCTTCAATCGTGACTTGTTGGCGTGAAACATCATCTGAAAAAACGATTTTCTGAGAAGACGATTCCCCAGTAGCAACCGTTTCGTCTATTGGCCGCCCCAGACCATTCACACGGACTGAACCTTTTGCTTTCATGCTCACTAGATCACCAAAACCAGACAGCTCAACATCACTATCCGCCTCTAGGGCAAAACCCGTTGAGCCATCGGCTGACTTTTCAATCAACAAAGCCAACGTTCCATTCGTAAGGTTTAGGCTGGTTGTAGAACTGTCTCCTACAGCTCCGCTGACGTTGCTAGCACCAATAAGGAAACGTGATCCATGCGTCAGCTGCGTGTTAGTGGAAATTATTTCAAGCGCCTCAACATCGGCTCCAGCAAGAGCACCAACAAAAGCAATATCAAAAGTCAAATTATCTTCGTCGGCAATACTTACCACTATGTCACTGCGCGCATAGTTAGGCATTTGATCAAGCTGCGCTTTGAGTACGGCAGCGATTTGATCTGCTGCCATACCACGCACATTGATTTCAGTAGACCAATCTGAAGCAGACGCTACTCGCGTCATTATGGACGTTGGCATTTGCCCATCGGGCTGGATCAAGCTCATTCTCTGCACTGGCGATACAGTTAAAAGAGCCATGTCTAGTTTTGCCAAACCGCCAATGTATTCTATTCGGAAAATATTGGCAGTTTCAGTCGTACTTACTACGACATTAGACGAGGCGCCAACTGCCGGCAATGAACCTAGGGCCGTTGCCAACGCCTCAGGTGTGAGAGTTGCAACATCTAAAACCTCAGTATAGCCAGTTTGGCCCTCTGTAGATAAACGAACTCTGTCAAACCCAACAAGATCTAGAATCTGGATTTCACTTGTTTTATTGCCAATAACGATCTCACTTAGCACTGCCTCTGGCGCAGTTAATGATGTTAAGACCTTGCCCTGCCATAAAGCCATAGGCACGCCTGCAAGCAATCCACCAAAGCTTGCTTGCCAATAGCCTTTACCATTTATCTCATTCAACGTTACGTTGATCTCAGCACCAAGTGAAGCAAGCCTTGCACCATCATTCGCTTGTGCGGCATTCAGCGCCACGCTTAATTCGATCGCAGAAGCGCCAAAAGATAACGGAGACGTTACATAGACCCTTTCATTATGACTGACTTGAATTTCAAAGGTGCCAAGACGTTTTGAATCATAGAGATGCAAATTTTGAACTGCGCCAGCAGCAGCAGAACCGTCAATAATCCTGCTGGCTGCAATCGTCGCAGATGCAAACGGATTAGCGGTAATCAAGTCAACCGATTGATTGCCCAAATCTCGTGCGAAAGATATTTCAAAAGTTGCATCAGATAGGCTGGACCCGCTCGCATGATCCACCCTCGCAATACCGACACCGAACTTAGCAACTAACGCATCTTCGATCATTTGGGCTTGTTTTTTTAAAGAATAGCTCACGGAAGCCATCCGTGATTCTATTACAGATATTGCAATTTCAGCTGTAGAACTGTGGGCAATTATTATTGGAATATCTTTACCAGCAAAATCATTTGTGAAAGTAACAACAAAATCTACCACATTATTAGCATTAAATGCCGTGCTGTAGCGTACCGTTGCGTTGCCCTGTCCTAACACTGCATCCAACGCATCTTGTATTTTGGACGTCTGAAAACTTAAATTTCCACCAAACCGTATTTTGTTTGTTTTTTGGTCATTTATTTCGAACCAAAATTGGCCTGAAGTAGCTTCAGCAGCCTCAATTGTAATAGTTTGTTGCTCGTTTATTTGCGATCCGTTCGGCAGATAAGAAATCTGATCCGTTGTTTCCCCATCAACAGTAAGAGTAAATTGGTCTGACGAGCCACCCGAGCCAGCTCTTTGGATCCGCAATTGCTGAATTGCATTTAGGCCTGTGGTTGCATCGCTTACAGTTTCGCTTAACCCCCAGTCTGGAACATCTTGTAAATCTACAGGTTGCACAAGCCAAAGGCCTGAACCTCCCTTGATCTGGGCCAATGATATGGCACTGCCCGACAATACGCCTGTGAATTCCAAGACAAATCCATTTGCACGCGTTCCAGAAACAATTACATTTCCTAGACCAATGTCTGGAATACGAGACAGAGCCTCTTGCAGTCGCTCTGCCAAAACAACATTTGAGACAGGCTTACCACCATTGTCCAATGTTGAAAACGACTGCCCGATACCATCGTATTCAAGAGTATAGATGCCTTCACGCGCCAGAGCCCGGTCAGAACCCACAATATTTAAAAGTATTTTTGCATTTATACTTTTACCACCCTCAGAGAATGTAATTGCTTCGCCACCAATCAGCGAGGGCGCACCTACTAAAAGCTCATTGGGTTGCGCATATTGGTTGTCATCTTTGATGAAGGAAAAATCACCATTTAGGCTACCCAGACCCTCGACAAGTAAGTCTAAGTTACCAGAAAGCGATAATTCATTTTCTGAAAAAGAGGCGCTTAATGTTCCAGAAGCAACCAAACCATCAACGCCAGCTACAGATCCAACGCCTTTAACAGTTCCCTCAACACCATTAGCGCTGACATAAAACGCACCTTCAACCGAATTAATGGCAACTTTTGCTTCATCCGTAGAAACAGATAATTCGCCCTCACCCAGAACCACTTTCCAAGACTTTTGATCGCTTGAATCTAAATGCTCACTGATATGAATTTTGCCCAGCATCACCGCGCCAGAAATTTCGATGCCACCAACAAACGCTGTCGTTAATCTTTCAGTACTGTTGATAAGCTCCATCGCTTGGTTGTCACCAAGACGTAGCAAAATTCCATTGGATCCAGAGAAATCTAATATGGGCGCATCAGCGCCAAGCAGAATACCGTCAGCATTGATGCCACGATTAATTTCTAGCATTCCTTGCAGCACATCTGCTTTTGCAAATGAGTCAATTCGTGCTTCAGAAACGCTTGCGCTGGCAGTTAACCAACTGCGTGCTTGCGTACCAGTCGCAACGACCTCAGTGCTGTACGCCATCGCTAAATCAAGATCACCCAATACAAGAGATGCATCGCCTGCAGACAGTTCGGCAGACAAATCTTGGCCACCAACAATAAGCATCTTTGCTGAGATTGAATCGTAGCTTGGGTCACTGCCAGAAACTTCGGTTTTGACCAAAACTGTATGTGCCGGACGGTGCTCTAAAAATATCTCACCTGACAGCGCAATGACCCCATCGACCTCAGCACTAGCCTGACCTGCGAGCCGAAACTCATCTGGAGCCTGATCAACAGCAATGAACCCTGTTGCTGTCTCGATTTGGGTTGCAATAGCCAGACCCGTTCGATTCAACGACAAAGACATATTATCGGCAGAAACGGATAGTGCCGAAAGACCTTCTAGCGCAACGGAACCCTGCGCTTCAACCGCGTATTTGGTTGCTCCAGAACCATCAGCAAAGACTAAAACTGCGCCGCGTGCGTCACTAAGGGTTGCGGAGGCATCGCCCATTTCAATTTCAGAAACTGAAAGATCTTCAAAACCAATTTCAAGCTGTCGTCTGCTCGCACCTGCCACGGAAACAGTACGAGACGTAACTCGAGCGTCACCGCTTAAAATAGGCCCTCCAGCCACGGATAGAGATAAATTATCAACTATGACCGTCTGGACTTGGCGTTCACTTTCAAACGCTAATTTTAGAGGTACACCACCAACATCAATGGTCTCATCTACAACACGTCCTAGCGTATTTACTGCAATCAAACCAGAAGCGGCAGAGAAGGACAGATCTCCACCCAATCCGTTAAGGGCAACAGAGCCCTCCGCTATCATTGCAAAACCAATTTCGCCCAACGAGTCGCGTTCTAAGATAATAGCCAAATCAACATTTTTGACGATTAGCCCAGTCTCATCTGTACCAACGGCAACTGATGCAGCGTTTGCGCCAACAACAAAACGTTCGCCTAATTTTGTTTCTTGTTTGGAAATGCTAAAGCTGCCTTGCACAGTCGCAAAACCGTCTAAGGCGATAAGACCCTTCGCATTGATTGCAAGATTAGGGCTTCCAGCTATAAAAGTAATTGACCCCTCAGCCTGACAGGTCAGTCCATTGACACCAGTCAAACCAACCACACCAGAAATAGTTCCCGACACACGGCGATTGCTATCTATTCGCAATTGACCGCTACCCTGTGACAAGGCAACCCCCATACCAGCTGCCGCAACGATGATGGCAAGGTCGTCAAAATCAATTGTCCAACTACCATCAGCTCGATTAAACGCTAATGCCATTGCACCAGAAATGGTATTATCACCAATCTGTAATGACCCCTTCAGCGGAACGCTGAAGACATCTCCAACCTGGTCTAGTAAGAAGTTTAAATTACCACCTAAGTCAAAGGTCTTAATCGTGGACCAATCAATTGTTGGCATATCATTTGAGTCGCCAATTGCTCGATTTATTGACCATTGCGCTTGGTCAATATCATGCAACATATTGCCAGCGACAGACGCGGTGTGGATGCCACCACGCGACGCTAGCCATGACCGAGCGCCGTCCTTTTCGACAGCGTAAGATAATGCAAAATCAGAGTCATCAATATCTAATCCGTTTGGTCCCCCAAATTCTGCACTCACATGGCGACCAACAAAACTGTACTCAACAACGCGCACAGTTGACGCATCCGATAAGAGGCGTGTTGTTGTACTGATATCAAGCGCTAACTGCCCAGAAAATTCCAGAACTCCGTCGATTATCGCATCAAATTGTCCGAAGACCGTTGAGGCGCTTGGCCCAATATCTAACCACAAAGCTTCGCCAGATATGAGTTCGACGCGCTCTAAAGTTTGCGTATCATCCGAGTTGTATTCCAACTGAACATTACGTCCGGATAAAGAGAAGCCTTGATCTATCCCTACAAGCAAATCAACTTGACCATATACGGCTGATTTAGTTGCAATTTTCCCAAGGCCAGAAACTGAAGAAACGCTTTCCAAAATGACGCCGAGGCGCCCCCCAATTAGATCAGCACTCAATGCTCCAAGTGTTACTGGACCACTGGCATCATCCAGGCCAAAAACAAAACGTTGGGTCCTTAATATATCGGTTTCCGTAGTTGACGTCGCAAAAACAAAGTCACCGGAAAAAGCCCCAAGATCTGGTATGCTAATCGATGCATTACGCGCAACGAAGCGTGCTGATCCAAGCGCCGTTGATGCCTCTAAACCAAGCCGCCCCACAAGAGAAATCCCAGGCAATCCGTCAATCGCACCGGCGCCCTCTGCCAATATAGAAAACCCACCATCCCCAAGGGAAATTTCGAGGTTAGCATTAGATAACAGTACAGATGCGCCATAAGCAGGATCACCCATGCGCGCTGACACTTTTTTAGCAACAACAGTTAGATCATCAGAAGTCGCATCATAATTGATGTCAAATTGACCTGCTAAGGCGGCGCCATCAAAAGCAGAAATTGAGCCAGTCGCCGACATACTCAAAATTGGACTGCCTGCCCCGAACTCATAAACTCCTGAAACTTCAGTTAGCCCACCACTTAGACCAAACAAACCCCAACTTGCAGATCCATTTGCTATAGAAAGTTTAGTGCGCCACCCGTCAGTTGTCTCAAAAACTCCAACAGTCCAATCGCCTGACACACGCAGACCAGCCAAGTCCAATGAAGCAGAAAACGTCAAATCCGCTTGCGAAACTTCATTTACATAATTACTCAGCCATTGGTGTAAAATAGACTCACTGACCGCATCACCAAGCAAATCTAATTGATCTAAAATAGGGATCTGCATCGCCACCAACTGCAAGCGATCAGCGCTGTAAACAGGGCGCATATACACCCCGTTGCCAGCGTACAATCCAGTAAAGTTACTAAAGGAGCCTGTACGCTGCGACCACCGCATTACGTCAAATACCTGGCCAGCAGTCGGGGTGAAATCATCTAGAAATTGAAGGTCCAATGTTCCAGATAACGCCGCAATACCAGATACCAAAACCTGATCATAAGCCCCTTCAAGCCCTTCAGATGCTGGATTTTGCCCAGATATTTCAATCGCCAAGGTAGCCGACGCATCTTGGTCAAAGGAACTTGCACGCAAGACACCAGGTGAATCGCCCGGCTCAATCCGGCCTTTATTCACAACCGCTTCAGTTAAGTTACCCTTACCTGAAAGAGTTTGGCCCGCCTCCACAATAAGCGTTTCTGACAAGTTTGTGTGACCCAGCACCACCTCGGATCCTGTCGAACTTGTGATGACCAAGTTGGAACGGATATCAACTGGGATTTCTAGTGGAGCATCGGCTACCACCGCCGTTTGACCACCACTAACAGCTTGAACTATTTCTTCTGGTACTGAAACTTGTGAATGATCTAGGGATACATCGCCGGACAGAACAATACGCTGCTCCAGAACCTCTAGCCCAAATTCCTCTAAATTGCTGTCCTCAGAAGTATTTTCATCATCAGCCATATAATTTAAATTTCTTTATACCTTCTTGATAATTCTTTAGACACTATCAAAGGGTACCAGAGGATTTTTGATGTTTCCAGAAGTTTCTAAAAGGTTTTGTATTGTTATTTAGAAACAAACTTAATTTAAATAAAAGTATTTGTTTTTATTTACTTAAATCATATTCATCATATAATATCTTAAATTCACGGGTTAACAATTGGTGAACAAGAGTTTAGTTACGAAAAGACGGACAACCTATATTTAAACTTATATCAGAATTGACATCGGTAAGAAAATTGCAGGAGAGAAATGCTTCACTATAAAGCCACCCTTAAATCAATTGCCTTAATCCTGAGTTTCAGCTCGTCTGCTATAGCCGAAAATGCAAATTTCTTGCCAAATATAGAAACAGCTTCGGAAGGCGCCTTCAAGGCAGGGTTGTTCTATGACAACGTAGAAAAAACTAACGTGACACTGGGATTAGAACAGAAAAACATCTTTGGCACTGACGATCACGCATTTATGAATTTTAGATACGGTGAGCACTCATCTGCTTTCGAGACCAGGTTTACTGATCCTGACATATTTGAAACTATTTGGTCTCGGACACTGTCTTTTTCATCACGTCAACTGTCCCCAAATACAGCGACGCTGCGCGGCTTTGCATTTGGTGGCTTCAACACGGAGTTGTCGTTCTCACGTCCAATAAATAGTAAGAAAAGGTTGGGATTCATCTTTGGGTTTGATTTGTTAGATTTTCAAAAATCACAGGACCTTCCAACAGCCGTATTAAACAGTGCCGCACTTCAAAACAATAAATTAAAGACATCCTACTTAGCTATCCAAACTAAATATTCGAGCCTGATTGGCACAACATTCCCAACATCCGGATCGGAAATTAATGGTTCGTTCGAGATAGGAGACGTTAACTCGATTTCGTACACTCTTTTGCAGGTATCGGCTCAAAAATTTTATCCCCTATCTGAGAAGGTATTTATAACTTCAAAAATCGCCACCAGCATAGGTACAGCACATGGCAGCGAGTTTCCTTTCAGCAAAAATACCCCTCTAGGTGGTGCCGGAACCGTGCGCGGCTTCAAACATAATAGCCTCGGCCTTTTGTCACCACTTGACATATCAGGAGAGCCGGCAGCGCTAGGCGGGCAATTTGCCTTGGCTGCGTCGCTGGAAGCTGGCACACTACTTGGCGCATCCGAAAAATTAATCGCGTTTATATTCTTTGATGCAGGAAATGCATCAAATAATCGCCAAGACATGCGCATAAAAGCGCTGGAACACTCTCGCGGTATCGGAATTCGCTGGAAATCCCCACTGGGCCCAATTGATGCCTCTTATGCAAAAGCAATAAATCCTAGCAATCCAAATTTAATCGAAGAGTTCCAAATTAGCTTGGGGAGTTTTTTTTAACTAAAGCCTCCACAATCGGGCGTGGACCCTGGCGGCCATAATAACCCTGAGATCTAATCATAATAAACATTGCTAATCCGTATAATAGAAACGAACACACGAACCACGTTTGAATTCATAATTTGAGTTATTGAATCGTTGCTGCTGGTACCTCTTCAGTTACATCGGCTGTTTTATTCAGCTGAATTCCAATGTTTTTTAAAGAGTGCATATGCAAATAGCACAACTCCAATTCATCCCTACGAAACATTTCTATTAGCTTAGATTCATCTATCGCCTTAAATTTTTGTCGGCTCAGGACCTGAAACCCAACTAATCGGCGGACTTCACCGCTTTCCTCTGGAGCACTAAGAGTGGCAGGCTCAAGTAAACCTAAATCTGATAACCGCTTACAGAATGCCTTAGTTCCAGAATGTTGACGTTGATACTCAGTCACAAAATTCAGCATGTTTTCAAGGTACTGTGTGCGTTCGCCATCAGTATCGAACAATCGCTCACCACGTCCCTCATGATTAAAGCCATTATAGGATTCATCAATACAAAGCGTAAGACTTTCTTCACCGTCACGCGCAAAGATGAAAGGATAGCGACGCAAAAAGGCAGGAACGTAACGTCCAGCCCATTGGCCACTATCATTTACATATAAATTTTTATTTTCTGTTACGCCCAATAGCGCAACGGGCAGCAATTCTTCATCATCTCCAGAAAACACAAGTGCCATATCCGAAGCTGCGGCTGCAAACTCAGTGGCAAGAACAGGGACAGAGTTAATTTTCTGCGCGAATTCAAACCCAGTAACGGGCTTTATTGAAACATCACCATGAACGGTTGCATTTATAGGCGATACGGTCTCGTACATTGTAGATAAATCAGTCATTTTTTTTGGCTCTGCTTCTTGTCGGATGTGGGTCGCACAATTAGCGTAAGTGCGGTATGAATAAATTTCTGTTACTGACAGACATCATTTATGCTTGCATGCACAAATATATGCAACGAAAAAATTTCTATCGGTTAACCAATGCTTTAGTCGCAAAAAATAAACTAGTGATTTGTGTTCAATCAGGTTACCCGAGAATTTTTTGGTGTAAACTGATCACATTTTGCAGGATTTAATTTGAGTGCCTTTTATGGTCGCAGGTGGCATTCATGTGTCCGCTGGTTTTGATTAAATCCGCGCGTTAGTTTTCAACTAGGTAATCGAGTTTGTGAGCCCATGTAGTACTTCGGGCTGCCATTTGATTCTACTACCACTCAAGAATCTTGGCTTTTGCATAAGCTCGGGTAGCCCAAATGTATTGACCCCAAAGCGGTCAAAGGTCGCAATTAAAAATTTTGGTTTAAACCCACCAGATCCGGAAATCAGAGTGTTTGGCACACTTATTCTGCCACCATCTGCGGATATGCCCTTGAAGAGCTCTCGATTGTTTTTAAATATTATTTCTATGCTTGCACCATCAACTGGATTTGCATTTTCAAAGCTATGAACAAAGATGTCTGTTGTGTTTAGGCCATTGAACATTTGCAGTGATATATCTAAAATTCAAAAGCGTTCAGTTGGCTGGTTTTTGTAGGATGAAGGTTTGACATCTAGCGAAGTGCAAGTGGCCACGAATAGGCCTTTTTGTTAGGGAAAATAACGTCGGCAAAACTTAGATTTAATTTTTGTTTTGGTTAAAAATATTTTCGAAAGTAGCGGTTTTCTTTGCAAGCACATTACCCAAGGGTTGAAAGGGCGGGAAATTGCTCCAAAATCCACCAGCTGAACCGGGTAAACTGGCCCGTGACCATCATCAATCCAACGGTCCAGAGCAGCAACCCCATGATCCGTTCAATCCGCATTATATGGCGTTTCATCCAAGCCATCAGACCTTTGAGAGATGGGAAGAAGACCGCCACTAGCACAAAGGGAATCCCAAGCCCCCCCGCATAGGTGGCGAGCAGGATGACCCCTTTGGCGGGATTGGCCGTATCGGCGGCAAGCGCGAGGATTGTGCCCAAAATGGGAC
>Ga0115572_10001922_pt1 | contig 16827 bp, 14 predicted proteins | sample COGITO_mtgs_1206_FD_88681 | JGI IMG/M metagenome (GOLD analysis project Ga0115572, IMG submission 88681) | Pelagic marine microbial communities from North Sea - COGITO_mtgs_120607 | ecosystem: Environmental > Aquatic > Marine > Epipelagic | place: Germany:Helgoland, sampling site Kabeltonne... | reverse complement strand
GACATTTTCTTGAGTGGATCTTGCAGACTCATTACACGTGCACCCAGCTCTGGGATATACGGTTGAGGTACTTTAAATACATCGCCATATAAATTGTTAAAACGATTAGCAATGTCTCGGGTAAGCTCAAGATGTTGCTTTTGGTCTTCACCCACAGGTACTTGATCTGCTTGATACAATAAAATATCAGCCGCTTGCAATACTGGGTATGAAAATAGACCCACGTTTACATTGTTGGCATGCTTAGAAGACTTGTCTTTAAATTGTGTCATGCGGTTTAGCTCACCCATTTGGGCGTAGCAATTTAATACCCATGCTAACTGAGCATGCTCAGGTACTTGAGATTGAACAAATAAAGCCGCTTTTTCTGGGTCAATACCGCAAGCAGCATACAAAGCAACACCGTCTAGTACTCGTGAACGTAATACTTCTGGCTCTTGGCGAATAGTGATGGCGTGCAAATCAACCAACATAAAGTAACTTTCGTGGTCTTCCTGTAGCTTAAGCCACTGGTTGATAGCGCCAACATAGTTGCCTATTGTCATACCACCGGTTGGCTGAATGCCACTTAACACTACTGGTTTACTCATGATGTTCCTTTATATTACTAAAATAAAAAATACTGTGGTTAAAAACACGTAAATTAAAAACGAACTTACCTTTGGGTAAGAACGGGTATTATATCTAAGAATGTATCACAGAGGTACTGTGGATTGTAATCACTCAGGTTTTCACCTTGGTTATAGCCATAACTAAGAGCAATTACATCAATGTTTGCAGCCTGCGCCGCTAAAATATCGCTTTTCGAATCACCAATCATTATTGCTTGGCTAACTGGCACGTTTAATTGTTTACACGCAAACAAAAGCGGTTCAGCAGATGGCTTTTTAGCCATATCATCGCCACATACGATCACATCAAAGTGTTCAGATAAGGCGAGTTTATCAAGTAACTTTTCCGTAAATCGACGCGCTTTATTGGTCACTAGTGCCTTTGGCGTATTACGTAAGGCTGCAAGAGCGGTTTCAACATGTTGATACAGTACACTGTACTCACCAACTTGTTGCGCGTAATGCCCATAAAAAATCTCGATGGCCTTGCTCGCAAGTTGTTCATCTAACAGGTCACTTACTTGCATATCACCGCTTAAACCGCGTTTAACCAGCATTTCAATGCCATTACCGACCCAGCTCTCCACTAAACGCTGGCTAACAATGGGATAAGCAAGCTCTGATAGCGTCAAATTCATCGCTATGTATAAATCATACACGCTGTCGACTAAAGTGCCGTCTAAATCAAATAAAGCCGCTTCGTACTTCATTATTTTACACCCTGTAATTGCTCTCGCATTTGGTCAATCACGGTTTTATAGTCAGGCTGATTAAAAATGGCAGACCCTGCAACAAACATATCGGCACCTGCTTGTGCAGCCTCAGCTATGTTATCAACCTTTATACCACCATCTACTTCTAAGCGAATTGAGCGTCCAGAATCATCGATAATTTTACGAGCCTGACGCAGTTTCTCTAAAGTATGAGGAATGAAGCTCTGTCCACCAAAGCCAGGGTTTACTGACATCAGTAAAACTACGTCTATTTTATCAATAACATGCTCTAAGTAACTCAAGCTTGTCGCTGGGTTAAACACCAGCCCTGCTTGGCAGCCATGATCTTTAATCAATTGTAAGGTACGATCAATATGTTCACTGGCTTCTGGGTGGAAAGTAATAATTGATGCGCCAGCCTCTGCAAACTGAGGAATCAAACTATCAACGGGCTTGACCATCAAATGAACATCAATCGGTGCCGTCACGCCGTAATCTCTTAGCGCTTTACATACCATAGGCCCAATTGTTAAGTTTGGCACATAGTGATTATCCATCACATCAAAATGGACTATATCTGCCCCCGCATTAATGACGTTATCAACATCGTCACCCAAACGTGCAAAGTCAGCAGATAAAATAGAAGGTGCAATAAGATATTTTTGCATTGTTTCTAACATTGGTAATCCTTAATGTGTTTCAGAATGCGCATAAGTGGCGCTTAATGTAACAAATAACCCTAATACGGCAAAATAATATCCCAACATTAGGGTCTGTTAACCTAGGCTTGACGAGAATAAAGCCTTTACTCTATCCGCATTTATGCAAAGATCATTTTATAAGCAACTTTTTATAAACATGATTTTTACTTTAACCTCATAATAATACTAGTTTTTATATTTATTAAGGTTAAATTAAGTTTGTTATTTAAACAATTATTATGTATGCTTAGGTTAGTAACACCATAATGGATTAGTAAAATGCAAGCTTTTAAAATCGGGATCTTAACTGCGACTGCTTTAACTATCAGTACCTTAAGCTTTTTATCTAACAGTGATGATACACTTATTGCAGCGAATGACTGTCAATGTAGCTCAGAGCACTTGGTAAAAAATGCAGTTCATTGTATGAATGCCGAACAAGAATCAAGTTGGGTATCTTGGATAACGGGCGATAGCCGCAGTGCACAGTTCCATTACTTGGATCTTCTTGAGCTGCTTACCCGTGCTGATGAACCACAAAAAGCCCGTTCACTTAGCCCGCGATTTTAGGCATTAAACAAGTGCTTCGGCTGTTAAGTGCACTGCAAAGTGTAGTTGCTGCTTTTTTTGGTGTTCAGTCTGAAGGTAAACGCCAGTCAGATTTCAAGCAACACTCAATCTCGTCTATTATTGCCATCGCTATCACACTTTTTTTTATATTTATTGTAATTATCTACGCTGTTGTCGCTTGGGTTTTAAGTACATAGCCATCAATTCATCTACTTTATTGCGCGATCCACCCTTAGGGCTAATAGTCCGTTTAACCTGAATCTTATCGAGTGATGCCTGACTATAAATTTTACGCGTCCATACAGTATCGTGGTTAGAAATAAGCACTGGCGTACTATTCTCAAAAGCGGCTTGTTCAGCAAGATTTGCTAAATTAGCTTGGTCATCTAAGTTAAAGCCCCCTTTTGCATAGGAGGTAAATGAAGCTGTTTTACTTAAGGGCACATACGGTGGATCGCAGTAAATTACCGCATTGTCTGGAACAAGCTTAAATACATCATCATAGCCTAAGCAGGTAAACGTTGCTTGCTGTGCTTTATTAGCAAAAAAGTGCATTTCTTTTTCAGGAAAGTAAGGGCGTTTATACTTGCCAAACGGCACATTAAAAATGCCCTTCAAATTGTAGCGACATAGGCCATTATAGCCATGCCGATTCATGTATAAAAATAATATCGCGCGCTCATAAATATCATTACTTTGATTAAACTGCACGCGGTAATCGTAATAAGCATCGGGGTGATTATTTATATCTACAAACAATTTTTTGGCGTCACTGATAAATTCATCAGGTGAATTTTTCAGTTCTTTGTAAAGGTTTATAAGATCAGCATTGATATCATTTAGAATATAATGCTTAAAATGCGTATTTAAAAATACTGAGCCAGCGCCTACAAACGGTTCAACTAAGGTGTCAGCATGCTTACTCGCAACATCTAAACGTGCGCTGATATCTTCAACTAAGCTGTATTTTCCGCCGGCCCATTTAAGGAAAGCTCTGGTCTTTGTTTGCATTGGCTCTTTACTTCAAACTGATATGGCCGCGATTTTACACTAAACAGTATGCTTTTACTGATCTAGTAACGCGATTTCTTGTTTTATTTTACTGATTTTTTTATAAAATGGCTGATTGTTAAGCACGGCCTTAGGTAAGGTTGGTGTTACATCTCGTGCTGCATTTAAACTGTTGTAATTACCATAAGTAACAACCCACCATAACTTATTATTTCTGCGTGTTTGATATACCTTTGCAAAATCCCCCAACTGCTGCTCAATAACAAACTGCTCAGCGATTGCCTGCTTAGTCACTGCCAGCAATTGAATAACCACATTATTATCATTTTGCTCAGTGAACCACGCGTTATCAACAGGTAATGACTGTATTGCATCTGCTGTTACACTCTCTGTTGTCGTCTGTAGCTTGGATTCAACTAACTGTGTTTGATCTGTGGCATCACCTTCAAGCACTTTAGGCTCAGCAGCAAGGCTACCAAGAATAGCGGCCACATTATTTTCATTCTCTAGCTTATTAGCCTGCTTCAATGCTGGCAGCACAGGTGGTTCATCGGTGCTTTCTTGCACTATTTGCTTCTGAGGTGGAGTCTCGATGGGCTCCATGGTGACTTTTTGCTGTTTGAAATCATCAATCGCTATGGCTGTTGGTACCTGCTCAACCGTTTCTTGTTGATATACATCTTGCCACCATTTAGTCATGTCTGATTTATACAAAAAACCTATGATAAGTAACATTATAATCAGCATTAAAGTGATTAAGTGTAATCGCCAAGATACTTTATCGGCAACTTTAACCTCAGCAGTGTGCTCTTCTGGCTGCCATGCTAATAAAAGGCTTGGATTACCATGAGACTCTTTTAAAAATGTCTGAAAAATAGGATCTTCATCTAAAGGTAAATCTTTAAAGTACCAACCCATTAATTGCTTACTTTCAGCAATCGACAATGCTTCTAGGTGGATTTCAACGGCATTCTTAAACTGACCTATAGGCTGGGATGCAATCAAAATATATAACGTGGTTGGGCTTTTTTTGGCTAATACTGCTAAGTCAGCTGCCATTTCATCAGATATATGACGGCCGCCATCTAGTACCCACAAACAAGGTCCGCAGTTTTGACTTTTTGCTAACTGAAAGAAATTATCACTCAACGATAAAGTGTGATCTATTAACGGGGAACGAAAGCTTTGCTCTAATAATTCACTCATAAACTGAGCGTCAGTCATACGAGCACTCACTTGTACAAACGCTTTATTAAAGTCGCTGTATTTATCAGTAATAAATGTTTCTAATAGATAACTTTTGCCAAGTCCTGAAGGCCCCAGAAGAGTAATTAAGTTTTGCCCATACTCAAACTGCATGGCAATGCGATCAACCAAGGCCGATCGGCTTGGTAAGATTTGTGACTGCATTAGCGCCCTATTAAATCACGGACCTGTTGATCTGAGACATTATCAACGAGTGCACATCGGCCAAACTCGGTGGGCAGAATAAAACGAATAGTCCCTTTTTTATTCTTTTTATCTTTGCGCATGTGATGCAAAAAATGCTCGCTAGTCATATCAGCAGGTATTTCACTTGGTAAATTATACGCTGTAATTAAAGATGTTACTCTTGCAACTTCTGTCGCAGTCAAGTCGCCACGAGTGTGCGCTAACTTAGCCGCCAATACCATGCCCGTTGCAACGGCTTCACCATGTAACCATTTGCCATAACCCATTTGTGCTTCTATAGCATGAGCGAAGGTATGGCCTAAATTTAATAACGCGCGTAAGCCAGCTTCTTTTTCATCTTGTGCAACAATCAATGCCTTGATTTCACAGCAACGTGAAATAACATGTTGAAGGGTTTCTTGGCCAAGAGCCTGTAACTGAGGAATGTTATCTTCTAAAAAGCTAAATAGCTCTGTATCGTAGATAAGACCATATTTAATCACTTCTGCCATACCAGCAGCAAACTCTCGCTCAGGTAACGTATGCAGCGACTGCGTATCAATAAATACAGCTTGAGGCTGATAAAATGCCCCAATCATATTTTTACCTAAAGGATGGTTAACGGCCGTTTTGCCACCAACTGACGAGTCAACTTGCGATAACAAAGTCGTTGGTACTTGAATAAAAGGAATCCCGCGTTGATAACAGGCAGCAACAAAACCTGTTAGATCTCCAACCACACCACCGCCAAGGGCAATTAAGCAGGTATCTCGGCCACAATTATTTTCCAGCAAAAATGCTGATATCTTTTCAAACCATTCTAATGACTTGAACTGTTCGCCGTCAGGGATGACAAAATGAAGTGGATTTAAATCAGCTAATAACGCCATTGCATCATTTAAATACAAAGGTGCAATGGTGTCATTAGTGATGAAGATAGGACGACAATCACCTAAGTGTTGACGTAACCTGTCTGTGTTATGAAGTGCAGATTTGCCAATATATATAGGATAACTACGCTCGTCTAAATTAACAGTTAATTCAAGCATCGCCAGTATCCTTTATTATTGGTTTTTAAAAATCTAATTTCTCAATGATTTGATTAGCAACAACCTTAGCGCTTTGCTCATCAGTGCGTACAGTAAAATCAGCAACTTCTTTATATAGCGGCTCGCGTTCTTCAGCTAGACGCTCTAATACGTCACGAGGTGCTTCTTCTGTTTGCAGTAATGGGCGACGCTTGTCGCGCTGCGTACGTGCAACTTGCTTTTCGATTGGTGTCTCTAGGTACACAACGATACCACGAGCCGAAAGCTTGTTTCGAACTTCTTTACTCATCACTGAACCACCACCGGTTGCAAGTACAATACCTTGCATTTCCGTTAGGTCGCCAATGACGCCTTCTTCACGAAGTCGAAAGCCTTCTTCACCCTCAAGATCAAACACCCATGCTATATCAGCACCAGTACGGCGTTCGATTTCTTGATCAGAATCGACAAATTCAAGATGTAATTGATCCGCAATGTGGCGACCAATTGTGCTTTTGCCAGCCCCCATAGGGCCAACTAGAAATATATTACGTTTTTCAGCCATATCTTTTAGTACAAACGAACTCTAAAATTTGAAATAAAACCCCGCCTAACGACCTGGCCCCAAAATTAAGGAGGGGATTATCTCAGTAATTGATTGGGTATTTCAAGTCAAATAGAACAAAAAGACAATTAACGAGCAATTAAAGTCAAAAATTGCTCGTTATGTTAAAGAAACTCGACTTGTTTTAGTCTATTTGAATTTTTGGGGTAACGAAAATTAACAATTCTTTCTTTTCATTAAACTCACTCGTACTTTTAAATAGCGTCCCTAAGTATGGAATATCACCAAGTAAAGGTACTTTTTTCACCGAGTTTATAATTTGCTGCTGGAATATACCACCAAGTACCACGGTTTGACCATTCTCAACCAACACTTGAGTTTGAATCTCTTGCGTATCAATTGAAACAGCTGAACCAGTTGGCGTTTGTACGGTATCACCTCGCGTATCTTGCGTAATAACTAAATCCAATATTACTTTATTATCAGGCGTTATGTGTGGCGTTACTTCAAGACTTAGTACTGCCTTCTTAAACGTAACGGTTGTTGCACCACTTGACGCCGACTCTACGTAAGGAATTTCTGTACCTTGCTCGATACGTGCTTTTTGCTGATTAGCTGTGGTAATACGTGGGCTTGCGATTATCTCACCACGATTTTCCTCTTCTAATGCAGTCAATTCTAAATCAAGCAGTGTACCATTTGCTAACTTAGCCACATGCATACCTATACTACCGGCAGCACCTGTTATAGGTAAGTTAACGTTCAATCGATCAGAAATACTTGGAATAGTACCATTAGAAATAGTATTTGCACCTTGCAGCGTACCTGAAACACCATCAGTCCCTTGTTGGTCACTGAACCCCCAGCGTACACCCAAGTCTTCCTTTACGTTATCACGCACTGTAACCATACGCGACTCAATAACGACTTGTCTAACCGGTATATCAAGTGTTTCGACCATTCGACGAACGCTCTCAATACTTTTTACCGTGTCTTTTATAAGCAAAGTGTTTGTACGTTGATCAACTGAAACACTGCCTCTGGGCGTAATGATGCTATTGGTATCTGTTTTTAATAAGTCAGCAAAGTTTTCAGCTTTAGCATAATTTAAACGAATGTATTCGCTATATAATGGCTCTAAGTCTTCAACTTGCTGCTTGGCTTTTAAATCTTTAGCTTCTCTTGCAGCCAACTCTTCTGACGGTGCAACCATTAAGATTGAACCATCCATTCGCTTATCAAGCCCTTTTACACGTAAAACCACATCAAGCGCTTGATCCCATGGCACACCATTGAGGCGTAAGGTAATATTGCCCGTAACTGAGTCACTCGTTACCAGATTAAAATCATTATAGCCTGCGATAATCTGTAGCACGGCCCTAACAGAAATATCTTGGAAATTGAGTGTCATTGGTCGGCCAAGGTACTCTTTACCGCCATCTAAAAATGAGCGCTGAGACGCATCTTTTTCAACGGTCAATGAAAATACATTCTCGATTTGCTGAAACGTATACTTAAACGCTGTATTTGGCTCGATAACAACACGGCTTTTATTATCTTCTTTAAAAGTTTCGATTGAACTTACAACGGTGCCAAAATCAAGCACATCAAGCTCATAAAGCAACTCATCTAGAATATCGGTGTGATGAAATTCAGCAATAATCTTACCGCCACTTTCATGTACATCAACTGCTGCCTGCGTATCTTGTAAAAAAACTAATACGCGCGCTTCACCTTTCTCACCTCGTCGAAAGTCTAGTGATTGGATAGTGTTAATATAATTACTAACATTCTGTGCTGAACCATTTTCATCTTCACTGCTAACACTTTTGAGCATGTTATCTGATACATGCAAAGACACGAGATTATTCTTAACTTTCGTTTGGTAAATTTTCAAGCTATCCATATGCACAGTAACAGTTAGCGTGCCGTCTTTAGCTTGGCTTGAAACCTTTTCAATACCCGCTTGGTTAATGACCACTTCTTCTAGCTCTTTTTCTACACTAGTGTCAGTGAATCGCATTTCGATACGCGCAGGACTGTTAAAAACTTGAATATTGGGTTGTTGCTTTATTTCTTCATCAAATACTAGCTGTAACTCCGTCTCTCCTTCGAGCAGCGGGTTATAACGAATATCATAAAGCAATGGTTCTGCAAAAGCAGAGTGTGTGACTAGCAGTGTAACAGCGACAAGCAATGCTTGATGAACCCTATTACGCCAAGATACTCCCTTACGCATTATAATTTTACCTTTATTATTTTTAACTTGCGTCATCAGTCGTCGCCTCTAACATTTCAAGCTTAGTTAGGCGTTCTTTCCAACAACCAGAACCATCGGGTATTAACTCTAACAATTCAATATAATCGTTTTGAACATCTTTTACTTCACCATGATATAAGCCTAGATGATAGCCAACAGTAACACGGTGTAAAGTTTCGTCCGCAGCTTTAATGAGCGCCCACATGTCCCCTTGAGAACCTAAAGTACCTTTCATCGCTAGGTTATCAAGCGGGTATTTCTCTAGAGGTTCACGTGTCCTGTCAGGATCAGGGTGAAGGCAGTTTTTAATTTGCACTAAGTTATTTTGAATAATTTCAGGCTGCGGTGCAACAAACGGACTGCGTAATTGCCCAGCATTGTACTCAAAGTGCTCAAATTTTGTTAATTGCGGTATTTCTTCAACTTTTGGTGTTGTGCTGGCTTTTACCTGATCGATAAATTCTTGCTGCTCTGCAGTATCATCATTACATCCCGTTAAGGCAACTGCAATTAGTATAGTCAGGGCTATTTTTTTCATTTTTTCGCCCCTTTCTTAGTATCACCTTCATATCTGTATGTCTTTGCAACCACGCTAAATGTAAGCTTTCCTGCACTTGTACTTGTTATCGAAAAATCATGCAAACTTACAATTCGTGGTAACTGAGCCACCTTTCCTACAAAATCTCCAAATTCATGATAGCTTCCCACTACTTCAATCTTGATTGGTAACTCAGTATAAAATTCTTTTTCGATCTCTGGCAGCCAACCAATTTTTAAAAATGTTAAGCCACTCGTGGTACCCACATACGTTAAATCGTCTAATAAGCCTGGTGTTTCATTAGAAGTCGGTAAGCGGCGTAAAAGTTGAGAAAACTTATCTTCCATATCAGTCATTTGACTGCGATAAATATCAAGATTACTCGCAATCGCATATTTAGTACGATAGGTATTACGTAATTCAACCTCTTTTGCGACTGCATTATGGTAACTATCAATTTCAGCTGAAACTAAAAGGCTGTAGCTAAAAAATAATACGAGTGCCGCAACAAACGCGCCACATATAACCTTAACTGCAACAGGCCAGTCACCTATATTCTCAAGCTCTATCTCATTCCAATCGATCTCTGTTAACGCTTTAATATCTAGGTTCATTATTTGTTTTCGCCTATTTTATCAAAGGGTTTAACATAAAACTCCATGTTAAAGTCGCTAAGTAAACGTGATGAACTTTCTCCTGCGACAATACCTTGCATGCTTGGTTTTTCTAATAGGTATGAGTTTTGAACCTGCCTAAGCATACTCGATAATCGGTTATTTGACTCACTTCGTCCAATCACTTGAATCGCACTACCGCGGCGTTCTAACTTAGTTAAATAAACACCACCGGGTACAATTTTAGCAACTTCATCCATTATCTGCGTGCCTAAGTTACGGCTACTTTGTAAGTCTTCAATGAGTCTCATACGCTGCTGTAAGCTTTCTTTCTTTCTATCAAGTTCGCGTATTTCTCGGATTTTCATTTCCAATTGGGCAATTTCAGCGTTTAAAAAGTTATTTTTTATATTCTGGCCATCACGTAAACCGCCATAATAAGCGCTTAGCATGTACATGCTCAAAAAACTAACTAGCACAACTAAAAATAAAATGGTCGCAAACTTATTTTGCGATTGTTTACGCTGTTGCTCACGCCATGGTAGGAGATTTATATGTGGCATGATGAAAAGCTCCTTAATGCCAATCCGGTGGCAATCGCGAATTGAGTACGGTGACGCTGCATCACATTTCGATCAACTCTTGGTGAAACATCCATATTTTCAAATGGCTGAGCTACTATAGTATGAATACCAAGCTCTTCAACTAATAGCCTGTCTAAACCATCAATCATTGCGGTTCCGCCAGTTAGTACAATGTAGTCTATGTGCTCTTTACCGCTTGTGGTTAAAAACATTTGCACTGCACGACGAACCTGCTGTAATAAAGACGTTTGAAAAGGCGCTAATACTTCAAAGGTATAATTGGGAGGTAAATCCCCTGTTGTTTTGCCAATCTCAGCTTCATCAAAACCTTTATTATAGTACGACACAATGCTATTGGTGTATTGATCTCCACCGAACACTTGATCTCGGGTATAAATGGTTTCACCACCAAGAACAACACTAACCAGCATGAGCACTGCACCGATATCTATCATGGCAACACATTTATTAAAGGCATCACTAGGAAGTTGTTGATAGTACACATCCATAGCGCGGCTAAGTGCATAGCTTTCTACATCTACCACCTTAGCTGTTAAGCCTGCGCTTTCTAACGCCCCGACTCGAGCTTCAACACTTTCTGTTCGCGCAGCCGAAAGCAACACATTCATTTTTGTCGGATCAGCTTCATTTGTTCCTAGCTTTTCAAAATCTAGACTTACTTCATCAAGTGGGTAAGGAATTAGGCTATCGGCTTCAATTTCAATTTGTGACTCAAGCTCTGCATCTGAAAGCGTCACATCCATAAATATAACTTTGGTTATTACTGTTTGGCCAGAGACAGCAACTGCAGCAGACTTTGCTGATTTAGGTAATTTACGTTTCAATTTAGTGATAATATTGCCAATAGCTTCAATATCTTGAATGTTTCGTTCGGACATTGTGCCTTTAGGCATAGGCTCAATTGCTAAGGCCTCAAGGCGATAGCCAGTTTCCGTTTCATTCAGTAACACAGCTTTAATAGCATGCGAACCGATATCTATCCCTATCATCATCGATGATGATTTATTGAGTAATTGGCTTAACATGTGAGCAACTTGGCCTTTGTTTTAAGAATAAACAAGTTATAATTTTTATATGAAAAAATATTATTCATTTTTTAATCAATATATACTATCAGCCTACGATTCTAATTGGGAGTCCATTTAGGGAAAATATAAGTGATTTTATTCAAGCGAACTTTACAATTTATTATCATTTGCATCTTTTTGGGGCTAATTACTTTAGTAAGCCTTTATTACTATGTTAAATCTGATATCCCTAGCGTGCAAGTTTTAAAAGACGTGCAGTTACAAACTCCTATGCAGGTCTTTTCCCGCGACGGATTACTTATCAATCAATTTGGCGAAAAACGCCGTATACCAGCCAGTATAGATGAAATTCCTCAACCGCTTATAGATGCTCTTTTAGCGACTGAAGATTCCCGATTTTATGAACATATAGGTATAGACCCAATCGGTATTGTTCGCTCTGCAATTGTTTTAATTTCTACCGGAGAAAAGAAACAAGGTGCAAGCACCATTACCATGCAGCTAGCTAGAAACTTTTTTTTAACACGGGAAAAAGCGTATATTCGTAAAGTAAAAGAGATCTTTATTGCGCTGCACATAGAAAACTTACTCACTAAAGATGAAATTCTCGAGCTGTATTTAAATAAAATTGAACTGGGTAATCGTGCTTTTGGTATTGGTGCAGCCGCACAAGTTTATTATGGTAAACCGCTTAACGAATTAAACTTAGCCCAAATGGCAATGATTGCAGGTTTGCCTAAAGCTCCTTCTGCATTAAACCCTATTCGCAACCCTGAGCGTGCTAAAGCGCGTCGAAATGTTGTATTAGGCCGAATGCTTGATGAAGGCTTTATCACGCAAGAAACATTTAATGAAACAGCTAGCCAACCAATTACTGCACGCTTCCATGGTGCTGAAATAGATTTATACGCCCCTTACATTTCTGAAATGGTACGTGCAGAAATGGTGGCTCGTTATGGCTACGAACGTGCTTACAACACCGGCTTTAAAGTATTTACCAGTGTAGAGTCTGACGTACAGGCCGCGGCACAAAAAGCGCTTGTTGATAACTTACATGCGTACGACATGCGTCACGGATATCGCGGTGCTGACATGCAGCTTTGGGACAATGAAACCCAGTCCCCTCTAAATCGTAATGAAATCCTTGAAAAATTAAAGCCACTCAATGAGATTGGCCCTTTATTAGCTGCTGTCGTAATAGCTGTCAATGAGAAAACCGCAGAGGTATTACTCAAAAATGGCGAGCAGGCTACGCTTACTTGGGATAATTTAAAGTGGGCACGTAAATTTATAACTCGTTATCGTCAAAGTTATGCACCAAAAACCGCCTCTGATATCTTAACTGCAGGCGATCAAATTTGGCTACGTAAAAACGATGATGCCAGCTATATTCTAAGTCAACTTCCTGAAGCCGCCAGTGCGCTTGTATCTCTTGACCCTAATGACGGTCGCATTAAAGCGATTGTAGGTGGTTATAGTTTTGAGCAAAGCCAGTATAACCGAGCAGTGCAAGCTAAGCGCCAAGTGGGCTCAAACATTAAGCCATTTATTTATTCGGCGGCTTTAGAAAATGGCTATACATTAGCCTCGATCCTTAACGACGCACCAATAAACCAATGGGACAAAAGCTTAGGAGTCGCTTGGCGACCTAAAAATAGCCCCGCAGTTTATAATGGTCCTATTCGTATACGCCGCGCTCTTGCACAGTCAAAGAACGTTATTTCTGTTCGTTTATTGCGTGGAGTAGGACTGCATCGCACGGCTGATCACCTACTGAAATTTGGTTTCCAAGATGATGACATCAATCGTAGTGAATCACTCGCCTTAGGAAGTGCAGCAATCACGCCGCTTGAATTAGCACGAGGCATGAGTACATTTGCCAACGGCGGCCATTTGATAACACCTTACTTTATAAATGAAATACAAGATTCGGCAGGAAATGTTCTATTTCAAGCGCGCCCACAACTCGCCTGTGACGCTGATGAGCTCTCTGCTGACACTGATTTACTCGCAGCAGCTCAATCACAGCACATAGAGCCTTCACAAGGCATACCAACTGAGCAAGCTGTAAACTGCGCTCCTCGCATTGTATCAAAACAGAATGCATTCTTAATTGCAGACACTCTACACAGTGCCATTTGGGGAGGCGGTAGCTGGTCTAAAAAAACTGGCTGGAGTGGTACTGGTTGGCGGGCACAAGCACTAAAGCGTCGTGATTTATCAGGAAAAACGGGAACCACTAACAACTCTGTTGATACTTGGTTTAGCGGTTTTAATAGTAATGTAATGACCACTGTTTGGGTCGGTTTTGATAACCCTGGCAATCCATTAGGTCGCTCTACGTACAATAGTAACCTCGATAAATCGCAGATTTCGGGGGCTGAGTCAGGTGCTAAAACAGCTCAACCTGCTTGGGTAGACTTTATGCGTGTAGCACTTAAAGACCAACCCGAAGCGCCGATTGAACCGCCTGAAGGACTGGTATCGATTCGAATAGATTTAGCAACGGGCTTACTTAGCCAAAAAAATGATTACACTAGTCGCTTTGAGTATTTCGAAAAAGGCTCTGCACCAACAAAGTATGTTATGCAGCACGTTGAAGATGTATTTGAGGAAGATACTAAAACAGAAGAAGAGCTATTTTAAGCCGAGATATAAAATCTCCGGTTCAAAAAACGCGATATAAAATCGCTGCTACGTAAAAAAGCGCCAAAATTGGCGCTTTTTTATTGCATGTTTTTTATTTTAAGTTTTGTATTAACCAATATAAATCAGAATGCACGCCTGCTGCGGTAACTTCTTTACCTGCACCAGGACCTTGTATTACTAAAGAGTTATCACTATACCACTGGCTGTTTATCACAAAGATATTATCGCCCGGTGTTAAATTAGCTAACGCATCGCCTTGAGTGGCAAACGCCAACCCAACTTGCGCTGTCACTTTATTATCAGCAAGTGACAAAGCGCCAGTATAGCGCAACACTTTACCCTGCTCGCTCGCCTGCGTGGCTTTATCAGCAATAAAGCTGTCTAGCTGTTGCTTGTTATCTAAAAACGACTGCCAATCACCTTGCGCTAATTGCTCAGGCATCAGCGCTGTTAAGTCAATATCATCTAACTCTAACGTTAAACCTAACTCACGCGCTAGAATAAGCAACTTACGCTGCATATCACGGCCAGATAAGTCTTCACGCGGATCAGGCTCTGTAAAACCCATTTGTTGCGCTTGCAATACTAAATCTGAAAATGGCACGCTGCCATCATAGCTACTACATAACCACGATAACGTACCAGAGAACACCCCTTCAATACGCGTAATTTTGTCGCCACTGTTTTGTAAATCAGCTAAAGCAAAATTAACCGGTAATCCAGCGCCCACAGATGTGTTATAGCGCCATAATAAATTACGTTCAGCTAGATTATGGCGTAATGCTTGATACCAGTCATTATTAGCTGTGCCTGCGTATTTATTAGCACTGATCAAATGGCAGTCTAAATTAACAAAATCAGGATAAAGTAAACTAAATGATTCACTGGCGGTAATATCAATGACCACTTTATGTTCGTAATCAAGTTCACTTATGTGCGTTAATAAATCAGCCGGCTGATAATCACCCGCTTCGTTATCCCATTGTGTTTGCCATTGCGCTAAGCTAATGCCACTTGGGCTAAATAGCATTTGTTGAGAGCGTAATAAACCCACTAACTTAACGCTGAAATGCTGCTCTAATCGATTTAGCTGTTGTGATAGCTGTGAAATGAACACTTCACCAACATTACCTAAGCCAGCAATAATCACCGCAAGCTCTTGGCCTTTATTGATTAGCTTATCGTGTAATAACGTTAAAACATCACTATCAATTGCCTGATCGGTTAATAGCAAAGCATAATCAGTATCTTGGTGACTAAAACGTGGCGCTAAACTTTGCTCACTAAGCAAGGTGGAAGCCTGTAGAGATAAATAAGCTATATCGTTACTTGGCGCAACAATAGCGCAACCATGTAAGTTTGATTCAATAATATTAGCACGCCCCTGTAATTGACTTACAACTTGGTGAGTCGCATCACCTGGCACTAATAAGTAAGTGTCGCCCTGCTTAACAAAGTGATGCAAACTGTGTTGAATCAACTGACTCAATTGCCCAACTTCACCGGCATTGAGCTGGTCAACTCGCAGTAAATCAATATTCTCTAGCGTGGTAATAAAGCGCTTAGCTTTACTGTAACCTTCTTTCACTATTTCTGTGGCACTAGCTTCGGTATCAAAACTGCTGCGTACAACCAGCTTTATATCTGTATTTTTTAACGGTGATAATGTTTTGGCATGTAAAACTGGGTTGCCTAAACGTGCCAATAAGTTTGCTTGACCACGACACACTTTTGAATACTTAAGCGCTTTATTTACCTTACGAGGGTCAGTACTAAATACGCCTTGGGTATCGGTCCAAATAGACACTTGCTGCGCATGACAGTAACTACCTAATAGCGTGGCACTGTAATCACTGCCATTACGCCCTAAAGTAATTGTTTCACCTTGGCAGTCACTGGCAATAAAACCAGTAACCACATTAACATGTTGCTTGTTTATTAAATCGACACAGGCCTGTTGATTCTTTTGATGCAATAACTGCCCATCGTTTAAGGTAAAGAGCTGACGCGCATCAATATCTTTTGCAGCTAAGCCTAATTGCTGTAAGTAACTTGCAAGTAATCTCGCAGACCATACTTCACCATGAGCAAGTAATGCTGATTCAGCCAAGAGCTGCTGCTTTGCTTGTTCAGCCAATATTGCCAACTCTTGCTGTAATAAACTAAGTGCCTGCTGTTTTACTTGCGCCGTTAGTAACTGCTCAATCAAGGTTCGCTGGTGATTATCTAACAATAATAAAATATCGCTAACAGCTTGTAGATCGCCCTGCTGGTAACTTTGCCACAACTTAACCAAAGTATTCGTTGTTTTGCCTGCAGCAGAAACAACAACGCAATCACCCACTTCGCTATTAGCTAAAATTATATTTGCGACTGCTTGATAACGCTCTGGCGAACTTAAGCTCGAACCACCAAATTTATGTACTATATTAACCATTATTCTTACCACAATGCCGTATGTGCAGGCGTTAGTTTAAATGAGCTTGATTGTTCATCTTGCTGT
>Ga0115572_10001905_pt1 | contig 16871 bp, 11 predicted proteins | sample COGITO_mtgs_1206_FD_88681 | JGI IMG/M metagenome (GOLD analysis project Ga0115572, IMG submission 88681) | Pelagic marine microbial communities from North Sea - COGITO_mtgs_120607 | ecosystem: Environmental > Aquatic > Marine > Epipelagic | place: Germany:Helgoland, sampling site Kabeltonne... | reverse complement strand
TGTCAATCAAATCATAAATAACGAGAAGAATCACTTTGAGTTGAAATTAAAAATGGGAGATTGGTAAAGTAAGTGTTGTTGTTATTGTATAATGAGTACAGAGGGTTTAACTGGGACTTAAATGTTTGGTTATAATTATTAGTAGTAAAAAATGAGTCTTTATTTTTTGATAACATCCCCTCGTAAGGTGATTTAGACGCACTTAAAAACATGTAGGGTGTGAATGAGTTTGAAACATCTTGAAGTCTAGCATTTGAACGACCTTCATCAAATCTTGATTTAAATACTTTTTGAATAGCACTATAAGTAACCATAGAATTTTTGGCAGTACTACGTAACTTTAAAGGATTTGATAACCTTAACTCATTAATATTCGTTGAGTTTGAATCAATAGATGACAATGACGACGAGTTGAATATATCTTGTGTTCATAAGTTGTCATCAACATCAGCCCTAAAAGAATCTAGAACGTGTGCATAAGAATTTGGTGTAGTTGTAGGTGATTTTATAGCGTATGAAGTAATATTATTAGTACTTAAAACGTAATTAACCCCTTTAAAGTTTTCATAAGTATCATCAAAGGAATCAGATGTGACTTGTGTTGGGAATTGTCTAAAGTCTTGAAGAGACGTATGAGTTGTTAATGGAAAAAAGTCCTCAGTTACTACTGGTAGACTAGTAGTCGCTATAGGATTTGAGACAATTTTATCGTTTTTGAACTTAAATTGACGTGTTAAATTATTAAATAATGCATCTTGACCATTAAAAGTACTACGTGTTTTATAGTTTAATAAAACACTTAAATACTCATCATGATTAAAAGAGTTATAAGAGGATTCTCAGTAAGAATCTTCTAGTAACTCAAGTGTTTGTCAGTTTTTAAAATCGTACTCAATATATTCAGTAATTAATGGGAAGTATGAATTTAGCATACTTTCAGTATTATTTAGTACAAATGAAATACGCTTATCATTAATATGACTTCAATAGGTATTTCAGTAAGTTTCGAAAATAACGTTAGGGGCAGATTCTTCCTTACTTTGAAGTAAGCTAGGAGCAGCATTATCAGTAAATGTTCTATCAAAACTTAAATTTTTGACAGCAACATTTGAAGATAAAACTGGGTTATGACCTGCAGGGAAAGTAGTAGAGGTAGAAGCAAAACGATTTAAATCAGAATAAGAAGCATTACTAGAACTTAAAGAGGAGTACACATCATTAATTGAATTGCTACTAGTATCTAAACTATCAGTATTTAAGTTTTTTTGAGGATTTAGTTTACCAGTTAAACGTACCGTACGTTCTGAAGGAAGTAATGATTGGTTACCGGATTTTAAGTCTTCAAAATCATAAGAAACTGTAGAGTTTAATTTATTAATATTGGAGTTTAGAGAAGTATTGAAGACTTCGAACTCATGATTGTCTACGGAAGTATTTAAGTTATTAGATGTAGGTAGGTGGGTTTTAGACCCTTTAGTAGATAATTCATATTTAAGGGGGTTATTAAAATTTTTAGAGTCAGTGAGTGAGTTTAGTTGGGAAAGATTTAACTCTGAAGTTGTATTAGTACGTGATAACGTATTAAATACACTAGCGGTGTTAAGTGAGTTAGTTGTGAAATCATTTGATTGAGTAGGTTGTGAGTAATTTAAATACTTATTTACACCTTGACTATCTAGATAAGAATTAGTTTGGTTTTTATTTGACATCTTTGAAAGAAAATTATGTTGACGGAAGGTACCGTAAGATGTCGAATTTATTAATGATGTGTCATTATAGTAAAGATCAACTAATTTTGTAAATCTAGAGTTAAAGTTAGTTGTAGGTATAATAAGTCTTGTTGATTAGTTTTAGAGAATGTTTGGATTTTTTTAAAGGCGTTAGAGGCTTGTAAAGTATTACCACCTACACTATTTAGGTCAGTGAAGTTAAGAATATTAGTATTTTCGTTTGGGGATAAGATTAAGTGGGATGGTGTATTTGTGTTTTGACCTAACTGATTATTTTGATAGTGTTTTCATAAGTTACTTGATTCGAGTGTTTTAGAGCTTGAAGTTGTATACTTGAGTGAGTTTCCAGCAAAGACCGAGTAATTAGGGCTTACCGTGTAATTTAAATCAATACCTTTGGGGTAGAAATATTCTCAACCCCACTGATAGGCTCTAATACCTACAACCATTTCACCAGTACCAAAACCATCGTAGTAATCGGCAGCATCTACAGACTCACTAACAATAATAGAGATAGCTCACGAAACAGGTACACAAGCAGTAATTAGATCCGCACATTTTGACCGACTAACTCCTCTTGTTTCACGTTTAGGACGTGTTCTTTGATTACATCACCTTACAACATTAATAAAAGTTATGAAATAGAACATAATAAGTGAAATAAAAAAGAATCAAAGTCAGTGTTGGTATTGTAAGATATTTAAAAATCATAAATCCTCATGTGCAAAAGAAGGGGATGCTATAAAAGGTTCAGGGTAATATAGTTTTACGTCTGGGGTAGAGAGAGCGTCGTATAATGTACCATCTGTATCATAAGATAAAACTTCAAACATTTCTAAATCTTCACGAAATTGAGGGAAAATATCACGTAGTTCGTCAACGTTGTAATGTGGTGAGGTGGAGGATTGCATACTTTGAAATAAAGTTGCAGAAAAGTCAGTAAAGTTTGCACCTATGTTTGAACTGGCATAGCTGCTAATCGAGTCATTGAATAAAGTACTTTCGAAGAAAATTTGTGTATCAACGTTTAAGTATAACTCTCTTAAATTTTGTATTGTAGGAAACGTAAATTGATTTAAAGTATTTTGATAAAAATGAATTGTCAATTCAGGATTCGTATCAAGTTTACTTCAATCATGCATAAACGTAACGAGATAATTCTCTACATTAAAATATAAGGCTGAGTTATTATATAGATTTGAAAAAGATTCACCTTTAATATGATTAAACAGTGACGTGTTACTCATAAGTTATTAAATACTATGATTTAGTTTTAGATCATTGATTTACACTACTAAACATTGACTGCTGTGTAGTAAAATTCTGATTACGTATAATAAAACCGGAGGTGTTAGCATGTAATAGTCTGTAATTTATAATTTGAGAATAGTTTAAGAAGTTGAATACACGTTGAATTAAAAAACAAATTAAAATGGCAGCTAAAAGGCCAAATAATAGACTAAAATTTACTATAAAGAACTCAAAACCATTTAAACAAAAATATGTATCACGTAACGTATTTAAATCTGTTACCTCTGCTGAATGATAAATTAAGTAGTAATCCATATAAGAAATTTTAAAAAACCAAGTTTTTAAAAGATCTCCATTAAAAGTATTATCAGCTGGATTAGCAATAAAATAGTATAATATTATCATGGAAAAAGTAGTTAGTAATAAGGTAAAAAAATGACGTGCAGATAAATTAAAATAGGATTTTTGGAATAAGAAAGATGTGAAATGTAAAATAAAAATGAAAAAAACTAAACCTACACCTAAATCAATAACCCATAAAAACCCGATATAAATATCCGCATCATTTATTAAAGCTAGAGTACCGACAAGCATTAAATATAAGAAGCCTGTATACAAAAGAATTAGTAAATTTGTACTACAAGTATAAAATAAAATAGAAAGTAAAATTAGTACTTCTAATAAAAATATATTATTAAATAACATTTATAAATAATAAGAACTAGATATTTTAACGCTTTAACCTCGTATACTTTACAGTATTTTCAGTTAAAGTTTAACTTATAATTGTAGTCTACAATTAATCTTTAGGAAAAATTATTAGAAAAGCTTCCTACTTAAAATATTATTCAGTAGTTATCTTATCATGATTTAACGATACAACATGCTTAACTTAAAACAATTGTATAATCATAGATCATTCTATCTCAGTCCTCTCGTACTAAAGCAAGGGTCTAACATTTTTCAACTTAATAGCAGATAGGGACCAAACTGTCTCACGACGTTCTGAACCCAGCTCGCGTACCATTTTAACGGTAGAACAGACCGACCCTTGGAAGATTGTTCTCAACCAGGATATGGTGAGCCGACATCGAGGTGCCAATCAACTCCGTCGATGGGAACTCTTAGGAGTCATTAGCCTGTTATCCCCGGCGTACCTTTTATTCGTTAATCGATAATTTTATCAAAAAATATTATCGGGTCATTATGTCAAGTAAAATAACATTTACTCTTTAAAAATTTGTCAATTTTTAAATCAGATTAAGTATGATTCATTATAATACTCACGTAGCACATACGTTTTACAAAATCTTTGAACACCTCCGTTACTTTTTAGGAGGCCACCGCTCCAGTGAAACTAGCATCCTTACAAATTCAAATAAATATTCGTTTTTTTTATACTAAACTTAAGATTAATATAATTACGGTCGTTGAAATATTCTTCCGTAATATATGCTAACGCTAAAGTAATATAAGGTTCTAGTAAAGGTGCACGGGGTCTTTCCGTCCCGCTATTCAGTCTAGGCATTTTCACCTAGTTTTCGGGTTCACTAGATTATAATTGGAGACAGTGGGAAAGTCGTTACACCATTCATGCAGGACGGAACTTACCCGCCGATGAATTTCGCTACCTTCGGACCGTCAGAGTTACAGCCGCCGTTTACTCTGGCTTAGACTAATAAGCGTAACTTATAATCTTTAACCGTGGAGAACTGGGCAGGTGTCAGACTTTGTACATCATAATTAAATTTTGCAAAGTCCTGTGTTTTTGATAAACAGTCGCCATCCCCTCTTTTATGATACTTTATATTAAAGACCCCCTTCTCCAAATGTTACAGGGTAATTTTGCCGAGTTCCTTCAATTATATTCTTCTATCACCTTCGTATATTCTACTTATTCACTAGTGTCAGTTTTAATACGGTAATTAGAAATGGGCAATCTTGATCTAATTTTAGATAGATGGTGTAGATATTTTTCTAGCCACTAAAACCCCACTTACTCTTTAAGTTAATATGTAATAAGTGAGGCATAATGTGTCAAATCTACACTCTTCTCATTAAACTTTCGACATTAGTCTATTTCTTAGAGACCGTTTTTTACATAAAAGTTTTCCTTTCTTATGAAACTCTAGAATTTTCGGTGATTATGATAAATTATTCATAATTTTACGTTACTATCACTAGCATAATTAAAACTGATTCTTTAAATTAATTTTACAATTAATCGTCATTAGATTACAGAAAACTCCACTACCAAACATTATATTATTTTCGCAGCTTCGGCGAATAACTTTACTACCTCTACATTATCGAATTAACAAGAACTTAATATTTATTATCGTTATATTTTATTAACTTAGTGAGCTTTTACTCTTTCTTTAATGAATGGCTGCTTCCAAGCCTATCCCCTAAGTAATGTATTCTTATTAAATCTTCTGACTTAGTTATTCTTAAGTGCCTTATCTTACGATCTGGGCTGTTTCCCTCTTGACTTATCACCTTGGCGCGTATAAGTCTAAATTTTTGTATTTATTAATTTATATTAAAAGTTTCTTGAAATATAGTCTAATATTCAATCACCGTATATAAAGATTACTTAACCCTAAATTAATAATCACAAAATCGTTACTAAAATAATTTTCGTGGAGAACCAGCTATCACTAACCTTGAATGGCCTTTCACCCCTAATTACAGATCATCCCAGAATAATGCAACATTCACGGGTTCGGTCCTCAGTTTTCACGTCAACCTGTCCATAATTAGATCGGTTAGCTTCGGGTCTAATATATATAACTTTAGTTGATGAATTACCTACGCCTACTTATAAGTTAAGCTTGCTATATATATTAACTCGCTAGTCCATTATACAAAAGGTACGTTATCGCTAAAGCTATAACAGTATACACATTAAGTTTCAATAGATATTTCACTTCTCACGTTGATAAATTTTCACCTGTTTTTTCACAATACTTTTTTCTATCGAAACTAAGTTGTTAAGCCTAAGAAGTTGATTCTCCTATATTCATTCATATAATTTCATTCTATAAACTACTTTATATACTACTTTAAAACACAATAGTTTATCAAAAATAAACTAACTTTTAAACTACTTTTTAATACCTCTAAAAACTAAAGAGGTAATGTCTGTGTAGAAGTTTAATACATTAAATAAACTAAATACTGATCAGACAGACTTTGTAGGCTCACTAACGGTTAATAAGGGTCGAATACTAAAACATAAGAAAACTGTGTACATTGTAAGGAAGTAAAAATCTCCTGAATCCACTAATTCAAAACCGAATTTTTCAGATACTAAAAATCCTAGGAACCCAGCAAATAAAGCTGCAGCTCCACCAGAAACGATATCATACGCAGGGGAACGCGAGTATTTAAGTTTTGTATATAACTTTTCTTTACGTAAAAAATTAATATTAATTAGGTTTAGAGTTGTGTTGAGGTGATTACTGGAAGTATTAAACTGTGAGTTAACTAATATTGGTAGGTTATACTGAGGTTCAGATTGTTGATTAAACTTAGTCGAGCCTGTAACTAAGATGTCTAAAGTTTTAACATATTGTAAGAAATTAGGCTCATTAGGTTTTTGGGTAATAAATTTGGATGCTCAATATTGTGAGTTTTGTATGTTTTTACTGTTTTCAAAGTCAAGTACTATATGATTTGCGTAACGCATATGTGAGAGTAATGGGATTCGAACCCATAACCGTCAGATCAAAAGTCTGCTGCTCTACCGTTGAGCTATACTCTCTCAATTTAAATAGTGTTTACTAAAGTAAATTTAGAATTTTTGAACTTATTACTCTAGGAGAGGTGTTTTTTTTTCTGGATAAGTAATTATTAGTTAGAAAAATATAGCTTAGGTGGAAAGAAGTAAAGGTGCCTTTAAAGTTATACCAATTACTATATAAACTAGAAATAGTATATATATTAAAAAAATTTAGTTGGAGTTTTTTACAAGTTCGTACATTGAACGCTTTAGGTTTTAACAAATTTGTGTTGTACCTAACTACAGATATATTTTGATTAAATTTTAATGCCACTTATATATTAGGATCGTAGTCATAAATTTGACATATCCATAAAGTGTTGATTACTTGATTGCTTCTGGATATGAATTAGTAAACGTATAAAAAATAGGTGTATAAAAACACTATCGCTTGAAATAGGTAAAGCGAAGTTTACAGTATAAAGGCTTGTATGTAAGGGTACTAACCCGAAAGTAAAAAAGTTATTACGATGTAAATAAAACAAGGTATTTTTATGATATAGTACATCAAAAACAAACGCTAAGTGAAAACCTTGCTTACTTAAGTAATTAAAGAGTAAGAATTCAGCTTTCATAACTTTATTACGTGAAGAGTAAAAGGAGGGGGATACGTATTTTCAATAGGAATGTAATTTTTGTGTTAATTTCCAGTTAAAACTAAGAAGTTCTGTTTTAAATAATGGGGTAGTGAAGGATAGTATAGGTACTTGATAAAAAAAGAGGTTATAAAATAAATGATACATGTCTACCCACTTTTGCTTTAATTTCGATAAGTTAAATGTACTTATATTTAAATCTTTATTAGAAATAAAATTGAACTTGTGTGATGGGTGAGCCTGTGACGTTAAAAGTGTTGTCTGTGTTAATAAGGTGGTATAAACCGGGAAAAGCTTTAAGGATTTTTGAGTATTTAGTATAGTATTTCCGTTAGAATTTATCTTCTTAAAGGAGTTATACTGATACTTAGCGGAATATAAATCTGATAAGTAGGGGGTACTAAACATATTAATTTTAGGTAAAGAGGAATTTATAAATCCCCATGAGGACTTAAAAACATGTTTTGATCAAAAACGTGAAAAAAAAGAGTAAAATAGTTGTATCTGGAAAAAAGTGCGATATTTAGGGTGAGATATTTTTTCAACTTGTCACATATAAGGGTAAATAGTAAGACTCGAACTTACAGCCTCCAGAGCCACAACCTGTTGCTCTACCAATTGAGCTATATCTACCGTATAAATAAAATTAAAATGTTAAGTATAAATAAATTATTACTAAAGAGGAAAGGGTTGAGTTCCAATAAGTATGTCTAAATAACCAGTATTGTGATTGGAACGATAAATTAATTAAATATAAAAGGGAGGAGGTAGTAAGAAATAAGATATAAAAATTAATTTGAGTAGATAAATAATTTGACATAGAAGAGATATAAAATATAATATGCTGCTTAATATTAAAAAAGGAGGTTGACATAATTGTATCGATTGTTACGGAATAATTAAGAATTACTAATAATAAAATTTCTCCAAAGAAAAAAAAGAATATTCAAAATGTGAATAATACATAGGTGGTAAGTTTAGAAGTAATAATTGTAAATTGGAAACGGTGTAGAAATTTATGACCTCCATTTAAGCTAGAGGCTTTTAAAAGTGTTAGGTTTTGGAATAAACCTGTAACAGTTCATGCTGAAGAATAGACACCTATAAAACCTTTTTTAGGCCCAAACATAACTATAAAAACTAAAATAAACATATATATTGGTGTGAAAAAAAAACTAACAAGTCAGCAACCACGAACAAATAATGATATAAAGTCATCTCTCAGTACTTGGAATAATAAAAACTCTTTTCCAATAAAACCAGCACTATAAGGTAAACCAGCTAAGTTGAAGCAGGCTCCGAATAGTAATATAGTGATATCAAATGAGTATAAAAAGGCTCCACCCATTTGACGCATATCTGTATTACCACTAAAAAAATGGACAATATAACCAACTAGTACAAATAAGAAAGCCTTGTTAAGTGCGTGGATAATTAAGTATATTAAAACCTCTTCATAACAACAAAAACCACAACCACAAACTAAGTAACCAATTTGACTAATAGTGGAGTAGGCTACTAACTTCTTAATATCATTCTGAAACGTAGCAGTTATAGAACCGAACGCTAAAGTTAAAGCACCGAATAAAACAAGATAATAATTTGTAAAGACCGTAAATTCAAATAAAACAGAAAAACGAATTACTAAAAAAATTCCAGCAACAACAAGAGTTGATGAATGGATTAAAGCTGATGCTGGTGTTGGTGCCTCCATGGCATCAGGTAACCAGACATGAAAGAAAAACTGAGCAGCTTTAATTGCCCCTGAAGTTACTAAACAAAAAGAAAATAAAGTTATAAAATGTCAAGCTTGTTGACCTATGAATATATAATGAAATACGTAGAAAGGTATTTGTATAAAAATTAATGATAAGTCAGTAGTAGAGAAGGTATTTATTGTTAAAATAAATGAAAAAAACATAAACATATCACTTATACGTGAAAATACAAAAGTTTTCATAGCAGCTTTAATAGTATATATACGCGTTGAGTAAAAATTAACAAGTAAAAATGAAAATAACCCGATACACTCTCATGAAAATAAAATTAAAAAATAATCATAACAATAAAATAAGAAGACAACACTTGTTGCAAATAGATTTAGTAGATATAGTAATCGATTAATAAAGGCTTCTCTGTACATATACTCGACACCAAAGTATAAAGCAAACATAGTTAGTGTGAGTACTAAAGATGATGATACTAAGGCTAAACTATCAATACAGAAAACTAAATGAGAATCAACTAATTCTAAACAAAAAAATCAGCGACCGAAATCAATAAAGCTGTAGTTACCATTTATTAATACAAGATATAATTCATTTAATGAAAGTAGTAGTACAGATGAAAACGTAATTAAAGATCCGTAAAATGTTCCTATAGGACCCAATCAACGTTTAAATAAGAATATAAAAAGGCAGTGGAAAATTAGTAGTACAGGGGCAAAAGTAAATAATGACATTATAGTCTGATTTAAAAACAACAACATAGTTCTATTTTAACCTCATTTGAGTAAACTATATTAATTTAATAATGATGTAATTTAAAGTAGTAATTATTACAAAAATTAAGTAATTGAAAATGTTTAGGTACTATAATGTAAGAGTACCAAAGAGAGAAGTTAGTAAAATTATTTATGTAGGAGTGTGTTAATAAGTATAGTATATAAATTATGAGAGTATTATAGGTATTTTTATGAAATGAAAAACTTAGTACAGGTATAGGTACTAAATATACTTTATCCAGGTTAGGTTTTAGGACTAGTTTCATAGATTCTAGATCCTTAACTGTGTAGTATATTAAACTTTTTGTAAGATTACTTGTAATTAACCCGTACTTTGTAAATACTAAATTTTTGAAGAATTTTATAAAAGGTTTGCGGTAGAACGTAAATAGTAGTTTTACTACAAAATGGGGTACAAGAGGTTTACTTAAGAATTGGTTGTAAGCAAATAAAGTATTTAACTTTAAACATAAGTAAAGTAGTGAGGTTGATTCATAACGTGATAAGCATATAGCTCGTTGAGTACGTAAATTAAAAGGATAGTTATTATAAAAATTCTGTACTATAAAGCTTTGGATAAGATTGTATTATAAGCTAATTTAAGTTTACTTAACCTATTTATATTGAATTAACTTTCCTAGAATATAATCTTTTTAGTTCAAAAAAAATGCATAACGTAAAGCACGATTAATAACATAAAGGAACTTAACAAGTTTAATGAAAGTACGTCATTAATTGTAATAATAAATGGAAATATTCTACCCCCAAGCATCATACCTTGATTTGATATATCGTGTGTTAGTGAGTACAAGAACGAATATACCTCTACAGTTGTGTCATTTCAAATTGTATTTCACGTAAGGTTTAAGGAGGTACTTAGGTACTGAATTAGTGTATAATCTAGTGATAAATTATTCAGATTTAACACAGTTTGGTGACTTGTTGTTTTTGTTATACATAACAAATTATAAAAACTAGAGTCTATTAAACTTCATTCAGTAAATACATAACTTGCAGTTAAAGCACTTAACCATATAAACATTATAAAAGATCAATGCATAAAAAAAGATAAACGTTGTGTAAATTGCGTATACATAAGTAAATTAATAATGTAGTTATATGGAAAATATATACAGTAAAGAAATGTAAGTTGGTTATATTTTCAAAAATATATAATAATTAAAAATACTAACTGTAGACTGTATTTTTCGAATATTAAGACGTAATTTACTAGGTTAACGTTAAAAAGTTTTCATAGAAAATCGTTTATAAGAGGTATAAGGCTATACAATAATTCATAACAAAAAATAAATATAATTAATAAAGAGTATAACCTAATCATATTAAATTTATATATCAGTTTAATTGAGTTTTTCACTAACATAGACGCGTATAAATACTTTGCGTTTAGAAAAAGTTTTACTGAGTAGTAGTAACTTATAATTATAATTAATGTATACAAATTCGTATTATCAATAAAATTATCAATTTTAGTACCAAAATTATGAGATACTAAATCAAAATTTAACTGTGTAAAAAAGTATACTTGTAGAATGATTAAGAACATAATTAAATACTCAGTTCATTGTTTTGAAAAGTTCTGTTTATTTCGATTTTTATGAAATAATGCGATAAAGAATATTAGTATTATTAACCCAAAAACCTCAGAAGGGTCTCAATTTCACCAACCCCCTCATGAACCCTCCTGTAGAGCTCATCATCCACCTAAAGCAAGAGTTACTAAAAGGGTTAAACCGGCTCATATAGAACTCCTTAATAACTTAATCTCAGATTGTTGAGTATAAAATAATGAGTTAAAATTTATAGTTAGTAAATGTGTGGTAAAACAGTACAGTATAACCCATAAAGAGCTTCAGTACAGTAAACCGGGATGGTATTTATTAATACTATTTAAAAGTAAATTATTATAGTATTCAGATTTCAGAGGAATTGAGTAGGGATTCGTATTAAATAATCAATATAAGTGTAGGTCAAAGATTGTATTGTATAAAATAAAAAATATTACTAAAGTACACAGAGTATGTTTAAGATAATTACGACTAGTTAACTGATACACTACTATAAGACCTATAAATAAGGGTATATATCAAAAAGAGGTTCAGAGAAAATAATAAAGATTTACGTAAAACTCATTACCAAGAGTTCGTGAGTAGAGGTCTCATATATTTAAGGTGTAGTTAGAGTAATTTAAGAATCATAACAAGCTTATACATAGTAAAAATTGGTTAGACATGAATAATATACTTGTGTATATATTAAAAATCATAAAGTATTTAGAAAAAAAATCAGTCAACCAAGTGATCTATAAGTAGGGTGTAAGAAAACGTATACGTATACTTATAAAAGACCAGGAGTAGTATATTTTGATAAAAGTAAAATAGAGTCAAGCTCCAATATTCAAACATAAATTATAAGTAAAACAAAGGTACGTAAAGAAATGAATCATGATAGCTGAAAAATAAAGGTGGTAGTATAGAAAATAAGTTAAAACTGAACCACCCTCCTAAGAAAAAAAGTATAAAATGGAGTACCGAAATTACTAAATGAAAGTATTCTGCTAGGAAAATCATTAAGAGCATAGGTCCATTATATTCTGTAGAGTAACCTGCTACAACTTCAGACTCCGTCTCTGCGTGATCGAATGGAGCACGTTTCGACTCTAGAAATAAAACTATGATAAAACCTGACGCAGCAGGGGCATAAATTACAATGTATCAATAAGAACTTTGTGTTAATACAAAATCATGAAAATTAGATGATTGAGAAATTAAAACTAGCATAGAATAAAGAACAGTAATAAAAATATCTAAAGAAATCATATGAACTAAACCTCTAACCGTACCTATAATAGCATAACGTGATTGAGATACTAAACCTAAGACAGAAAAGAAAATATTTGATAGGAGTATCAGTATTAGGTGGTAAAGTATCATTGAATCAACAGAGTCAACAAGAAATAAACTAGGCCCTCAAATAAAATTTAGAGAGAATAGTAGTTGCGTACCAAACAGTAAAGATAAGAAAATAGGAGCCATAACAGTTGCTGGTCGTGGAATTAAAAATATTTCTTTAGTAAGCATTTTAAATAAATCCGCAACAATTTGGAATGCACCGTTACGACCTAGAAGAGTAGGACCCATACGTCTTTGTGAAAAGGATAATAATTTACGTTCAGTTAAAATAACAAATAAAGTTAACACTACGACTATAATTGAGGAGATAAGTACACCTTCATGCATAAATTATAAAAAAGCAAGTCTATAGGAATTGAACCTATGCGTATTTGAGTATGAATCAATACGGTAGCCATACTGAGACTTGATATTCCTATATAACTAAATATATAGGATTGTATACATTGAAACATAAAGTAAGAATAGGGATATGTAAGTATATATAATAGTATTTAACATGTCTGCAACATTAGTTGTTTCGAATATTGAAAAGTTATGCCCAGGTCATATTAAGTAATCAAGGTATAATCTTACAACATTTTCAAACATAAAACGCTCACTGAATATGAAACCAGTATATATTACAAACTGACGAACTCATAAATCTGCTGTTTTTTTTTGTAGAAAATCAAAAAGGAATCCATCCTGTCAAATATACTCACTACGTATATAATATTTTTCAATAAAGTTTGTTTGGGATAACATATTTAGGGAAATATCATTAATAAGAAATGAAACATATGTTACTAAAATATTTAATTGAGTATTTAGTTGTTTTACAAATAACATTTATATTTAATTACTATTCTTGTCAGTATAGAGCATGACGTTCGTAATCGATCTGTAAACTAATATAGAGTACTGTAAAGAAGAGTATAAGAAGTAACGTATCGTATAAACCTAAAAATGTAATACCAGATACAAATGGAAATAAAAATACTAACTCTATATCGTATAAAAGGAAGAATACACATATTATTAAAAATTGAATGGAGACTTTAATTGGTTTCTGTGTTTGAGGTTTAAAACCACACTCATAGAAATCACGTCGGGTATTTTTCATAAAACCAAAACGACGTAATATATCTTTAAATGATAAAAATGTTAATAAGTTATATATTAAGGTTGTTAAAATAAAAATAGATAATGTCGATGATGCTACTTCATAATCTCCCATAATATATAATAAATTTATACAAGTGTGAATAATAGAAAACTAAAAAATGTAATACAAAGTAGGATAAAGTTAAACCTTTTTTTAACAACAAATAAAATGGAAGGTGGCATTGAATAGTAAACTAAATTTCGAAATTGATACTTAAATTGTAAGTTTTGAATACCTGAGTTTAACATTTATAAATTTAATTAACGAAATTTACTTACAAAATTTTTAAAAAAAGTTTCAGTGTTATTTACAGTAGAGTCTGAAAGTTCAGGAGTACTAACTTGTTTTAGTAATCAATTTTTTGATGTATTTGTACGTCTAGCAAATGTTTGGCTACATTGAAAAATATAATGGTCAAGTAAGTCAAGGTGATGAGCAATTCAACCTAGGTATAAATATACAAATTGTAAAGAAAATTTTACTCAAGGATTTCCAACATATCCTCCTTCAGGTTCGTAGTAATAACGACCACAAGGTAACATACTAGCAACACAGTATAGTGATAGCATGAAAATAATAAAAACAGATGTTTGTAAAATTGAATTTTGCATAGGAATAGTTGCTACATACTTATGGAAAGTATTATATAAGTTATAAAAAAGAGGGAGCATAATTAGTAAACCAAAATATAAACCCATTCACATTAAACCTTCATAATGAGTGGGTGAGATAATTAAAATACCCATAAATGCTCTAAAATATCAATGAGGAGCGACTCCGTAGAAACGGATTTCATCTAATTCAGCAATATTTCAACGTTCAAAGAAGAAGTAGTTTACAGTATAACCACTAAAATGATGCATAAAGAAATACATAAATACAAAAATACTTCAGTATCATCCATCTTGGAATTCTTTTAAAAAACCATCATAAAATCAAGAGATATAAGTACCTGACTTATCCTCGTAAGTTGTTTCACCACTATCACTATCTCATGATTCGTGACAGAATAAAGCATGTAATTGGATAAGATATAAATAATATCAGGGGGTAAAGTAATGTAAGACCATGAATCGAGTAAGTTGATCAACATTTAAATGTTTATTAGTAAAAATAATATAATATGTTTTATAAATATTATTCATTAAAGATCAAACAACGTTAGCAATAATTGTTAAAGTTAGATCACTTAAATGAGTAGCACTTAGAGAGATACCTAAACCAATAATAGCGTGGAATCACATAAATGCGTATCCACCTAAAATTCATCCATCTGACTCAGATGTAACAAAATTTTTTAAGTAGATTTTTTTCATGATATGCATATAAGATAAAAGCATTAATGAGTCAACTCCTCTAACGTGCATGTAAAATACTTCAGCACCAAAACGAGTATCATTAAACATTTCTTCTCTTAACTCAATTACGAGTCCGGGTTCAGGCATATAATATCAAGCTAAAAAGAAACCTGATAGGAGTTGCATACAAATACAAAGAAGTAACATAAATCCAATAATAGATGTTACACTTTGAAATGGTAAAATTAGTCTGTTAACAAAAAAATTTAAATATGAAAAAACCATTGAGGATAATGAAACTAAGTTTCATCCTCAATTAGTTACTAAATCTAGATTTTGAAATGTGGGGTGATATCCTCATAAAACTCTACGAACATTACGACCTTCAAGCATAATATATTATCGGTACGAACTAACTTTACCTGTTTTCTTATACACACTCTGTTTATTAAAACGTACACCACGTCCAGTAAAGATATTTATAGGACGTAATGATTTTATTTGTAAACCGACTAGTGTTAAGTCTTTTGGGGATAAACCGTAAAGCATAATACTAGTTTTACTTCTAAACTTAACAGATACGTAGAATGCATATATATAGTGTCTGTGTGCAAAACCAAATTGAGGTGTAATTGTACTTCTCTTATTTTTATAAATATAATAACCTTTACCTTTAAATTTTATTTTTACAAAGCATGGATTATTAGATAAAGACAGAAGTTGACTAAGTTGGTTTAAATACAAGTTTTTATAGTTATTTTCAGCTAAATTATTGAAACTTACTGTTCGAGTATTTAAGTCATAGTGACAGTTTGTAAAAGTAGAAGGTAAAGGTACATTTATAAAATAAGTACTTGAGTATATATATATCTTATAAACTGACTGTGTTCTTATGAATAACATATCCCATAAAAACGGAATATGTACATAACATTTATAATAGTTTAGGTGGATTCTTGCCTTATAAGTCCAATTAAATATCTTAGTTTTTATTTGGTTAGATTTTTTTTTATTGACAACATAATTGTTAGTTAATTTAGGAACCATAAGTTATACTATTTTGTTACCGTACGGTAAGTTTCTGCAAGGGTTGAACGGGAATTACGATAAACATAATTATACGAAAAGCGTTTAACTTTAGACACTCAAGTAGTTTGGGGAGAAAACAAGATGTCATGAAATAAACTTTGAAATCTTTTATCAAAAGTTCGACCAGGCTTTAGTTTAATCTCTTTAGCAAGTCAGTACATCACCCAAGATAAACGTTTATATGGGGCTATAAATTTTCAAATAAACGTAAATTTTCCTGACTTACCTCGAGTGTTTTTAAAAATTTTCTTGTCTACTTTATAAATATAAAAACTAAACATTGAAGATAAATTTAGTATATTTTTATATAAAATATTATACATATCAAGTTCAGAGGAGATATTTTTACTAGAAGAGTTAAGGTAGTGGTTGTAGGAGATTGAATTATTAATGTAACTACGTGTAGTTACGTAGTTACCTTTAGATATATAATAATTATTTTGTAAAGTTGAGAAGATAAAGCGTCAGGATAAATTAGTAGATTGCTGCATAACACTATAATGTGAAGAAAAGAAAGAATTTAACGATACCATGAAAGTA
>Ga0115572_10001903_pt1 | contig 16877 bp, 13 predicted proteins | sample COGITO_mtgs_1206_FD_88681 | JGI IMG/M metagenome (GOLD analysis project Ga0115572, IMG submission 88681) | Pelagic marine microbial communities from North Sea - COGITO_mtgs_120607 | ecosystem: Environmental > Aquatic > Marine > Epipelagic | place: Germany:Helgoland, sampling site Kabeltonne... | reverse complement strand
CTGTAAAAACAATAGGTATGTCTTTATCAGGTTCAAACCCAGATAACCTAATTAAATCTTTTGCCATTTGTAAAATTTTAATTGGTTGTCCCATTTCTAAAAGAAAAATCTCACCTTCTTTCCCAATGGATCCACATTGTAATATTAATTGTGAAGCTTCCTGAATAGACATGAAATATCTAGTCATTTCTGGATGTGTTATCGTGAGAGGACCACCTTTATTAATTTGCTTCTGAAATATCGGGATTGCACTTCCTGAACTTCCCAACACATTACCAAAACGCACTGCCATAAAACTAGTTTTTGACTCTTGATTGATCGACTGAATAATTCTTTCGGCTACACGTTTCGTTGCACCCATTACATTAACAGGGTTTACTGCTTTGTCTGTAGAAACTAAAATAAATTTAGTAGACTTATGTTTGTCTGCACAATTTACTAAATTTAGCGTGCCCCCAACATTTGTTCGAACTGCTGTCCAAGGGTGTATCTCTTGAATTGGGACATGTTTATACGCAGCAGCATGGAATACTATTTCTGGACGGTTATCAAGAAATACTTTTTCTATTTCTCTAATATTATTGATGGATGCAAGAACTGTTTTTATTGTAATTAAAGAGTCTATTTTGTCTAATTCTTGACTCATATTAAATATTTTTTCCTCGCTATGATCTAGGCAAATTAATTCAGAAGGTTTATATTTTATTGTTTGCCTAACTAATTCAGATCCTATTGAACCTCCAGCCCCGGTAATTAACACCCTCTTACCACTGATCATTTTATCAATAGAATTCATGTCTAATTTGACCTCTTCGCGCCCGAGTAAATCAGCATAAGAAACATCTCGAATACTTGAAACTGTCACTTTCTGATCCATTAGCTCATGAAGCCCTGGTACTGTTCTATATCTTTTGCCTGTTTCTTTACAAGAGTTGACTATCTTTCTCATTTGTTGGCCTGATGCTGATGGTGCTGTGATGATGACCTCATCAAAAGGTATTTTTAAAGTGGGTAATTCAGATACCTTGCTAAAAATTTTTTTCCCATGTAGCATTGCACCAGTTTTTTTTATATCATCGTCAATAAAACCTATAACTTGATGGGTTTTACTGAAAGATGTCATTAACTCTCTACAAATTTTCTCTCCTGTCTTTCCTGCACCTAACAGAATAATTCTTTTTCTCACAATATTTGATTTAATTACTGAATTTTTATGAAAGTGGGTAAAATATACACGGATTGAAACACGAATTAGGGAGGTAAAAATCTGATTAAAAACAAAGAATAATATAAGAGTTGATCTAGGAAAACCTTCAAATCCTGTAATAAATAGAACAAACATAAAACTGATCATAGATGAAATGGAAACTAGTTTGAAAATGGCATAAATATCGAAGAGACTTGTAAACTTAGGTAATCGATCATAAAGGTCAGATAAATAGAATGTTATGATTTGAATGCTGCAGAATAGAGGAATCCAAATAAGAAGAGTTTCTGTATACTCCGTTGGAATCTCAAAATCAAAACGTAAAAGAAAAGAAATTAAAAGTGCGGCTGAACAAGAAATTATATCAGAGACAATAAACTTGAGATTTCGTTTACCCATACATTTAAATTACAAAATATTATGAATAAACACCATCGGCTTTAATCGCTTTAATAAAAGTTAAAAATAAAATTCTAATGTCAAGTGATAATGATTGATTTTTTAAATAATAATAATCCATTTCAACTTTTTCATCAATTTCTAATTCATCCCTTCCATTTATTTGGGCCCACCCTGTAATACCAGGTGGTAATATTTGAATTTCTTTTTCTGTTCTTTTTTTTATCAAATCCTTCTGATTATGTAATGCTGGTCTAGGTCCAATAAGTACCATTTCATTTTTAATTATATTAAAAAGTTGAGGAATTTCATCTAAACTATATTTCCTTAAAAAGGGTCCAACTCTAGTAAATTTAATTGAATTTGAATCAGTCAGATGAGTTGCAATATCAGGAGTATGTTTGAGCATGGTTCTAAATTTATAAATAGTAAATATTTTATTGTTTTTTCCAACCCTTTTTTGCTTAAAAAAAACAGGGTTCCTATCCTCAAGATAAATGATGATAGAAATGATAGCTATAATTGGAGATAAAAGAAAAATACCTATTAAAGCAAATAATCTTTGAACTATGTAATTCATTTTTTACCTAAAGATTCATTTAATTTTATAAAGCGCTCTATTTTAAGAGAAGGATAAATATTATCAGAAATCAATTTAATTGAGTTTTCATGGAAGAACCTATTAGATATCAGTTTAGATAAAACATGAATAACATTAATTAAAAATATTGGTATTTTAATTATAAAACTTGGGTTATAGTATGATAAAATATCATTGTAATTGTATACTTTATTGTCAGATATATTATAAATACCACTTGGAATTTTATTATTAACTATCGATTCAACTGTCTTTCCTATATTTTTTATATTACAAAGTGATAATTTATTATTACCTTGTCCTATTTTAAAAAATATTCCCCTTATTTTAACTCTGCTCAAAAGGTTCAATTCAAAATTTTTAGAGTAAACTGGAGATAGTCTCAAAATCCAATAATTATTTGGAAAATTTTTCATTAAGAAACTTTCTGCTTTTAGTTTTGTAACAGCGTAAGGCGAAGATGGAGTGGTTTTATGATCCTCAAGATAAAGAGTAGATTCTAATTTCTCCCCATAAACTGATATTGTGCTAGTAAAAATGATTTTTTCAGGTAAATTGTTCAGCTCTCTTAATGATAGAAGAGTTTGTTTTAAAGTTTTTAAATTGACCTCTTCAAACATTTTATAATCTTTATTTTCCCCCTTAGAGTGAGCCAAACCAACCGTAAATATTAAAGTATCAATACTGCCTAAATCACATAATGATCTTTTGATTTGTTCTTTATCTAAAAGGTCAATTTTAAAATATTTACTGCTTGGACTATTCGCAGTTCCTAAAACCTTATATTTATGTTTTAGATTTTCAAAAAGAAAAGACCCAATATTCCCACTAGATCCGCATATTAAAATTGATTTCACAAATTATTTTTCTTTATTGTCGAGGTAATGCTTTTCACAAAATTATTTGCTATCTTTTTTCTTGAGAACTTTTTTACGAAAAGATTATTATTAATTTCGATTTTATCATTAAGAATTTTGTCAACTAATTTTATAGCCTGACGGTAATTATTAGGCTCGAAGATATAGGAATCGGGCAAATATTTCTCTAAAAAAAATTTTGATGTGCCATTCACCCCAGCTAGAATTGGTTTATCAAAAGAACCGTAATCAAATATTTTTGATGGTAAGACGTTTTCAAATGCCGGAATATCATTAAGTTGTAAAAATAAAACATCAGCATTATTATAATATTTGATTAAGAATGTTCTTTTTACGGGTGGAGTTAATTGAATATTTGTTAATTCTTCTCTGATTATCAAATTTTTTATCGTTTCGATCGAGCTACCATCTCCAATAAGTTGAAATAAAATTTTATCACCAAAATGTTTAGCAATAGGAATAACTGTTTTTTCTAAAGATTGTCCTAATCCCATGTTCCCAGCATAAACAAAACGTAAAGGTAGATTTGGTTTACACTCTTTATGAGTTTTATTTTTACGGTTGTCTATGAATATTTTGTCAATCCCATTTGTGAAAATATTTATTTTCAGACTGCTATTTTGAATATGTTTGTATTTTAAAAAACCACTTGAGACAATATTAATCCAACTAGCATTTTTGGTGACTATATTTTCAATATTTTTTATAATCTTTATAATATTCTTTCCTATGATATTATTTGAGAATTTTAACGAACTTAAGCTATCTGAAAAAACATCTCTTAAATCTAAAAAATGTGGTTTTTTAGAATATTTAGAAATAATAAATCCGGCAAATGCTGTTCCTAGTCGCGAGGATGTCGATAATATATAATTATAATCAGTTGAATGATTTAGAGAGTACCTGATAGCTTTGAACGCGAAGAAAAAGTAAGCAATTACTTGTCTATAAAATTTATTTTTATGCTCTGGTGTATTAAACCGTATAATATTGACCTTTCCAAATTTTTCTCTGTTTGGAACATTTTCCATATGTCCATATCGTTGTGGGCTTGTGGTGAGAATTGTAATTGAATCAATACTCTTATTATTATTAAATGATTCGGTTAAGGATTGGCACCTAAATGAACCAGCACAAAAATCAGGGGTGAAGTAATAAGAGAGTACAAGAAACTTAATAGTAGAATACCTTGAAAATGATTTTATTAAACAGTGCAATTAAATTAAAAAAACGATTATTCAAGTAATTTTCCCACTTATCTGAAAAGTATTCGTATTTTTTTTCTTTTGTTAAGTCAAACATTATTTTAAGCTGGCAGATATGAAGCTTGTGGTAAAACCTACTTGCTATCATTGGTAAAAAAGTCCCAGATATCTCATATCTAGACCAATAACCGAGATCGTATCTTTCTAAATTTTTAGAAATCGTTTCAGAATATTTATTAAATATTTTTTTTATCTCCTCATCATTAAAGTAAATATAATAATCGCGCAAACCCCACATCCCCCAAATAAAACCGTTTAAAATATGAGTTGGTGGGTTTACAATATATTCTTCGATCCATAAGTTACTCTCATTATCCTTAAAATTTACACCTCCCTCATTAACATCCGTTTTAAATGAGATTAATATTTTTTCCATAACTTCAAGATAAGTATCATTTTTCGTTTCTTTATAAGCACGAACAAGCACTGAAAGACCTTGTCCTTGAGCCAACCCAGAATACCATGGTGACTCTAAAAGATCTCTATATTCAAAGTCAAATTCATGCATCCAAACATAAACTCCATATGAGTTTTTTTTTAGATTTTCGACTAGCCAATCTGCTGAAATCATGAATTTATCATAATGATTTTTACTTTTTCCATTTTTCCACTTATTATAATTCCCAAGCCCCCATTGAGATATTGCGATTGGATTATACTGTTTCCCAATCACTCCGTGATAGTTTAACATGGGTACACCTATGTCATCTAAAATATCCATGTAATCAGCTTTTTTAGAAAAAACCATATAATATTGACTTATTTCATTTTTATCATAATCATTTATCATTGGTTCTTCATGCCAAAAAGATAACTGACTAGAATTATTAAATAAGTATGCACTTATGATTCTTTTCCAGTAATCAATTTTTTTTATCATTTAAGTTTCAAACTCTAATATATGAGAGATAATTCTTTCTGCTGTTTTTCCATCCCACAACTCTGGAATTGAACCTTTTTTCCAATTACCTGATAATAACTTTTTTAAACTTATTTTTATATTTTCTATTCCCGATCCTATTAATTCGTTAGTACCATACTCAACAGTCTCAGGTCTTTCTGTATTATCTCTCAGTGTAATACACGGAACACCTAGTACAGTTGTTTCCTCAGTAATTCCACCAGAATCAGTAATTACAGCCATGGAATTTTTAACTAAATAATTAAATTCAAAATAACTAAGTGGGTCAATGAAATGTATGTTTTTATTTTTATTCTTTGCCAATTTTTTCATTGTTCTTGGATGAACAGGGAAGACTATTTTAATATTTTCACAGTTCGATGCAATTTCATTTATAATTTTATTAAGAAGTTCTTTATTATCTACATTTGATGGCCGATGTAGTGTCATTACAATATACTTTTTTTCTTTTAAACCTATATTATTCCATATTTTGGGCATTTTAAAATCTTTCTTATGCTTTAAGAGTGTGTCAATCATGGTGTTACCAACAAAAAATATTTTCTTTTTTAAAATCCCATTATTGAGGAGATTACTATTTGCTGTTTCTGAAGTCGTGAAAAAATAATCGGTGATACTGTCAGTAACCATTCTATTAATTTCTTCAGGCATATTTAAATCAAATGAGCGTATTCCAGCTTCAACATGTGCCACTTTTATACCCATTTTTTTAGCAACAATAGAACAAGCCATTGTCGAGGTGACATCTCCAACAACTAAACAATAATCTGTAGTTTCTTTTTCTAATAATGACTCATATCCAATCATTATTTTTGATGTTTGCTCTGCTTGTGTACCTCCGCCGGCCCCTAGGTTTACATCTGGAAATGGGATTCCTAATTGGTCGAAAAAGTTGGTACTCATATTTTGATCATAATGCTGTCCAGTGTGGACTATACGGAAATCAATTATTTGTGTTTTTAAATTCTGTTTTTTTATTGCATCAATTATGGGTGAAATTTTTATAAAATTTGGGCGAGCGCCTACTATTAGATCAATTTTCATTTTCTTCTATCCAAAAATTTAAATATAATAATTGCCACAATTTATAAGTATTATTTTTCTTTTTTTGGTAATGTTCATCCACTAGAGAAAATACATAATCCAGTTTTAAAAAATTTTTTAATGGTCCATCTTTTAAAACTTTTTTTAGGGTTTCACAATCAAAGACATTGAAAAATGGTTCAAGAGGTGGGTTTAAACCTGTTTTTTTCCTATTTATTATAGATTTTGAAAATAGTCCCATCAGTATCTTTTTTAAGGGCTTTTTAAGATTCAAAATATTGATAAAAAATGAATCTTGCTTTCTAAAATTTTCATAGAGTATATGCTTATTAACTAATGGTACCCTTAACTCAATGCTAGCTTGCATTGAAGATTTATCTGCCACAATAAAATTATGAGGTAAAAAACCGTATAAATCTAAATAAAATGCTTTTTTAAAATCTGATTCATTTGAAACTTTTTCTAATAGTTTGGAGATTTTGTTTTTAAATATAGAGATTGTTGATCTATCAATTATTATTTTCTCAATCTCAGTTTTATTAAAATACCCTACTAAACTAGAGTATGAAAAAATAAAGTTTTTTTCAGATAAAAAAGAAAAGAACCTGTCTGTTTTTTTATTAAAGCTTGAAAACTTATTTAAAAAAAATCTAAAAGGATAAATAAAATATGAGATTATCTTAAAAATGGTTTTATACTTTACCAATTTATACCTAGGATATCCGCCATATAGTTCATCGGCTCCCATTCCGCTAAGCATTACTTTGAATCCTTTACTCTTTGCCTCATAAGCTAACATTTCAGATATCTGAAATGTAAAATCTGATATTAATTCTTCATTCAGCTTGACTATACGTTTAATTTCATCAACTGTATAAATAGTTTTAGGTAAAGTGACCGTTGACATATCTAAATTAGTTTTATTTGCAATTTTCATACTGTAATCATAATCATTACCCATACCACTATGAATTAAGTCATTATTATTATATCTAGCGGTTATACATTTCGCTTCTTTTACTTTAGAGGCAATAACAGTTGAGTCAACTCCCCCGCTAAAAAAAATACCTAAAGGCACATCACTCCTACATTGAATATCTAAAGAGCGTTCAATTAATTCGTTAGTAGTCTTTTCATGTGCTATGTTGTTATTATCATTTATTACATCAAAATAAATTATTTTCTCTGTGTTTTCAGAAATTAAATCATAAACTAATGCTTCCCCTGGCATAATTTTAATAATATTCTGAAATCCAGTATTTGGTTCATACAACCAACCATTAAATAGAAATTCTGTAATATCATATTTTGATATCTTTTTCTTTACTGATTTAAAATTAAAAAGAGATTTTAATTCTGATGCAAAAAATAGCTTCTTTTTGTCTAAAAAGTAATATAAAGGCTTTATACCTAAATGATCTCTAGCAAGGATAACTTTATTATTTATCTTATCCAAAATTGCAAATGCATACATCCCATTTAAATGATCAAAAAGATTCATTCCGTAAAAGTCGTATGCTGTAATTAAAACCTCAGTATCACTTTTAGTATTAAAAACATAACCTTGTTTGATTAGTTCGTTTCTTAATTCTATAAAATTATAAATTTCTCCATTAAAAATAATTTCATATTTATCTTTGAAGTTAAATGGTTGGTCAGATTTTTCATCTAAATCAATTATACTTAACCTACAATGGCCAAGCCCAATATATAACTTATTGTGCCTAGAAACCTTACTTTTTGAAGCATCAGGCCCGCGGTGATTCATCAAGTTTAAATTTGATTTTAAGTCAATACTTGAATTCGAAATATAACCAACAATTCCACACATAAGATTATTAAATTTGGTAGATTGTATCTAAAATATTTTTGTAAATTTTTTCTGAGTTAAACATTTGGTTATATTTTTTTATTGCTTTTATTGACATATTTGAATAATTGTTTTCATTAAAACTTAGAACACTTTTTATTAAAGCTTTATGATTATTATTTTTTATTAAATAACCTTCTTCTCCATCATTCATCATCTCAGGAATCGCCCTGAAATTAGAGGTGATAACAGGAATACCTAGTGAAAAAGATTCAATTATTATTCCAGGATAACCCTCACCATTCCAAAAAGTAGGTAAAACTAGAACCGAATAATTTTTGAGAATTTTTGTTACATTTTTTGGTTTAATAACTCCTTTGTAGGCATTACCTAATTTTATACTATTTTCGTGTATTGGTCCGTATATGTCAATCTGGATATCATATTTTTTTAAAATTTTATTTGCTTGAATAATTTCTAAAATACCTTTTTCTTTTTTAACTTGACCAATAAAAACAAATGTTCTATTAAAAAAAAAATTGTTTTTATTCAAATTATTAGAATACCTACAATTAGGAAACCATCCGATTCTAAATTTATCATTAGGATTAAATTGTTTGATCAGCATCTTAGTCTGAAGAAAAATAAAGTCTGAATAGTTTAAAGAAAATAATATTATTTTTTTAAAAATTTTTGACGATTTCATTTGAATATCTAAATCACCGCCAAAAGGTCTCAATATATATTTTTTATTAAAAATCTTTGAAAAAATAATTAGAATAGGAGAAATAAATCTTATGAAATTTCCGGATGCATTTCCCATAATTATATCTATTTTTTTTAAATTTAAAAACACCGAGATATTAATGAAGAAAAAGTTTAAAATTTTATTCTGGAAATAATTTGATTTTATAAATTTGTGAGGTACCTGGTTTCTTTTTAAAAAATTTATAAATAAATCCATTGATACTGTAGTTCCTCCAATATTTTTTCTTTTATAACCATCAGAGCTTGGTCCAATGATTAATAATTTTTTATTTTTCATAAAATATAAGCTAATTAATTTTTAAAAATATCATCATAAAATTTTAAAATACTTTTAAACCTCTTATTTGGATGATATTCCCTTGACTTTTTTTCTCCTTTTTTTATTATTTTTTTAATCCTTTCAGGTGAAAAAGCTAAAGCTTTGTATATTTTTTTTGTTATATCCTCTATGCTATGAGGATCTATGACTTGTGCTTCCGTATGTTCAAGAACTTCAAATAATCCTCCTTTATTAGATGAGACTACTGGTAAACCTGCTGAAAATGCCTCAGCCACAACCAAACCAAATGATTCTGAAAAACTTGGATGAACTAAAAGAGTCGATTGTTTCATTATTTTATTTACATCAGTTCTTTTCCCTAAAAAGAAGATCTTATTTTCTTGCCTCATATTTTTTGTCATATCATTTATTTTATCCACAAAAACATGACTGTTTACTTGGTTCATATCATATGATCCAACAAGAAGTAAAATTACATTACTTGTTTTTTGAACTTGTGAAAAAGCTAAAATTAAATTTTCTACCCCTTTATTTTCAATTAATCTACCAACATAAAGTAAAATTAAAGTTGAGCTATCTACCTGAATCTCTTTCCTAAGGTCAAAATCTTGATCAGATGGATGGTCAAAAATTATTGAATTAAAGATTGTAGTAATTCTTTTTTTATTTAGGTGAGAATATTTAGCCCATGATACAGAAACATATTTTGAGACTCCATAAAAAAAAACTTTTTTATTAATGTGAAAAAGTAAAATCCATAATATTTTTTTTTTTGAATATCCAAATTTTGAATCATAAGAGTGATGAAGTCCAACCACTAGCTTTGCTTTTGTAAAGAGAGTCGAAATTGATAAAAGTGATGAAGCGGTAACTCCATATGTTTCTATAATATCATAATTTTTTTTAGAAATTATTTTTCTTATTTTAAATGAATTGTAAATAAATTTTGAGAAATGCATATGAGGTTTATAATTCAGAAATGTGATTGGGATATTTTTATTTTTGATTCTTTTATAATTATTTTTTTCCTCATTTGTTTTATTTTTATACATTATTGCGATTTCAACATCAAAATTATTTTTTTTTAATTTTAAAGCTAATTCATAAGCCAATTTTTCTTCGCCATACATGTCATATATTTGTGTCATAAAGATAAGTATCTTCATTTTTTTAAATAAACTTTAATAATATCCATGAAAAATGTAGTGTAATCAACATAAAGGTAAGGATAAAAAAAATAATTCTAACTTGATTTTTAATTTTTATGTTATTCATATCTGGGATCAATGCAATAATATAGAAAAGTGGTAAAAACATACCAAAATGCCTTGTTTCGATTGATGTAAAAGCTAAAACTGCGGTGAATATAAAAGAAACAAGTAAAATAAATATAAAAGATACATTTTTAAATTTAACATTAGTCATTATTTGGTATATTCCTATAATTAACCTTGGAATAACAAATATCATCAGAAAAGGTTGAAAAGTCTTCAAAAAAGAATATGATGATATTGTTTGAAATCCCGTCCAAAATGGAATTGGATATAGAAATAAATAAAGTGATCCAAGAACTACTCTTATTATGGAAGGTTGATTTAAAATTAAAGATACCCCTAATGATTGTTCCTGCGCATTTTGAATTGAAAAAGATGTGTAAAATATATTTCTTTTTTCAATAATTCCTGTCAATTCAGAAAAATAAGTACTCTTTAATAGAAAATAAAATATTGGTAAAGTGAAAGAAATTAAAGAAAATAATTTTATTAATGATTTTAAAGATTTATCAAACTCTATATAGCTAGAAATTATAAATATAATTAACAGAACAGCTGGTAAACTAAAATATTCATTACGATTTAATCCCAGTGTTATTATGGATAAAAGAGATATAGATATAATTAATATTTTATTTTTAAATTTTTTTCTATTTAGAAAGACTATCCAGCAATAAATCAATATTGAAAAATTAATCAAGAGAAAGGATTCTCTTAAATGTGAAGCTCCAAAAAGCCAGTAAATACCCGAAAGTGAATATATAGATATGAAATAATCTAATCTTGAATCATCACTTATAAATAAAATTCTTACTACTTTTATCCAAAATACAATAGAAAGCGATACTAACAATATGTTAAAACTGATACCAATATATTGTAAATTTTCAATTCCTAAAAATCCGTATGCTCTATATAAAATATTCCATGTCGAAATCGCTAAAACTGATTCTGTTCCAGATACAAATAAACCTTCAAATGATAAATTTGAAGAGGTAGAATAATTATAAAAATATTCTTCGTCAATCGAGGAAAACTTAAATCCATCAATATGAAATGGGAATAGTGATGATACCCCTGCCCAAAAGCAGCATAAAAAAAATAAAACATAATAGGATCTTAATTCTTTGAACTGTTTAACCTTCAGAAATAGAAGTATTACTCTTCCAAAGATTAAATGTAACGAATAAACTAAAAATGTAAATAAAGTATAATGTACAAAAGACTGTATTAGAATACCAAAAATTCCTAGAAATATAAAAACATAATGTATTTTATTATTAGAAATAGTTAACAATTTTTTAATTTATTTTAATTATACTACAAGAATTAAAACTATATTGATAGAATTTTAATAGTATTTCCATGAAAAACCTTCTAAAGTTTTCAATTTTAAATCTAATTACAGCAGGTTATCATTGATAATCCAGCTTAAATCACTAATCAAATATTTTTTTTCAAATAGAGGTGCATTACTTAAAATAAACCCATTTTGTACTTTAAGATTAGAATAACCATGCATCCCTAAAGGTGGGATAGTTCGTCTGAAGAAATCAGGGAAACATATAGTTTCAGTATTTGCAAACCATATAATATGTTTTTTACAGTTATAATTTTTATATAGTATGTGACTCCACATAAAATTCCCATTCTGTTTTAAAACCGAAATATTACTGAGCTTACTCCATATGTTATTCAAATGAGAGCCCCAAATTCTAAAAGCAGTCGAATCAATAAAGTATGTATTATTGGAATTTGAAATATGTTTAAGTATGTACTTTTCAACGTTAATTTTGATTTTAACATTTAACATACCATGTGGGCTAAATATAAAAATCTTTCCAGAAGGATTTAAATTAAGGAACAAAGAACATGTTTCCTTTATATCTGTGTCAATTTTTTTAATTTTCTCAATATATTCAAAATCTTTTTTAATACCATTATTATGCATATGTAGGTCTAATTCTGAATTAGCATAAAGATATATATCATTTTTATTTTCAATTAATTTCTGATTTAAAAAATCTAAACGATTATTATAATCTATTTTTTTATTGTGAATACATAAATCGTCAAAAAGGTTTAATATTTTTTTATCTTTTATATTAGCCTGATTGTAAAAACTTGTAGGATAAGAATTAAACTTAATTTGAGGAATTTCTGAATCTTCAGTTAATGAAAACCTTGATAAAAACTTGTATGGTATATGATTTACTGAAAAAAATTTTTCGCCAGTTTGAATAATTTTTTTTTGAAATATTGTTCTTATCTTTCGTTTTACTTTGTCTAAAATGTGTAACTGAAATCCAAAATTAGCAATAAAATCAATTGATATGTCAAGAAATTTAAAAAAAGTAAAATAGGGTTTATTTTTAATATATCTATAATTTGATGCTTCTGTATTATAATCAAAAGCAAAAAAATTATTAGTTACTTTTGCAGGTTGCCCTGAATAAAACTCACTCCTTTCACAAAATGGTGCTGATTTCTCAAGTAAACTATATGAATTCTTTTTTTTAAAATCCTCCAGATATGGAGTATGTTTCGAATTTATGTCATCAGGGTTAAAACCATCTAGTAAAATTATTAGAGCGCTCATATTTCATTATGTTTAATTATTTCTTTAAAATATAAATTTTTACAAACATGGTAAAATTGTTCAGATGTGCCCTCTTTGTATATTTTTATCCCTATTGAAGAAGCTAGATACTTTAAATAAATAATAATATGATGATTTTTATTTGTTTTCGATGCTACTTTACCTGATTGAATATATCTTTCTTTAAACCATTTTTTATTCATTCTAGAATTATCGACATTATGATAAACAAGTGACTCGCCACAATATATTGGTTTTATACCTTTTTTAGTATATCTAATTGCTAATTCTGTCTCCTCTCCACGTACTATTGTTTGCTCTGTTCCACTTAAACCTAAAGAGATGTTAAAGTTACCAAGTTTTTCTACTAGTTTGCGCTTAATCAGAAATGAAGGTCCTAGTGGATATATACTTGGTGGGTAATAACGGTTTTTTTTACCAATATCATACCATCCATAAATATAATCAATTTTATCACTAAGCCAGATAGGACGTGACGTAGAATATTTTAATTTTATTCTACCCCCGGCTAAACCCGGCATTTTAGTTTTGATAAGTCGATTGTAACTGGTCAAAAAAAATTTATCAAAAGTAATATCATCATCAGTGAAAACTAAATATTCTTTGGAAGAGACCTTTATTCCTTGATTTCGAGATTTGGATAGACCTTGATTCGGGAAAAAATGGTATTTAATTTTATTGTTTTTTTGAATCATGTGATCAACAACAGTTCTTGTATCATCATTACTATTATTGTCAATAATAATAATTTCATAATCAACGTTTTCGTCTTTAACAGCGACTAAAGAAGTTAGACACCTTTTTAGTGATTTGCTGTTATTAAACGTGCATATAATTATACTTATTCCCATTTAATATTTAATTCCATCCCATTCTTGTCTTGATAACAAATTCAATCACCTCACTTATATTCTTATATTCTTTGTTAAAAATAAATGAACAGAGCTTAATGATCCTTTTTACTTTTTGTTTTGGTATTAAAAAACGATTCATAATTAATAATAATTGTAAGTATGTTATCATCAAATCTTTTAAAAAAATTTTATCTTTTAAAATGCTAATGAATATTTGAGCTATTCTTTTTGGTCGAACCCAAAAATAAATTAAGTATATTTGATTATTTTGAAGTAAAAAACAATGACTTTTACGTAATTTTAAAAATTCTTTTTCTGTAAATTCGATAGTCCTATTAAAAATATCAGCTTCATCAAAATTATCAAAAATAACTTTATTAGGATTTAGTTTTATTTTATATGCCCAGTCAATAAGATTTTTTTCTTGAATTGAATATTGTTTTGAAATCTTAGCTTGATCTCTATTTTTAACGTAAGATGATTGATATTTATTCAACATAAGAAGATTAGCTTCGAAACCGCTAATTACTGATTTTGATAATTGCTGCAAATTAAATAGTTTATTATTATTATTATTATATTTATATAATAATAGCCCTATAAATCTCGTATAAAATAGTTGTTCTTTTTCTCTGAAGGGTATTTTTTTTTGCTCAAACTTATATGTATTATTTAATATATTTTTATTTCCAAATAAAATTTGAGAATTATTAATTCGATCATATCTTAGTAAGGTTTTCCGTTTAGAATTTAATCTATCTTTAGATATTATATTAATATCTATTCTTGGGATCTTCATTTTCGTAACTAATTTTTTATAATCATTATACATATTAATATTCCAACCACCTTGTGTCACTATCGTAATATCATAATCATTAATTGGATATAAAATATTATTTATTAGAGTGAATGCACCTTCTTTTCTTCCATAGGATCCCTCCAAAATAATTGAAATTACTTCATCCCTATATTTTTTTTCACTTAATGCATTGATGAGTTCTAAATCTGCTCTGATAGGATCATAATAATTCATTTTTTATTATCTTTAATGTCTAAATATATATAAATTTATTTTTATAAATTGAGAAACATTACTCATCTGTCCAGAACATAATTTAATATATATTCTTAGATATCTCTTTTAAGGTGGAAGGATATGTTTTTATTCAAAATAATAACCATCAGTAATGCTTACTTTTTTGTTTTACTTTTAAACAAAATAACCATTTAATTTTCACTATTACTTTTAAAAATAAATAATTCTGAAAGATTTTCTATTGAGCTTAAATAGCCTTAATACCTTTTCTTATTTTTATGTAATATTCTTTAATGTGAAATATATAACAATACGATAAAAATATAATAATGATTAAAAACCTAAAAAAAATATTCATCCCATAATAATCATTGATAAATGTTAAAAACAAAGAGTATATCGAAAAAAGTAATGGAACTCTAAAATAAAAATTAAAACCTTTGCCGGATAATTTTTTTATGAAAAATCGATAAATTATTGAAGCAGAAATTATATCAACAAGTACAATAGAAAAGGCCATTCCATTTATTCCAAATTGTTTTGATGCTAAATACCCTAATGGTAATAATAAGGTTGTTTGTATTAAAGGATTAACAATAGCCATTTTAGTTATACCTTGAGAATGTAAAAAATATCCAACATTACTATTGATTGCTTTAACGAGGGTTGATATCAAAATAATTCTGAATGGTATTACCGCATTAATCCACTTATCACCATATACTAAGGTTATTAAGTCTTCACTAAAATATATTGATAGGATTATAGGGAAAAGGTAGAATAAACCTGTTACTTTACTAATTTGATCAAATAAATTTATTTTATACGATTCATTAGAAATTTTTGAAAAGATCGGGAAAAAAACGTTATAAATAATAGAGCGACCTGAAATAAAATACTGGCATATTTGAAAAGCAAGCCAAAAATATCCTGATTGTAATTCAGAATCAATAAGTGTCAAATTAAATATATAATAAGGAATATTAATTGTGAAAAAACTGAAAGTTCCTGCAAATATCAAAGGCCATCCAAAATTTAAAATATCTTTTATCTTGTTAATATCCCATTTTATTTTAGGATAGTAAGAGGTTTGAATCCATAAAAAAAAGATCTCTAAGAACGGAACAGATATTCGCCACATAATGAGTGCCCATATACCATATCCACCATATACTGCAAAAATAGTTATAAGTGAAGAAAATACCAGTGAAGTAATAAATGGTATTTTGGCCTTGAAAAAATCTAAATTTTGTTCATAAAGGCATCTTGGGCGACTAAAAGGAGTAAAGAAGTATGTAAAAGCTATCACTTTTGTATAGATTGTTAAATATGGTTTACCAGAAAAACTCATGAAAATATTAGAAAACATGAAAATAATTATAAAAAAAAATAATGCGAGCAATAATTCAAGAGTGAAAACTACATCAAGGGTGATTTTTGAATCTTTCTTATTTTGAATTAAATACTTATCTCCATTGGAGTTAACAATGTTATTGAAAAATAACCCAACTGCTGATGCAAAAGCTATTTGTCCAAAAAAAATTGGGTCCAGCTCTCGCGTCATTATAATTTGTACAAATAAACCTAAAACAAATCTAACAATAACTGAGATAGAGTTTATACCTCCTCCCCTAAGTGAATATTTTAAAACAGACTTTTTGTCCAAAATAGATTTATTTCCCCCAGCAAGATAAATCTTGCTTAATTAGATCGCTCAAATTATCTAAATTGCTTAAAAATTTTGTTTCTAGCTCACATCTAAATTTATCTTTAATGGGGAGCCTAGATTTATTTTCTGTATTAATTTTTGATAAAAAAGATTTAATTAAAATCCTTAGTTTTGAAGAAGGAATTATAGTTTTGATTGTTTTAGAAGTTTTACTACCTGGGTATAAAATTATTTTCCTTAATAAATG
>Ga0115572_10001891_pt1 | contig 16935 bp, 19 predicted proteins | sample COGITO_mtgs_1206_FD_88681 | JGI IMG/M metagenome (GOLD analysis project Ga0115572, IMG submission 88681) | Pelagic marine microbial communities from North Sea - COGITO_mtgs_120607 | ecosystem: Environmental > Aquatic > Marine > Epipelagic | place: Germany:Helgoland, sampling site Kabeltonne... | reverse complement strand
GCGAATCAACTCCGTTTGTAATTGTTCTAATTTTTTTTGATAATCTACGTATCTAATTGCCCTTTCAATATTTATAGGTTCTTTAGATAAAAGAGCTAATAACCCCTTTTTAGAATTTAGTTTTTTTAAATTTTTAGTTGATAATCCGTCCATAAACTTAATCTATTTGATTGTTAGATCTATAGTAACGCATTACAATATTGGGATCTGGGTTTAAAACTGTTTTTGCCGATTCTTTATCATCATAATCAAACTGAGATAATACGTGTCTAATTGCTTCTAGTCTAGCTACTTTTTTATCATTTGTTTTTACCATTATCCAAGGACTGTAAGATGTGTGCGTTTTAGAAAACATCTCTTCTTTGTAATGGGTATATCTATCCCATAAAATTTGTCCTTGCTTATCTACTGGGCTAAATTTCCATCTTTTTAAGGGATTCTCTTTTCTTCCTTCAAAACGCTTAAGTTGTTCCGCTTTAGTTATTGAAAGCCAGAATTTAATTATAATTACTCCATCTTCATAAATCATGTGCTCAAATTCCGGAACTTGTAAAAGAAACTCTTTATATTGTCTATCTGAACAAAAATCCATCACAGGTTCTACTACAGCCCTATTGTACCAACTTCTGTCAAAAAAAACTATTTCACCCGGATTGGGAACTTCTTTAATATAACGTTGAAAATACCATTGTCCTTTTTCTATTTCAGTAGGTTTGTTTAGTGCAACCAATCTACTCGAACGTGGGTTTAGATGTTCCATAAATCTACGAATATTTCCTCCTTTGCCGGCAGCATCTCTTCCTTCAAAAATAATAGCAACACGCTTATTGTTATTTGATATCCATCTTTGCAACTTAACGAGTTCTATCTGAAGCAACCTGAGTTCTTCATTATATATGATTGTTTCTTTTACTTTCTTAAAAGATTTATTTTTATCTTTAATGATATCTAATAATTCTTTTTTAGTTTTAACCGTCTGAAAGTCCTCTGAACTTAATCCTTCTTTAATCTCCATTAATTATTTTTACTAGGTCTAAAAATAGGTCTTTTTTCACAAATCAGTGAAAAAAATGTCATTTTAATTTAGTTCTTTTATATTTGCGCACTATGAAATATTTCCTGTTTTTAATTCTTGTATTTGCACCTTTATTTACAATATCGCAAGAAAAGTTTTCTCAAGAGATAAGCTTTATCACAGAAAATGACCTCTATACTTCTGTTGTGAGAGACAGGTATTATTCTAGTGGAATTTTTTTAGTCTATCGGTATCTTTCCAATAAAAAAAATAAATCTTTAGAGAAACGTATTTTAGAATGGAAACTTGGACAAGAAATGTATACTCCTTATAAATCAATAGTAAACGGGATTAATGAACATGATAGACCTTTTGCAGGCTATTTATATGGCAGTTTTGGTATTAATAGAGTTTATAAAAAAAATCAAATTTTAAATACATCAATACAAATTGGTGTGATAGGTGCTAATTCTTATGCACAAGAACTTCAAGAATTTATTCATGATATTTATGGCTTTAAAAAAGCTGTTGGTTGGCAATACCAAATAGAAAACGCATTTACTGTAAATTTTAATGTCGAATACTTAAAAACAATCTTAAAAACAGAAAAAAATGGTTTTGATATTACTTGGACGAATAACTTTAATTTAGGTACAGTCTACACAAATATTTCAACAGGTTTTAATGCTAGAATAGCTATTAAACCTTTACAGAACATATCTAATTCAATTGGTTTTAATACGAATTTAAACAATGAACTAAGTAACTCTTTTAAAGAAATTGAATCTTTTCTTTATATAAAACCTAAACTACGTTATGCTGTTTATGATGCAACATTACAAGGAAGCTTTTTAAACACGACAAGCTTAGTTACTAAAAAACTCATACCGGTAGTTTTTGATATTGAATTAGGTATCAAATTTACTTCTAACCGTTTTAACTTTGGTTATGCTTTTATTTACAATACAAGTAAATCAGAAGGTTTAAGACACACTTATGGTCATAAGTATGGAAATGTTACAATTAGTTATTTACTTCGTTAATCATTAAAAAAATCATCTTTGAAACCAATTAAATACAACTTTTCTTGTGCTCGTGTTAATGCTGTATACAACCATCTAAAATACTCTCTAGAAACCCCTTCAGGTAAATAGGGTTGTTCAATAAAAACAGTTTTCCATTGTCCTCCTTGAGATTTATGACATGTCATAGCATAAGAAAATTTTACTTGTAACGCATTAAAAAAGATATTTTTTTTAATTGCTAGAAACTGTTTAGATTTTGATTTTTCAGTTGCATAATCTTCTTTTACTGCATGATACAATTTATTGGATTCTTCGTAATTTAAAGAAGGTGTTTCGCTAGTTAAAGTATCTAATAATAAAACCGTTTCGAAAGGTTGCATATCAGGGTAATCAATCATTCTAACCTCAACTTCAGCAAATTTAAAACCGTATAACTCTTTGATGGAGAAAATTTTAAGCACCTCACAAATATCACCATTGGCAATAAAACCTGCAGCAGAATTTTGTTTTAACCAAAAATAATTATTTTTAACAACCATTACATAATCACCTGCAGATATTTCGTTTTCTTGACCACGAACTTGCATTCTAATTTGTTGATTGTATTGATTTGCTCTTTTGTTAGATCGCACAATAAAAGCGGTGTCCTCTACTCCATTATTATCATATGCGGACACCAAAGCATCTTCAATATCATAACCATCATCCAACCTAATAATATCTGGAAAATCAATATTAAACTTAAAATCGGTTGAGCTATTTTGAACCATCAACCTTAAAAAAGTTGCATTTGCAAGTATGCCAGAATCTTCGTGCTGACGCATTACCTCATCTAATTCTATTTCAATAACATTTTTTTGAAAATCATACTTTAATGTATCCTGTTCTAAAGCAGGACTAATATTTAACTTTACAGGAGGTAACTGAGCTGTATCCCCAATGAAAATTAATTTACATTGATAACCACAGTATACATATCTTATTAAATCATCTAATAAAGAACCCGATTCAAACAATTTTTGATTTTGTCGACTATCCGGAATCATTGAAGCTTCATCAATAATAAAAATTGTGTTTCTATGCTTATTGGTTTGTAAAACAAAATCTACAGAACCATTAGATTGTTTTTTTGGAAAATATATTTTTTTATGAATCGTAAAAGCCTGTTTTTTTGAGTACATAGAAATTACCTTAGCTGCTCTTCCTGTTGGAGCTAAAAGAACTGCTTTTTTACCAGCAATTGCCAAACTATTCACAAAAGCACTAATTATTGTTGTTTTACCTGTACCCGCGTAACCTTTCAATAAAAACAAATCATCTTTTTCCTCTCTAAATATAAAATCGCTTAAAAGACGTAATAACTTATTTTGCTTAGAAGAAGGAGAATGTTGAAATTTAGTTAGTAATTCTGCGTGAAATTCTAATGGTTTTTTTATCATAAAAAAATTAATTTAACAAAGATACATTGATTTGTAAATAAAAATTTTTATCATTGAAAAAAAATTGTAGATTTGCTCGATACTACTAAAAATTAAATAAAAAATGGGATTATTCGGAATGATTTTAACAGCAGTTTTAGCTGCAGTGCTTTTAGCTATCGTAATAGTTAAATATTTACCTTTAAAATTAAGATGGATTGCATCTATTTTACTAATGGCATTATCAGTATTTCTAATCTATAAAATTTACTATGGAATAATGCAACCCATTATTTTTAACAAACAAAAAGTTACAAAATTTGCAAAAGTTGTTAACCAATTAAAAATAATTAGAGACGCAGAAGTGAAGCATTTAGAAGTATTAGGTCGATACACTAAAAATAAAGATAGTTTAATAAGATTTATTGATTCTGCACAAGTTGCTTTAACAGAAACTAAAACTATTGTTGAAAAAGAAGATAGAGGTGGTGGAATAATTATTGATGTAGAAATAAGAAAAACAGATACAATTGGTTATGAATCTGTTGCAAAATATTTCGAAGGTAGAAATTATAAAGACATGTTTAAAGTTCCAGGACAAGAAGGAAAAGAATTCGATATTGAGATTGGAACTGTTGAAAAAGTACAAGGATTAATAGTACCTACATTCTTGGTTAAAACAGATAAAGAAGGTATTTTAAAAGGAATGGATAAATCTTTAATTAAACAAGAATTAGAGGCAGTTGCTACAGACCAAATAAAAGGAGAGTTTGTCTCTGTTGGTTCTTTAGATGAAGTTTCAAATGGAGGTAATTGGCCTCCTTCTTATGACAAACAGAAAGGTGATAAAAAAGAATAGTAATACTACTTTAACAAACATTAAAGACACGAAGTTATCCATCCAATTTAATTTGGATGGATTTTCTTTTTGCATAACTAATAATGCCACAAAAGAAGTTGTATATTTTTCAGAATATATATTTGAAGAAAAACAAATAACTCCTGAAAATTTATTAGAGAAAATCGAAAAAATCTTTAAAACAGACGAATACCTCCAAAAAGATTTCTCCTCTGTATTAGTGATACACCAAAACAGTTTATTTACTATAGTTCCTACCTCTTATTTCTCCGAAAATAAGCTTTCTGAATATCTTAATTTTAATATTAAAACACTTGCTACAGATTTCATTGCTTTTGATGATATAGAGGTTATAAATGCAAAAAATGTATATGTACCTTATATAAACATTAATAATTACCTATTTCATAATTTTGGAGATTTTGAATATAAACACCACCTTACTGTATTTATTGAAGCAATATTATCCATAAGTAATTCTGATGAAAAAAAGGTGTATGTAAATGTTTCAAAAAATTCTATTGATATAGTAGTAATAAAAAACAAGCAATTAGAATTATCAAATTCTTTTAACTTTGAAACTAAAGAAGATTTTATTTATCAGATACTATTTACATTTGAACAATTAAAATTAGATGTAGAAGAAGTGCACTTATATTTTACTGGAGCTATAGAATTAGAATCAGAAATCTACACTATTACTTATCAATACATAAGAAATATTTTCTTTTTAGAAAGCAATCATAACATTTTCAGTAAATTAGACGCTTCTAAACATTCAAATTACACCCTTTTAAATTCATGAGAATAATTTCAGGAAAACACAAAAGCAGACGTCTACAAGCACCAAAAAATTTACCCGTTCGCCCAACAACAGACATGGCAAAAGAGTCGTTATTTAACATTTTAAATAACACTTATTATTTTGATAATATATCGGTAATAGATTTATTTTCTGGCACAGGAAATATAAGTTATGAGTTTGGCTCAAGAGGTACTGAAACAATTTATGCTATTGATGCTCACTTTGGATGCATTAAATACATAAACGAAACTGCAAAAACATTAGATTTACCTATAAATACATTTAAAAGTGATGTCTATAAATTTCTAGAAAAAACATCTATACAAGGTGATGTAATTTTTGCCGACCCACCATATGATTTTGAAGAGGAACAGTTTTTAAAGATAGTAGATTTAGTTTTCAGTCAAAATATTTTAAAAGAGGAAGGCATATTAATTATAGAACATTCTAAACATACCGATTTATCAAAGCATAAAAATTATATTTATGATAAACGTTATGGCGGCAATGTTTTTAGCTTCTTTGAAAATCGAGAGATTTAATTATCGCTTAGTTTTAATCCTAATTTACCGCATATTAATAATGGAAGAAAAAACCAAAGGAATTTTTCTTGTATTATAAATTATTTTGTGCTAAAAAACAATTTCTTACAAGAGCGATTTTATAATATCAGAAATAGTAACACCCTCGGCCTCTGCTTTGTAGTTTTTCACTATTCTATGAGATAAAATAGGAACAGCTACTGCTTTAACATCTTCTATATCAGGAGAGAACTTTCCATTAACAGCTGCATACGCTTTTGCAGCTAAGATTAAACTCTGAGACGCTCTTGGACCTGCTCCCCAATCTAAATAAGATTTAACTAATTGTGTGGCTTCTTTAGATTTCGGCCTTGTTTTACCAACTAAAGCCACGGCATACTCAATAACATTATCAGCTAATGGAATCTTACGTATTAGTTTTTGTACTTCTAGAATTTCTTCTGATGAAAATAAAGGAATTACTGTTTCGCTTTTATTACCTGTAGTGCTTTTTACAACTGCAACCTCCTCTTCAAATGAAGGGTATTCCAAATAAATAGAAAACATAAACCTATCTAGTTGAGCTTCAGGCAATGGGTAGGTTCCCTCTTGTTCAATTGGGTTTTGAGTTGCTAACACAAAAAATGGTAAATCTAATTTATAATGATTTCCAGAAACAGTTACGGAACGTTCTTGCATTGCTTCTAATAAAGCTGCCTGTGTTTTTGGAGGTGTTCTATTAATCTCATCAGCAAGAATAATATTAGAGAAAATAGGTCCCTTTATAAATTTAAAATGTCTGTTTTCATCCAAAATTTCACTTCCTAAAATATCAGAAGGCATTAAATCTGGTGTAAACTGTATCCTTTTAAAATTTAATCCTAAAGCGTCTGAGACCGTATTTACTAACAAAGTCTTGGCTAAACCTGGCACACCAACCAATAAGGAATGTCCTCCACATAATATAGAGAGTAAGGTAAAATTTACGGCTTCATGCTGACCAATTATAACCTTGCCTATTTCAGCCTTTAAGGCATTGTATTTAAGTACTAAATCATTTAAAGCTCTAACGTCAGACATTATTTACCTACTTCTTTTTTCCAGTTCCTATCGAAAGTACAATTTGCGTGAACTTTTCCGATTTTAATATAAGTATCTTTTATTTTTTCTTTAGACCAATTTGTAATGGTTTCTTCTTTCTTTTTTTGCAGAGCTAATTGTTGTATTTTAACATAATCTTCAATAATATCTGCTTTATGGGCATCTGTTCTGCCTTTCATTAAAATAAATTTAAACATCTTATCTCCAGATCTTTCTTCTTCATAAAAAGGGTCCGTCATTTCACCTTTTTTAAGATCACTCACTCTTGCATAAAAAGTAGGATCCATTCTGGTTAAATCGAACTTTGATTCTCCTGTGGATGGGTTTACAATAATTCCGCCATTACTTTTAGTATCATCATCAGAATATTTAATCACAGCTTCATCAAAAGTCAACTTACCTTCTCTTATATCTCTAATAATTTTTTCAGCTTTAGCTTTAATTTCTTTTAATTTTTCTTCAGGAACTTCTGGCTGCATTAAAATATGAGATGCAACTCTTGTATTTCCTTTAATTTCATGTAACTGCATAATATGATAACCAAACTGAGATTTAAAGGGCTTTGAGACCTGACCGACGTCTAATGTAAAGGCCATTTCTTTAAATTCTTTAATAAAAGCAGATTCCTTAGTTACCGTATATTGTCCTCCATTATTTGTAACTCCCGGATCATCAGAATTAATGATTGCTTTCATTTTAAAACTAGAACCTTCTTCAATTTGGTTTTTAATCTCTGTTAATTTAGCAATAATTCTTTCTTTTTCTTCCTCAGTTGGTATAGCTTTTAAAACAATTTGTGCAAGTTCTATTTCTGCTGGAAATTGAGGTAGTTCTCCTTTTTCTTTCAGTCCTACATAGTATAAACGAACTTCTTCTGGAGTTACATCTACTTTTTCTGTAACTTTTTGTTGCTCTTTTTCAATTAAAACATTTTCTGTTTGGACGGTAGTTAATTCTTTTTTCAAATCTTCTAAGTCATTAAAACCATAAGCCTTAACTACTTTTTCTATACTACCATATTGCTGCGTAAAATATTGAATACTTCTATCTACTCTAGATGTAATCTCTGAATCTGCAACTACAACACTATCTATAATTGCATGATGCGCCATTAATTTCTGTTGCATTAACTCCTCCAACATTTCACAGTCAGTAATTTTTACTTTCCCTTCACTTCTTAACTCAACTTCTTGCTTAAACTTAGCAATATCAGAATCTAGAACAATGTTTTTACCTATAACTACGGCTACTCCATCTATTTTAACTTTCTGAGCAAAAACTTGTAATCCTATAAATCCGAAAAAAAGGGTACAAACGAATAATTTAATATATTTTGAAATTGTTGTTCTGTGTTGCATCTTTAACTATTATTTTTTCTATATCTCTTAATAATTCAATTTTACGCTTGTGTAAAATCATTTGTTTTATTGTAGATGTTATATAGCTTATAGGTGCTATAGAATTACGTGGTAAAACATCTTTTATGATTGCCAAATATAAACCTATTGAATCTTGTTTTTGAATGAATTTTGTTTTTTTTAACAGTTTGTCCTTTGAAAAAGGCAGTTTTAACAAAACCTTGTCTAATTGAGTCCAAATTGAATCATTGAATTGATGAAATTTAAAGCTTAACTCTTGTTTTTCTAATTCCTCCAAGTCATTTATATCATTTGATCTAAAAAGAGATAAAATTTCACCTTCATCAATCAAATTATTATCAATATGCAAGTACCTTATTTTAACTAATTCTTCATTCAGTTTGAAATTCTCTTTGTTCAAAAGATAATATTCCCTTATTTCTTCATCAGAAACGACCGTATCTAATTTTTGTTTAACAAGTTTCTCTTTATAATTGTTGATTAATAAACTTTCTTTATAATCCTGAACTAAACCGTCTATTTGGTTAACTGTTTCTTGAGAACTATTATTTTTTGCTTTTGCCAATAGAAGTCTTTTTATCGCCCAATTCTGGATATAGCTATTGGCCAAAACAAGACTATCTGCTTTATTAATATTTTTTGGCAAAACACTTGTTACATCTATTCTAAAAAGTTTTTCTGTATTAACAATCGCTAAAATTTCTGAAGTATTCTTTTCTTTTTCTTGAATTTTAAACAGATCGCACGATGTGAAAACAACAATAGTAAATATGAAAAGAAAGTACTTCATTAATTTTGTCCGTAAAATTTAATTAGCTTCTTTAATTGTTTCTTTTCAACTTTAATTTCACTGTTTTTTCTTAACTCTGATATCCAGTTTTTCTCTAAAAAGTTTTGATAATCATTAATCACCTGACCTTTTATCGCTTTTAAATCATCTGTCTTGTAATTTTTAGAATTCGTTTTAAAATACTTTTTTAATCCAAGACTATCTTTAGTTGACTTTGTCCAAATTTTTTCTTGCATTAATTCGAAAAGCAATAAACCATCTTCATATTCTTTTAGTGTATATGCATATTCTGGTTCAGTATGAATTAGATTTTCTTTATAATATTTGATTATCTGATCTTCTTTAAACATCTCAAAAAGTTTAAAAACGGCCAAATGCCTTCTATTTCTGATATAATTAACAAAATCCTCCTGCGTTACTTTTTTATCATTAATACGAATAATTGTATTTTGCAGAGAATCTTTTGGAATCGATCTTAAATTTTTTCTTTCTAAAATCTTTTTAGCTTCTTTAAACTCTGTAATAGAATATTCTTTTTTTAATTTATTTACAACTGCTTTTTCAGACAATTGCATTCTAGAACTTTTTTTAACTTTGGCTTTTAAATCTTTTTTCATCTCATCAAAAGATTTAATCGGATGTTTCTTTATTAACTTCACAATATGCCATCCAAAACGAGTTTTAAACGGCTCAGAAAAATCATTTACATTCTCTAGAGCAAAAGCTGCATCAGAAAATGGCTTTACCATTCTACCAGCTGCAAACTTACCTAAATTACCTCCTTTGTTTTTAGAACCTGGATCATCAGAATATTGTTTCGCTAAATCCTCAAACTTTTCTTTTGCTATTAACTTCCCATAAATACTCTCTATTTTCGTTTTACTGACAGCAGAAGTATCCTTTACTAAAATATGTGCAGCTTCAATCTCTCCATCAGATTTTTTAAAATCATCAACTTGTATTATATGATAACCAAACTGTGTTTTAAACGGCATTGAAATTTCATTAATTTTAGTATTGTAGGCGGCAACCTCAAAAGGATACACCATATTAAAAGCTGAAAAATATCCTAAATTTCCACCATTTCCTTTTCTACCTGTTTTAGCATCATCCTGTGCAGATCTGTCTTCAGAAAACTGCGCGGCAATTACTTCAAATTTTTCACCATTTAAAATTCGCTCCCTTAATTTTAAGATCTTATTGTATGCGAATAAAGTGTCTTTCGGAGTGGCGTCTCTAGATATTCTAATTAAAATATGTTTTGCCTTTACTGAATTCTCAGTCCTGAAGTATGCGTCTTGTACTAATTTATCGATAAACGTTGTGTCCTGTAAATAAGGCGCAGAGAGTTGGTTTCTATAAGTTTCCATTTCTCTTTTGTAAGAAGGAAAAGTATCTAATTTAATACTATATGCTTCTTTTACTTTTAACTTATAATTTATGTAAAGTTCTAAGTTTTTTGTAACACTTTTAGCGTCTTCGTTATCTATAGCATCTAAATTTTTTTCATAAACTCTTTTAAACTCTGCAATGGTTGTTTCTTCACCATCTATTGTAATTAATTTTTTATCTTTCCTCTGGCCAAAACCAGATATTGATAAACTTAAAACAAATAATAAAACTATTTTTTTCATAAATATTTAATTATAACGAAATTATTCCTTTAATTTTTTCTGCTCTTTTGTAATATGAAATTACTTTATCTGAACTTTCTATCTTTAATAATATAGAAACGCTAACATATTTTCCAGTTTTTGATTTTTTTTTATTGATTACTGCTCCAGAATTATTAAAAATTGTTTCCACCTCAGCTACCTGATTTGCTTCGGTAGGTACAATAAATTTATAAAGATAATCGGCAGGAAAGTTAGTTGTATCATCTAACTGGGTTTTCAACTTTGTATAAAACTCTTTTTTATCGCTCATAAAAATAGCTGCTGTTTTCTATTTTAATTTAAATTAACAAGACACAAAATTACATTAAAAATTAGTTTTATAAAGAGAATCATTTATTTTTGTCACATGCAGCAAAAAATTCTATTAATTGGCGGACCAGGAACGGGAAAAACCTCGGTTTTAAATGAGTTAATAAAACGAGATTATTTTTGCTTTCCAGAAATTTCTAGAGAAGTAACCTTAAAAGCACAGCAACAAGGTATAGAGCAAATGTTTTTAGCACAACCTCTGTTATTTAGTCAAATGTTACTAGAGGGCAGAGAACAACAATTTATAGATGCTATAAAATCTGATTCTAAACTTGTTTTTTTTGATAGAGGAATTCCTGACATTCATGCATATATGGATTATTTTAAAACAAAGTACCCAGCAATTTTTATAGAGAAAAGCAAACAATACATTTACGACAAAGTTTTTCATTTTTCTCCTTGGAAAGATATACATGAAACTGATAATGAGCGTTATGAAACCTTTGAAGAAACGAAAGCAATTGACGTTTTTTTAATGAAGTCTTATTTAGACTTAGGATACAATATTATTGATGTTCCTTTTGGCTCAATAGATGAAAGAACAAATTTTGTTCTTAATTCGCTTTCTTCAAACTTATGATTTCTTCAAAAGAAATATTAAAAAAATACTGGGGTTTTTCTGAATTTAGAACACTACAAGAAGAAATAATTACCTCTGTTTTAGAACAAAGAGATGTAATTGCACTCCTGCCAACAGGTGGTGGAAAATCTATCTGTTTTCAAATCCCTGCAATAGTAAAAGAAGGAGTTTGCTTGGTCGTTTCTCCTTTAATAGCTTTAATGAAAGATCAAGTAGAAAGCCTAATACAAAAAGGTATTAAAGCTGCAATTATTAAATCAGGATCAACTCAAGATGATATTATTACTTTATTTGATAATATCAAATTCGGAGGAATTAAATTCTTATATATTTCACCAGAAAGGTTGCAATCATTTTTTATTCAACAGAAAATAAAAGAATTAAATATTAATTTAATTGCAATTGATGAAGCGCATTGTATCTCTGAATGGGGACACGATTTTAGACCTTCATACCGAAACATTAAAATTTTAAGAGAATTAAAACCAAATGTTTCTTTTATCGCCTTAACAGCAACTGCAAACCAAAAAGTTCTTAACGATATTTCTAAAAACCTCGATTTAAAAAAGCATCAGCTTTTTAAAAAATCTTTTTCTAGAGAAAATTTAGCATATCAAATTTTTACAGTTGAAGATAAATTACAGCGCTTAATTCAAATTTTCACTAAAACAAAAACACCAGCAATTGTATATGTTAATTCTAGAAAGAAAACAGAACAAATCGCTGCCTTTTTAAATGCAAACAACTTTAAAAGCTCTTTTTATCATGGCGGACTCTCATCCATAGAAAAAAACATTTCTTTTCAAGATTGGATGACAGAAAAAACCCCAATTATTGTTGCTACGAATGCATTCGGAATGGGAATTGATAAAGCAAATGTTGGCTTAGTAGTGCATTTAGACATTCCATCTAGTATAGAGAATTACGTGCAAGAAACAGGCAGAGCTGGTAGAAATAATAAAAAGTCATTCGCCGTTTTCTTATGTAATAAAAACGACATTTTATTATTTAAAGAAAGAATAGAAAAAACACTACTAAGTATAAAAGAAATTAAAGAAATTCATAAAAAATTATATCAACATTTTAGAATTTCTTTAGGAGAACTAATCGAAGATTCTTTTAGTTTTAATCTTTTAGAATTCTGCAAAAAATATAATTTTTCTGTTTTAAAAGTAGATACCGCTCTTAAAATTTTATCTAACAACGGAATTATAGAAATTGACAGTCATTATAATAAGAAATCTACCTTACAATTTATCGTAAATAGTAGAACGGTTTTAAATTACCTTGATAAAAATGACTTTATAAAAAAATTTACAAATTCAATTTTAAGAACTTATGCTGGTTTATTTGAGCAACAGGTTCATATTGATGAATTTTTTATTGCTAAAAAAGCAGGAATTACAACCAACCTTGTGTTATCAAATTTTCAACGCTTACAAGAAGATAATATTATTGAATATAACCCTGTAAAAAATGAAGCTGAACTGACATTTTTACTTCCCAGAGAAGATGATTACACTATAAATAGGGTATCTAAAGAAATAAAGCAGTTTATAAGTCAGAAAAAAAATAAATCTGATGACTTAATTCAATTTATAAACAATAAGGCTATTTGTAGAAGTATTCAAGTTTTAAGTTATTTTGATGAAGTACAGAAAAAAAAATGTGGTATTTGTGATGTTTGTATTTCAGAAAACAGAATGTCAACTTTAAATTTATCTTCAAAAATCATTGAACTTTTAAAGATAAATAAATGCTTATCATCTTCAGAAATCAGTCAATTTTTAATAGCGAATGAAAAAGACATTTTAATACATTTGCGTCAATTATTAACAGATGGTAAAATTAAAATCGATCATCAGAATAAATATCAACTAAATTTATAATTATGAAAGACGTACGTATTGTTTTTATGGGAACTCCAGACTTTGCTGTTACTATCTTAAAACACTTAGTAGAAAATGATTATAATGTGGTTGGTGTTATAACAGCATCAGATAAACCTGCAGGAAGAGGAAGAAAACTAAATGAATCTGCCGTAAAAAAATATGCAACTTCAGTAAAATTGCCAATTTTACAACCTACAAATTTAAAAAACGAAGAGTTTAATAAGGAGTTAAAAGATTTAAAAGCAGATCTACAAATTGTAGTTGCATTTAGAATGTTACCTAAAATAGTTTGGCAAATGCCTAAATACGGTACTTTTAATTTACATGCTTCATTATTGCCAGAATACAGAGGTGCAGCACCTATTCATTGGGCAATTATAAATGGAGAGACAAAAACAGGTGTTACTACATTTTTTATTGATGATAAAATTGATACAGGTGAAATTATCTTACAAGAAGAGATAGATATTTCAATTACTGAAACCGTTGGTACACTTCATGATAAATTGATGAATTTAGGCGCTATCTTAGTTTCAAAAACAGTAGATTTAATTTCAACTAAAAAAGTAAGCACAATTAAACAACCAGATTTAGAGAATAAATCTGCTTCCAAATTGAATCCAGAAAACTGTAGAATTGATTGGAACGATTCAATAGAGAACATATATAATAAAATTAGAGGATTAAATCCTTTTCCAGCAGCTTGGACTATTATAAAAAATGAAAATGAAGAAATCGCAGCTAAAATTTATGCCGTTAGAAAGGAAAATGAAACACATAATTTAGCTATTGGTAAAATTATTAGTACAAAAAAAGAATTAAAAGTCGCTGTTAATAAAGGGTTCATAATAATTGATGAAATTAAATTGTCTGGAAAGAAAAAAATGGAAGCAAAAAGCTTACTAAATGGCTTTACTTTTTCGTCTGAAGCTATATTCTTGTAAAGCCTTATATAGTAAGGTTTTTACAGTTTTTCGTATTTCGCAACTGCCTTTATTAACAATTCGCATCGTTTTATTAACAAAAAGGCACTTTTTTCACCCTCAAATTTGCGTAAGGCCTTAATCCGTCTATATTTGTTAAGCTATTAAGCAAAAATATTTATTTAATTAATCTTAAAAATCAATTTATTATGAACAAGTCTGATTTAATCGATGCAATGGCTGCTGACGCAGGAATCTCTAAAGTAGCAGCTAAGGCAGCATTAGAATCTTTTACAGGTAACGTAACCTCTGCTTTAAAAGGTGGTAGTAAAGTTGCTCTAGTTGGTTTTGGTACTTTTTCTGTTTCTCACAGAGCTGCTAGAACTGGTAGAAATCCTCAAACTGGTAAAACTATTCAAATTGCTGCTAAAAACGTAGCAAAATTTAAAGCTGGAGCTGGTTTAAGCGAAGCTGTAAACTAAGACTATTAGTTTAGAACAATATTAAAAACTCTCTTTTAAAGAGAGTTTTTTTTTATGATTATTTTTATTATATTTAAAGAACAATTAATTTTAATAAAAATAATTTGAAACCAACTAAGGGTAAATTACTAATTGCAGAACCAGCTATTTTAAATGACAGCTCGTTTAATAGAACCATCGTTCTGCTCACAGAACATACTAATCAAAGTTCTGTTGGTTTTATTTTAAATAGACCTTTAGATTACACTCTTAAAGACTTATTACCAGATATCAACTGTAATTTTCTAGTTTATCAGGGTGGTCCTGTAGAACAAGATAATTTATATTTTGTACATAAAGTACCACAGTTACTGCCGGAGAGTATCGAGGTTGATAACGGAATTTTTTGGGGAGGAAATTTTGAGTCCTTAAAAGAATTACTAAACAATGAAAAAATAAAAACTTCAGACATTCGATTCTTTTTGGGATATTCAGGTTGGGGAAAGAAACAACTTGATGAAGAGATGAATCAAAACTCATGGTTTGTAGGAGACAATGATTTTGAAAATATTTTTTCTGTGGATGATGGAGATCTATGGAAAAATAAGTTATTACAAAAAGGAGGCAATTACAAGCTCTGGGCGAATGCACCGAGTAACTTTAACTTAAATTAATTACTAGCTATTTGCAATATCCTTAAATTACTAGCAATCTTCTTTCCTATTTCAGTAGTAAATTTTTTTTTCTTATAATTTGTTACAGGCTGCACTCCAATAATAGCATTTGTTATAAACACTTCGTCTGCTTTTTGTATTTCGAAGGGAGATATTGAAGTTTCTTCAACAGTTAACTCCTTATTTTTAAAAAGAATCTCTAGCACTTTTAGACGCGTAATACCTTTGATACACCCTTCAGTTAAAGCTGGTGTTTTTACGACCTTACCTTTCACTACAAATATATTTCCGTTCGTTACCTCTACAACACCTTTCTTTTCATTTAATAAAATGCAATTATCTAAATCATTTTCATCAGCAAAAATACTAGCCAACGTATTAACCATTCTGTTATTGGTTTTTATAGTTGATAAAAGACCCGAATAATTATAAAAGTCTTTGTAAACATCTAAAGAATAAAAATCCTTGATTTGATAAGTACTCTCTTTTACTTCAATAGTAAAATCTATTTTATTTGTTTTTGGAGTATATAAACCTCCATCCTTTCTAAAAATATTTAATCTAATTCTGTATGCATTTGCTTCCTGTTGCGCTGCCACTGTTTTTAAAATTTCTTGTTCTAAAAATTCTAAGGTGAACTCTATTGGAATTTTCATGCGAAGCATTCTCATAGAAGCCATTAATCTAAAATAATGATCTTCCCAAAAAACTACTTTTTTATTTAGCACTTTTACAGTTTCAAAGATGGCATCTCCATATTTAAAAGCTCTATTTTCTAATGATAATTTTATGTTTTCTGAAGATATTAAAACTCCATTGAAGTTAACCATAACTAATAATTTAAATATGCAAAATTAGTATATTTTTAAATATTTAGGCGTAAAAAAACTCAACAAAAGTGTTGAGTTTTAAAATTTTATAAAAAGTTATTTTAGGCACCTATAGTGTGTCTTAATTCATCAATTTGATTACGCCACAATTGCCTAGACTCTTCTACCTCATCGTCATCATCTGCGAAATCAGTAACAATTAAAGATACATCTTTTGTTAATGCATCTACTTGAATTTTAATTTCAAAAAAACTGTCATCATCTTCACTTTCTAACCATTTCCAACGAATTCTTTCGCCTGTTTTTTTTGTAACTAACTCCGCTAATTCTTCTGTGCCTTCCCAGACAAAACTAAACACTTTTCCTCTAGAATTAACCTTGTCTGCAAACCACTCTTGAAGGTTTGATGGTGAAGAAATATATTGATACAACATATTTGGAGATGCATGAATAGGGATTTCGAGCTCAAATTTTATTTTATCCATTATTATTTTCTTAGGATGACAATATAGGTATTAATTCTATTAAAAAAAAAATAAAACACTTCTTGCTAGTTTGTAAATTTAAATTATATTTGCAGCCTTAAAAGAATGGCGAGGTAGCTCAGTTGGTTAGAGCGCAGGATTCATAACCCTGAGGTCACGGGTTCAAATCCCGTTCTCGCTACAACTTTAAAT
>Ga0115572_10001884_pt1 | contig 16963 bp, 19 predicted proteins | sample COGITO_mtgs_1206_FD_88681 | JGI IMG/M metagenome (GOLD analysis project Ga0115572, IMG submission 88681) | Pelagic marine microbial communities from North Sea - COGITO_mtgs_120607 | ecosystem: Environmental > Aquatic > Marine > Epipelagic | place: Germany:Helgoland, sampling site Kabeltonne... | reverse complement strand
TACATAAAATATGACTTATAAAAAAAAATACTACCACACCAGATGATATTATACAAATTATGTATGATTCAATTGTAAATGATGACGAACAAGAGTTATGTAACATAAAAGATAATAAAGATTTAAATAATTAATATTATATACAATGTCTCTCATTGCACAATATTACAAATATTGTGAGGAATATAAAAATAAATATGGTGAAAAAACGGTTGTTTTAATTCAGGTTGGTAGTTTTTTTGAAGTTTATGGTGAAAAATCTGGAGATGTTTATATTAAAAGTCCTCTAGCAAAAATATCGCAATTGTGTTGTTTAAATATTGCAAGAAAAAATGAAAAAAATGTTATGATTGGATTTCGTGATTATCAATTAGATAAATATATTGAAATTTTAATAAATGCTGGATGGACAGTTCCTGTTTTTGTTCAAGATGCACAATGTTCAAATACAACCAGAAGTTTATTAAAAATATATTCTCCTGGCACAACATTTCTTGTAAATGATCAGAAAATATCAAACAATATATGCTGCTTTTGGATCGAAAAAAAAAATTCTACACTAATTAATTTAAATGAAAAATTAATTTGCGGTATTTCTAGTATTGATATTTATACCGGTTACACTGTAATTAATGAATACATTATTAATCCTTATACAGGAACACAAACGGACTTTAATGAACTAGAAAGATTATATCATGTATATGACCCAAGTGAAATAATTATTGTTTACAAAAATATTAGCGAGGATATGATTAAAAATATTATTCAATATTTAAATATTGATTGTTGTATAAGACTAAAAAATCAAGAAGATAAAGATGTATTAAACTGTGAAAAGCAAACATATCAAAAAGAAATACTGTCTAAAATTTTTAATTCTATTTCATGTATTGATACATTTGAATTTGCTAAACAATCGTTCTGTATGATTATTAATAGTATATTACTACAAAATAGTAGTATTATCAATAAAATTAAAGAACCTGAAATATATACAATGAATGGTTCTGTTTTGCTTGGAAATCATTCATTAAAACAATTAAATATAATATCTAATGGAATATCTAACAATAAACTTTCATCTATTTGTGATTTTTATATGAGTTCTTGTAAAACATCAATGGGAAAACGAGAAATAAAAAAAATTATAACAAATCCAATATATGATATAAATAAATTAAATGAAAGATACAATGAAATTGAAATAATGAAAAATAATGATTATACGACGATTCGTCAAATTTTAACAAATGTTTGTGATCTAGAAAAATTCGTAAGAAAATTAATAATTAAAAAAGTAACACCAATTGATATCGTATCAGAATTATATAAATCTTTCACATTTATAAAAAAAATAGATTTACCCTTTAAAAAAAATGTAATTACTAAGATAAATAAATATATCGAAAAAACATTGAATATTGATATTGTATCGTCAAATATTGACGGCGATACATTTAAACCTGGTGTTTGTGATAATATTGACAAATTAAACAAACAAAAACAAGAGTATTATGAACAAATGAATTCTATTATCATTTATTTGGATTCTTTATTCAGTGATAAAGAAAAGAAAACAAAAAAGTGTATTGATATACACGAGACCGATCGTGATGGTATATCATTGGTGTTAACAAGTAGACGTTCAAAACTACTAGAAGGTTATTTAAAATCACAGAAAAAAATAAATGTAACATTAAAAACAAAAAATTTCAGCGATTTTATTTTAAATATAGAAACAATTAAATTCGTTCAAAGTCAATCAAGTAAAAAAAAAATTGAAAATATTGAAATAAACAAAATAACTCGAGAAATAATTAAACTACAAAATAAAATTATTGATTATGCAAAAATTGCGTTTATTACATTTATTGATAAACTTTTAGAATTTAATTTAGATATTAAATATATTATTGATTTTGTAAAAAATGTGGATGTGGTCTGCTGTAAAACATATTTATCGACAAAAAATAAATATTTTAAACCTGAAATAAAAAATTCAGAAAATTCATTTGTTAATATAAAGGAATTAAGACATCTCATTATTGAACAATTAGATCAAAATGAAATATATGTTCCGAATGATATTGAATTTAATGAAAATAAAAATGGTATTCTTTTATTTGGTACAAATGCGGTCGGAAAATCAAGTCTAATCAAATCTATTGGAATATGTGTATTATTGGCACAATGTGGTATGTATGTACCTTGTAAAGAAATGATTTATTCTCCATATAAATCTATATTTACAAGAATTGTTTCAAATGATAATATATTTAAAGGTCTAAGCACATTTGCTGTTGAAATGACAGAGTTTAACTCTATCCTAAATAATGCTGATAAAAATAGTTTAGTACTTGGTGATGAATTGTGCTCTGGTACAGAAACAACTTCGGCAATAAGTATATTTTCATCGGGTGTAAAATTATTAAGTGATAGAAATGTTAATTTTATATTTGCAACTCATTTTCACGAGTTAACAAAGATAAAGTTAATAACTAAAATAAATAATATAACTTTTAAACATTTAAAAGTTGTATATGATGGAGAAAATGATATTCTTATTTATAATCGTAAATTATCGGATGGTCCTGGAGAATCGATTTATGGCCTTGAAGTATGTAAATCTCTTCATATGCCACAAGATTTTATTACTCTTGCTTATGAAATACGAAACGAAATTATACCACAAAACAATGATGTTTTAATGCTTGATAAATCTCAATATAATTCGAAAAAAATACGAGGTAATTGTGAAATTTGTAATGAGCGATATGGTTCAGACGTTCATCATTTACAGTATCAAGAAAATGCCGATGATAATGGACATATAGGAACATTTCATAAAAATGTTCTTGGAAATCTTATTAATATTTGTAAAGATTGTCATACTAAAATTCATCGGGAAAATTTAGAGTTTATTAAACAAAAAACCAGTCAAGGTTTTCTTCTTCGAAAATTAATAAATTGAAAATAATTTATGAATATTAATACTATTAAAAATGGAGAAAACCCCAATTGAATTGTGTTTTAGGGGGGAAAGTATTTTTATGACACGCGGAGATATTACTGGTTTAGTGAATGAAGATTGGTTTTTATCTATATTAGTTGGGTCTGATTATTGGAAAGAAGATCTTCATAGAATAGAAATAAACGAAGAAAAAAATACAGTAATGTCTATAATTGAAACAATGAGGCATAATACACTTATAGTATTAAAAGATGTTTCGCTCGATTATATGCTGGTACTTTCAGAAAAGTGGTGTATACCACAGATGTTTATAGAATATATAAAAAATGAAAAAATCTCACAAAAAAAAAATAATAATCAAATAGACGATATTATATTTTTATGCGCTGTGTGTATGTGTGTGTGTGTGTATGCGTGTGTGTGTGTGTGTGTGATAGACAGACTCGTGTAAAAGTCATTTTATATATATATCAAATAATCGATATATATGTTGCGGTAGAACAAACGATGATCCACCTTGTCGGATAGGTTATCATGTTTTATCGGAAAATGATAAATTAAAATATTATAAAGAATAATAATGCATATATGATTTACACCTTTTAAATGTTAAAAGGTGTAAAATACATATAATAATATATATATAATAATATATATATATTCAGTAATAACGTACTTTCACACTTTTTCCAAGGAGTCAATTCAAAAATTGGAAAATGGACATTTTCAAAATGTCCAAAATCGAAATGTTGAATTGAGTTTTTGAAAAAAGTGTGAAAATGCGTTTTAAACGATATATGTAAGAATAAAAAAAGTTAATAAAGTTTTTTATTACTTCTTTTTTTTTTGAAATTTTTGAAAATTTTAGGAGGGGTAAAATCGTTATCATTAAATGGTAACTTTTTACCCCTTTTTACCCCTCCACTCAACTATTTTTTATTTTGTTACTTATTTTAAATAATAATAATAAAAATAACTGGTGTGTTTTTTGTTACGCTTCAGTAACAAATGGTAAAATGGTAACTATTTTACCCCTTACACTTATGCTATTAATTATTATTTTTTATAAATTTAAATTAAACCAATTATGATTGTAACACATCATCAAAATTTATTCTTTTACATGAAATATATATTAATGATCGGAATAAGTATTATTATTTTTTGGAACTCCAAAGATTGTAAATAAAAGTACTAAATTGAAATAAAATTTAATGAAGATATTAAATAATAATATGTTTAATGAAAACGAACTTCAGAAACTTTTTGACAACATGAAAATTCCTTTAAAGGGTCAAGATATTGAATACATTAAGTTACGAAATAAAATAAAGTGGCGTTTTAAAAAAGGGACATGAGTTTGTTTATCTTGCTATTTTATACGCAAAAACAAAGGTGTTTTCGGTTGGATTAAATGAAATGTTTGTTGATAGCAAAAATAGATATATTGAAAAAGACCGCTCGTTGCATGCTGAAAGAGATGCTATTTTAAAGTGTACTGATATGGATACACGTAAAAATATGGTAGTATTAAGAATAAAAAAGACTGGTAAATTGACCGGTGGTACGTGTTGTGATAATTGTAGAAATTTTATTAGAAAGGTTGATAAGAAAATAAATTTACATAAAATTTATGAATTTACAACTTGAAATACAAATTTATTAGTTCTTTTCTTGTTAATTTTTCTAATTGATATTCTGGTATTTTTGAATGTTCAATGTTTTTTGATACTTCATAAATTAAAGTTGATTTGTTACAGTAATTTGGAAAAACCTATGTATTATTAAAATAATGTATTAACCCGTTGAAGATTTAAAATGGGTTAAACCATATTTTTCGGAAAATCTATATTTCCTACTTTGTAAAAACATATAAATACATCATTAGAAAAATTATTATTTTTTCTTTCATTCCATATATAATAAATATGTTGTTTTTTTATTTGTTTAGCATCTTGTTTTACATAAAACAACTTTGTTATATTGGATGTTTTAATCCACAATATTTGAAAAGAATCAAAAAAATTAGTTCGTCTGGTAAATATTTGGATAATTGTTTCTTAATGTAATAATACATTAAGAAATAGTATTAAATAACTTTATATCATTATATATTATAATGTCAACATTTAAGAAAAAAATAAACTATTCTACACACGACTTTACAACAAATTTATTATTGAACACAAGTAAGGAAAGAACAAATAATTGTTGTGATACTCAACTTCCAAATATATGCGGCGTTAATTATAAAAAAAATATAAATACTTTAGAAAAAAAAACACTATTGAAAGATGCTCAGTTAAAAACAACGAATAGTAATCCATGTTGCAATTTTAAATGTTTATAGCAAATATTTAGAACAAATTTTAAAAGTTTAATATTTAACGCGTAATATAAGTATTTAAAGAATAGTTGGTAATTATTAATAATGAATAAATTACCAACAAACGCAACCTTTCAGAATGCATCAAAGATGGCAATTGAGGAAGATAGGCCAATATTACTAGATTATTGGATGGGGTCAATTGAAAAATCAGTATTAATTGGTGTAAGAGATAACAACGAGAAAATGTTAGTTAAAAACCCTGAAGAATATACAAGTCCGATACAAAAAATTTATAAAATAGGTGACGAATATATTATTTCAACTGAAAATTCTCTTTATATCGTAGCAGCATGTATCCCAACTAAAAGAATTAATTAATATCTAAAGAATTTCTTTAAGTTTTTCCTTTTTATCATTGTCAATTATTTCAGGAAATTCAACATCAAAAACAATTGTTAAAGTACCTTTGTTTCCCGAAGAATATAATCCCATATTTTTAATATTTTTTGTGTAACCAGGTTGTATAACTTTAATATTATTATTTATAGTATACTCTTGATCATCTAGATACTTAAATTTAAATGAAAATCCTATTAATGATTCTGCCAATGTTATTGTTTTTTCATAAATAATATTAATACCATTTTTTCTAAATTCGTTATGATGTAATAATTTTATAAATATTTCTACATCATTATAATTTTTGCTTTTTGTTTTAATAATGTCTCCATTATTAATTTTTCCATCAACGATAAAACTAACTTCATCTTGTTCATGAACATCCCCATTTGATATATCAATTGGTATCGTAAATGAACGTCTATTAAATAAATCATTCAACGTAACACTTTGTGAAATCCTTGTTCTTTTTGAAGGTTTATAATTGTTTGGTCTTTCATGATGAAATGGAAAATTAGTTGCAGTATTAAAAAACATTTTAAACATCTCATCCGCATTTGTATTTAAATTTATAAATTCGAATGGATTATTACCATTTTTCATAAATGCCGGAATAGATTGTTCCATATCATATTTTTTTTTTTTTTCCGGATCTGAGAATATTTGATACCCTGCATTAATATTTTTATAAAGATCAGATTCTATACCATTGTTTCTATCAGGATGATGTACCATTGAAAGTTTTCTCCAAGCCTGTTTTATTTCCTTTGGAGTTGAGTTTTTATTAAGATTCAATATTTTATAATAATCCATTTGTAATATAATATAAATAAATACTTAAATTATATTTATGAATGAATCTTTTATAAATAAATATAAACCAAATAATTTTGAAAATATTACAATGAACTCGGATATAAAACATATTATTAATTCTGTAATAGAAAAACGTAATATGAATATTTTATTTATTGGTAATTGTGAGACGGGAAAAACAATTTTAATAAATATATTAAATAATAAAATAAAAAATAGTGTATTAATTAATAATCTTAAGGAGAGGGGAATTAATACATTCAGAACTGATATTAAATTATATTGCCAATTGACACAAAAAAATAAAACAATATTAATTGATGATTATGATAATATAACAGAGTCCTGTCAATATATAATAAAAACACTAATGGATAAATATAAAAATATTTTATTTATAGCTTCTATTAATGATATTAAAAAATTAATAGAACCATTAAAACACAAGTTTTTTATTATTAAACTTGAAAATATAACAAAGACATTTTTAAGATGTTTACTTAACGAAGTTGTAAAAAAAGAAAATATATATTTAGATGAAGATACAATAAAATATATTATAAATATATCGGATAATTCGATAAATCGCATGTACAATTACATTGAAAAATTAAAACTATTAAATGAAAACATAACGTATGATAAATGTTTAAATATATTAACAAATATAAGTTATCACACATTTGACAAAATACTAGTATTTTGTAAAAACAATGAAAAATTAAATGTTTATCATAATTTTAATAATATATATTTAAAGGGATACTCGATAATTGATATATTTGATTTTTTTTTTAAATTTATTAAATCAACGGAAAACATAGAAGAATTAATAAAATATAAAATTATAAAACTAATTTGCGAATATATATCAGTTATAGATTCAATAAACGAATTAGATAACGAATTAATTTTATTTTCTTATGAATTGGTTAATTTATTTTCTCCTGGTTCTTGATTTTCTTCTTGGACTACGCGTTCTTCTACGTTTTCTAGATTTTCTAAATTTATTTAAACGAAACATTTTTGAAGGATTTTTGAATCTTCGTTTTTTAAATTTTTTTATTGTTCTGTTATATTTTTTTAATCCAAGTATACTAGAAAATTTTCTTGTAATACAAGACATTATATTATATTATTAGATAAAATTTTTGATATAAATAAATTACTATTTTTTATTTGCAATGAATTCATTCTAGAAAACCACGCATATTTACTTTTATTTATTATATCATTGAGTGGAATTAAAACACCAAACCTTTCTCCATAATCAACTAGTTCTGTGCCATTAAATAAATCATCTATAAAAACTGTTTTATTTTGTTTAGTTTTTACACCAATAAATTTTCCATCAATAACAGTTGTATTTTTTTTTATTAAATTACCTATTTTATTAGTTATTTTATTTTCTTCTAATTCGTAATTATTTATCAATTTCTCAATAAATTTGTTGTTTTTTTTTGCTCCAATAAAATCTATTGTTGGTAAAAATAAATTTTTAACATTATTTAAACTATTATTTGTATTTTCAAAAGAAATAGAATCATCATAAATATCTATTAAATTTTTTTCACAATAAAACGAACAAGGGACAATTAATCCCCCGTAATAATATATTAATTTTAATAAACCCAACTTTCTTAATTTAATTTTTTCTACTTCAGGTGCATTTTTTACAGTGTATTTCCAATCCGGTATAAATTCGTTAAATGACGAGTCTTTTATAATATTTATTGTAAAATCGTTTCCACAATGTTTTATTATACTATCAATACAAATATTAACAAATGGTACATTTAATTTTTTTGATGTCCTGGAACCAAAAGAATACCATTTTCTACTATTGACATCGTTAGGAACTAGTATCCAAATATTTGGTTTGTTACTGTATATAATATGATTATTTATAAGTTTAACCTTACTATCATAATCATTATTAACTAAATGTAAATTATATTTATTATAAAAATATCTAATTATGAAAAGAAGAAGTGTATAAAATATTATTTTATTCATTTATATTATATTGTTAATTTTTTAAAATTTGTCCACCAATTATTTTTTTCTTTTTTATGCTGTTCATCTGCTTTAAATAATTTGAACATTTGTTGCATATTTTCATTGTTTTCATTTTTATTCTTTTCATATATTATTTTGGAAGATGTCTCTTTATCAAATGGATTTTCAATTGTTTCATTTCTAAATCTCTTTAATTCTTCTGAGTTTGAAAACTTCTGTATTTTTTCATTTGATGAAACCGGTATGTGTGTTTCGGAATAAACTGTTTTTATATCATCATATTTAAGTTTACTAAATATACCTGAGTTATAATTTGTTACATTATCGATTAAAGACGAACCACCATTATTTAATGTAATTTCTGATATAGATGTTCTTTCTACAATCTGATTTTCATGCTGTTCTTCAAAATAATTATTTACATTTTGTTTTGTTTTATAAGTTGTATTATTATTTTTTAACCAATCTCCGTGACCATCACACTTGTTAATAGTTACATTTTTTTCAAATAATTCATTAAATAATTTATTAAAATTCTTTTTTTTACTAAATTGTTTTAATAATTCTTTATCAGATTTATTTGTGAAATCTTCTCGGTAATTGTCTCTTTTTTTTATTTTAAAAAAATTTAAAAGTATTTTATATACCTTAAAAAAAAATATAAAAATATCTTCTGAAACAACACCTTTGTCTGGATGTAATTTGCTAACTATTTTTAATGAACGTTTAAGATCTGTTTCGTCATAATTATAAGGCATATTAAATAATTTTAACATATCCTCTAAAGAATAATTTTCAATATTTAAATCTAATTCCATTAAATTTTATTGCTATATAAAAAATAGTAAACAATACTTGCCAAAATAATACCCTTTATAGCAGAAAAGTACCATTCAGGATGACCATCTTTTCTAAATATTTTTGGAATAAATTTATATAAATTATTTAATGTTATAGGCGAATTTAAAGCCATTGTAGTTAAAAATATAATAATCGGTAATATAAATTTGTCTGTATATGTTATATTCTCTTTTTGTTTGACGGGTTTTTCATCAGTATAGTCGTATTCAAATGGTTCTTCATCGATTCCATTATTATTATTAGATTGTGGAATATAATTTGGTTGAACGCCTTTATCAGATGATATATGATCTACTGTAGTTGGTATATGACTAGATGGTAAAGAAACAAATTGTTTGTTGTCTTGAATACCATTAATTAATTCCGATATATCATCTTGTTTAGGTATAGACTCTACTTTTTTGTGTTGTTCCTTAATAGTTGGATTGTACATTATATTTTGTGAAGGCGTATTGGAGGTATTTCCAGATGTTAAATCATTTAAAGGGGTTGTCATTATAAAAGTATTTAAATGATTTTAAAAGAAAAAATACGAATATTATTCAATTATTTTTTTTGTTGAATTACAACTTCCAGGAACAAGTTCGTATTTATAACAACTATCACGATACTTAAATGATTTATTATGTATATTTTTCAAATCTGGAACTTTATAAATAACACAATTATCATGTTTACAAGATTTTCTAAATAAAGCACCAAGACCTATTCCTAATATAGTACTTATTATATATTTACTGTATTCTTTGTTTAATAATTCTATCATATATATATTGGATGTGATTTAATTTTATCATTACATTTTACCTTTGTTGAAATTACATCTAAACAAGTACCACTCTTATCTTTGTACTGTATATTCTTATAATTATCTTGATTGGGATAAATAAAAATAACTTGTTTTTTGTCTAATGTTGTATATGCAATAAAAATACCAATTGTTAAAGTTATTATAAATGTCGGTAAATGGATTAATTTAATCATATTAATTATATAGATTTTATGTCTAAAGTGTAATGTGTTATATCTTCTTTTGAAAATATAACTTTGTTAAATGTCGTACTTGCTAAATCTGTTAATCCTTCTTTAAAATGGATTATATTATTTTCGATTGATGTATATTTTAATCTTCTTATTTCTTCTAAAGTTTCTTTTAAAATTGTGTTATATATTTCTATGTTTTCATTTGGAGGTTTATCTTTCATTTCATAAACTATTTGTATTAATGTATTTTCTAAACTATTTAATTCAGATTTATCCTTTTCTTCATTTATTTTTTTATATATTAATGTGGATTCCTCTAAATTAGATATAATTTCTTCCATACCAGATAAAGTATCATCGTCATTCAAATAACGAAATAAATTTTGTGTTTTTATTTCAATAAGTAATTCTTTTAGATGCGATATTCTGTCATATAATTTTAAATGAGGAATATATTTTGAATGAGATTTTTCTACTTCTATCTTAAATTCACATTTTGTATCAGCATTACACTCTGCAATTAATTTATTATATGTAGAATAAAATTTTATTCCACCAGATTTTTTACAATGTTGACATTTATATTTTTTTTTCATTAAATCCTTTTTTTCTTTCAACGTAATATCTTTTGATTTAACAGAATTTAATATTGATTTTTTTTTCTTTTCATGTAGTTCTTTTAATTTATAATATTCTTGGATTGTAGTCATTACTATATACTGGTAAATTTGTTATTAGATCTGATTTTATTTCATTTTTATTAAATCTTTTCATTTTATCTAAAAGATATTTTCTCATTTTAATATCATCTACGTTACTATTTTTTTTTGGTTTATTGTAATATCTATATAACAATATAGATGCAATAAATATAGAAAATATAATAAAAACAACGAAATTTATTATTAAACTATTCTTTTGAAAATTTTTTTTTGAAATATTTTTTAATTGTGAATTAAAAAAAAGTTTAGTTTTAGTTTCAACTAAATTAATCGTCATATATATTAAATGAGTTATAAAAATGCATACTTATATTTAATATTAATAACTGTTGCATTATTAATATCTTTATTGTTTATATCATTACAAATTGATTTACTATTTAGTGAATACTTAATAACAATAAATAAAACAGTCGGAAATATATTAAAAATATTTAATTTCTCAATATGGTTTGATTTATTAAGAAAATATAAATTAATATATAGGATACCTCTTATTATATGTTTTATTTCACATATAATACTATTTATAATAGTTTCAATACAATATCCAAAAGACGAAAATAATTATTATAAAAAAAAATATAATTTTTTTGCAATAACAATTATTATTTTATTTTTTATATTAAGTATTATATTTGAATTTATTAATCCAAATTCTAAATTTTTAAAAACTCTAATTAAACCATTTTCTGACTTTTTTGGTTATTTAATAATTGAATCAAATATTAACACTATATTAAATAATAAATTAAATAATATAAGTGAAAAATACAATAACTATAAGGTCTATAATAATTGGGGTTTACTTGTAAATAAAATAAAAAGAAGAATTGGTCAAGTTAGTTTAAAATCAATTAATATTGATAATATTGATTTTAACATTGAAAGTGATTCTAAAAATTTCTTATTTTTTACTAATGAAAACACTGAAAATAGAATAAAATTTGTAGAATTATTAAATTTAAAAGAAGATATAGGTTATATAATTTGGATGATAATAATAATAATATTATTATATAATATTAAATAATGTATAAAATATATATTCCAATATACATTTCTTCGATTGTTATTTATATTATATTTTATAATTTAATAAATGATTCATATTTTAAAAGTTATTTTGGTTGTCTTATGAATGATATAATATTTTATACTAATTTAATTTTTTATTTTTTAGTTGTATCAGAATTATTTAAAAATAAACCTTTCTTTTTTGTTATTGGAATCTTATTTATCTTCATGAGATATATTTTAATTGAATATTTCTCAAAATATTTTTCAAACTATTTTGGTTATAATAGTATTGAATATAAATGTGATAAACTTTTTTATAAATTATTGAGTAATAATGATAATTATTTATCTAAAATATATAGTAAATTTGGACCTGCAATAAATAATATAGATTTTTATCCAAGAGGAACAAATAAAGAGAATAGTAAATCAAATTTCTTATCTAACTTTTTATTTGATAATGTTTATATTGATAAAACACAAAATGTATTAAATTACTTTACAGATATTTTAAAAAAAGATATTCAAGATTATACAAGTGAAATAAATAAAGTCATTGAATTATTAGATAAAAAATATCTAATTTCGAAATTTATTTGGAATATTATTTTAATTACAATCTTATTTTGTTTATCTTTAAAATATATATGATATATTTATTATTAGTATTAATATTATTTATAAATTGTTATTTATTGAATTATGATTTCTATCCAGTAGTAGTTAGTACAATAATTTATAATATAGTATTATATTTAAACTTTATAATTTTTTTACTTTCTATATTTGAACAAAAAAAGAAATATGGTGTAGAAAAAAATAATATGGTCTTAGCTATATTTTTACCAATATTTTTTTTAATATTAAATTATTTTATTAGAAAAACAACGTTTTTAGCAAAACCATTTTCAGATTTTTTTGGATATTTAATTATTAAAAAAAAATTAAATAAAACTCTCAATACTGTAAAAAAAGATATTTCAATTATAAAATTAATAATTGAATTTATTGGAGATATATTTACTTCAGGTAAATCAATTCCTGAATATTTTTACGAATCAAAATCACAAGATTACGATTATAATTGGTATACATTTATTAATTCAATACCTTTTAATCCGAATGGAATAAATAAAAATGTTATTAGTAATATTAATAAAAAACCAGTATTAAAAACAATACTTGAAGTGGAACGGAATCCAAATATACAATATGGTGGTAAAAAACAGACTATTTTAGAAAGGATATTTGATTTATTAATTGATTTTTATGTGGTAAAGGATACTTATCATATAGATGAAATACTAAGACAATCTAAATTAAATGTTAATTCTAGTATTATAATAGATTTACTTGATCGTAAATTTTTAGTATCAAAAATTATTTGGTTAATTCTTATTATTTTTACTACACAGGCATTCTATTCCATATTAATAATTAGAAAAGAATAAAACAACACAATAACATAATATAGCTAATGCACATGTCACCATTGAAATTGGTGTTACCGTACTTCTGCTTTTTCTTAGACCAAGTGGTCTTAATGAACCGTCTTTATTATATAAGAAAGACGGTTTACTGTAATTTAATAAAGTAAATAATAAAATAAATATTAAAATAGAAAATGTTGTAATATGTTTATTTATAAAAATTCGATTCATATAATATTTATCAATATATTAAAATTCCTCATCACCATCTAATTCGCCATAATCATCGTCATTTGCTAAAAATCCTAAATTATCAACTTCTTTATCAATTTCTTCAGAAGCAAAAAGACTATTTTGTTTTTCACTACTTGATATATCCATACTGGATTCCAAAAATGCCCGATTTCTTAAATCTTGTTGCATTGCTTCTCCGTCATATGTATCTGATGCATATGTCACTAAACCCTTTGTTTGACCTTTACTCCACTTTCCTAATTTGGTATTTTTCATAACATTTTCTATTTCTCTTAATTCGTCTGATATATCTCTTAAATACGTGGTTATTTCTGATTTTTCTACTTCTTTATATTTTAAAAGTTTATTGTACATTTCTTCCTGTGTCATATTTAATGTATCTTTATTTTTATTATACATTTCAATATAGCAAAATAAAAGATCACCCAAACGTTTTTTTATTGAAAAATTTTTTTCTGTATAAATCTTATTAACATATGTATTTATAGTTAAACAAATAAAGAATTGATATACTTCTAACATAGTTGTTTTACCTAAAACAGAAGTATTTTCCTCTAAATTTAAATTTAATGGAGGTCCGTTGTTTATATAATTTAAAATTTCATATGTTTCTGTTGTAATATTTTCAAGAACATCATTTAATTCACTATTTTCATAAAACATTTCAAGTGGTTGAAATTCTGAATATACAAAATTTTGTATATCGGATATATGTCTCTCTGATAAGTTTAAATTTTTTCTAATACTAATATTTGAATAATTAATTGAATTTAAAATAATTGATGGAAATGTTTTACCAATATTTTCTGCTGTATTTTTTAAATATGTTATAATTGTATTAATTGTTAAATCTTCATTATTTATTGTTAATGAACCATTTACAACATTCCATAAGTCCATACGATTAAAGAAATTTTCAATAACTGTTAGTTTAGATTTTGCGTAAGATAGATCTCCTGACAATATTGAAATCACATTAGTTTTTACTTCATCATTAAATTCAAGTATGTAATTTCTCAATTTATCTGCAACTGTTTTATGCTTTGAGTATAGATTTTTTGAAATATCAAGCAATGGAATATATAATTTATCAAAATTAATTAAGTTTGTATTTTTTAATTCCATAATCGGAACAGAAATAGTTATATCATTTCTAATAATTTTTTGATTAAATACATATTTTAACAATCTATCAAAATCGTCATCACTGTAATTAATACCGTTGTCTTTTAATTCTTTCTCTGTTTTAGTAGCAATTTCTCTTCTATCAACTTTACAAATAGAAGATAATACGGGATCATCAAATTTTTGTTTTAAACAATAAAATATAAATGTATCATAAATTATTTTTTCGGTAAATATATTTGGTATTCTATCGTATACTAATTTTGTATTACTATTATTAAATCTAACACATGGTTTCATATTTTTAATATAAAAATCATAATATTCCATATAAGCACAAGCAATTTCATTTTCTTTAATATCATACCAATTTACTACTTCATTATATCTAGTTAAATCGCACGAATTTTCTAAATATGGAACGCCTAGATTTGTAAGTATTTCTGGTTTTAAAGCACGTATTTTTTTTTGTATATTATTTTGATTAAATAAAGATAAATAATATATCTTTGAAAGTATTAAATAAATATAATAATGGTTAGATGATTTAAAATCTTTGCTGAAACTTTCAAAATATCCCTTTGTTAATGGTACAAACTCGCCAGTAAATGTTAACTTAAGTTCTGGTAAAAATGTTTTCCATTCAATTTGTTTTACAATGTCTTCTTTTAATTCGGGATTTAAAGTTAAATATTCAACTTTTTTAATTATTCTTTTTTTTATGTAAGCATTGTCAATAATACTTTTTATAAATAATTGTAATTGTTTTGACAACATATCTTCTTTTACTCTTTTAATAGTATTCCACGGTGTATTATCTGTCTTCATCTTATGTGCAATACATGCCATATATTTAATACCTGATATATCAGTTTCATCCACTATTGGATATCCTGAAAAACTTCTTACACAACCTGGAAAACTTTTTTTTGCTACAATAGTAGGGATATTTGTTTGAATATGTATTAAAAGCAATGATATTGTAGTTAATAATAAAATATTGTAATATGTTATTTCATATGAAGGCAATTTAAGTCCTTTCTTGGAAGAAGCAATACGTTTTTTATCATATACTGATTTTTCTGGAACTTTGTTTTTTACAATACTTGTAATAACTTCGATTAATTCTTCAATATCCGAATCTTTTAAAATTACACCAATGAAGTTAGTTATAGACATTAATACATTATGTATGATACCCTTGTCTCCTTTAAATTTATCAACATCTTCTTCCATTAAAACATTCAAATCAACATCATTGTCTAATATATCACGCGATACTACTTTAAATCCACTTTCATTATAACCTTCTTCGGTCGAATAATCAATATATTTAATTGTCATTCCACTATATTTATCAACCCACTTATCGCCATCATCACTAATAACACCCTGGTTATTACATATTTGGTCTAATGTGTCTGAATATTTACCACTAATAAACGCATCTGCAAGTACTGCAAGAAAAACTGGAAATAATTTTGTATTCGTATCTTTACAGTTTTTAATATAAATATTTTCTCCTGGAACTGTAAATAATCTTTCAAATTTTAAAATATCATTTTGTTTTTTTGGAAAATCTTTTTGAGATAATATAGCATTTAATACATTGTAATAAGGCGAAATAACTTTTTCATTTGAAATATAATTATTATTTATTTTAACTTTAATATTATTCAAGGATAAGTTAATTTGATTTACATTAAAATAGAGTAATTCTTTATTGAATGCATATTTATTAGTCAGTTTTTCTTTCATATCACCAAGTAGTTCTTGTTGTTCTATTTCAATTGCTGTGATCACTCTATTTAGATCATTTTTATCGTTTTCATTATTTTTATTTTCTGAAGAAGTACAATCGAGATTGGATGAGATACATAGTTGATTTGTATTACATAGTAATTTTGTTTTATCCTTAAAATAACTTTCATTTATTGATGTATTAAGAACCCAATAATTATTTTTTCTCATATAGTATGTTATTTTTCCATCGATTTCTAATATACATATATCATTATCTTCAATTTTT
>Ga0115572_10001880_pt1 | contig 16978 bp, 9 predicted proteins | sample COGITO_mtgs_1206_FD_88681 | JGI IMG/M metagenome (GOLD analysis project Ga0115572, IMG submission 88681) | Pelagic marine microbial communities from North Sea - COGITO_mtgs_120607 | ecosystem: Environmental > Aquatic > Marine > Epipelagic | place: Germany:Helgoland, sampling site Kabeltonne... | reverse complement strand
TTGAGTCCCGCCCCAACTTTCCTCGTCACGCTCGCTTCTTTTTGGTCCAGCATCACACGGAGGTCCGCTGATGTCTATTTAGCTTAATCTTTGCTGACTATCCTCGTGAAGACAACAACGACAACACGACTGAGGACATCTCCTGGCTGGACACGTGCACGGATGTTTTCCCCAAATTTACCCTACATGATCGCATCCCTGACCCTCGCTCTCGTTTCATTCACAGATTGCTAAGCTCGGGGTGTCGGTTGATATACTAGTCGGCGGAAGGGAGGCTGTGGGGGCGCTGAAATTAGCGCCTCTGGCTGATGCCACCGGCGGCGTCATCCTCCTCCTCGAGGACTTTGGAGAATCGTTCTTTGAGAACTTGAGCGCGGCGGTCCGACGACCCGTAAGTGACGGCGCCATATTCGCCGTCCGCGCTTCCGCCGGCGTCGGGTGTGCCAGGGTGATTGGAGCGGTGGAGGCGTTGTCTCGCGCGGCGGCGACGATGGCGACTGCGCCGTCGCTCCCCTCGGGCGACTCGGCTGCGCCCGCCGAGGATGCCGCGGATGCGTTCCGCATGAAGAGCAGAGATCTATCGCAGGTGCGTCACCCGATATGTTCAGCCAGTTCCGTTCGTTCGGTTTCGACCCCTAGCCAAGAGCCCGGCGCGCTCATGTGCGCGCATGGGCCTCGTGTGGGTCGTAGACTCACCTCGAAGCATAACCAGCCCGCCACCTCGCTTTTTCTCGGAGGTATCGGGCCAAATTGCGTCGATACATCCCGTTGTGTTTCGCCCCAAGGCGTGGATACCAGCTCACTGCCCCAGATTGCAACGGGCTTCGAGTTAAACTTCCGCGCGACATTAACGCTGCGTTTTACAGAAAGCCGTGTGTGGTCCTCTCCGTTAGCTCACGGTTTCATTGTGAACGCCACACCCGAAACGACTTTACGCTCGACACGCACGTCATACACGTCCACGATACTGACACTTCACATTTCCCAAACATCGCAGAGCGTCGCGGTTTTTCTGGAGTACGCCGGGGACGTCGAGGCGAGTCACGTTCATCTCCAGTTTGTGGCGTGGTTTCCATCCAAAGAGGGTGGCCGCATAGCGCGGTGCATGACCAGGCGGCTCCCTGTAGCTCCCTCCAAGCCGGCCTATCTGCGCGGGGTCGATAGCTCCGTGGCCGCCATCCTCGCCGCGAAGAAGGCTGCGCTGGACGCACAGTCTGGCGCGGTTGGACCCAAAGAGGCTTGCGCTCGGGTGGAGGCGAGGGTGCTCGACGTCGCCGACGTGTTCACGCCCCGGGTCCCCGACAGCGGCGTTTTACACGATCCGTTCCCGCGGGAGCTCGGAGGTTTCGCCGAGGCCATGTACCACCTGCTCAGGGGTCCCATGCTCGGCACGTTGGCGGGTCACGAGGACGAGCGCGCGGCGATGAGGCAGCTGTTCCTGGGCGCGGGTGAGGCTATGGCTCGGAGCATGCTGGTGCCCCGGCTGTACGTCTGGCGCGGCGGGGACGCGTTCGAGGAGGTCCCGCCCGCGGACCTCGCCCTGAGGAGCGTCGACGTGTTGGTACTCGACCACGGCACGGATGTCTTCGTGTGGGTCGGTCACGGCGTCGCGGCGGACGCGGAGAGGTTGGGGGCTGCGAAGGGTGCCGCGTCGAGGCACGCCGCCACTCTCGCGGCGGGGAGGTTCCCCGTGCCAAAGGTGAGGACGTTCAGGGAGGGCAGCTCGCAGGCGAGATACATGGTGTCGCGGCTCATGCCGCTGCATCGCGATGCACCGCACGAGCAGGATGTGATGTTTCCCCCGATTCGTTCGCTGTCCCCCAACGAGAGAAAGGCGCTCCTGGAGTCTTTCCTGCCGATGGATGACTTTTCATTCTCGGGATGGATGAGGCAACTGGGCCTCGCCGCTCCCTTGGATGGATCTTCTTCGGTGAAGCTGAAAATGATGAGCGGCGACGACACGTCCACGACCGCGTCTAGTCTTATTCTATAGCCAGTAGTCAATGTAACAGTAGCGCAGAGCGAGGCCTGCCTTTCAAAATATCCATGGTCTTTTCGGTATGCCAGCAGGGCACTCGAAGGGACACCGCGGGCTTTTTTGGCGCCAACTCAAACACCTCGGACACCGTGAAAACACGTCACGCGGTTCGACCAAAAGCAGAGTACAGCTGCGCGGGGGACCGGCACGCGAAATAACCTCGAGCGGCACCGTCGTCGTATCGCTTGGAGCTCGATCACGCCGAGATAAGGAGTCTTCAAGACCGCGGTTCGAACGCGCTCCCGGAGCCCAGCCATCCCAGGTGGCCGCACGGAAACTCAAGAAAAACCAAACGATGTCCGCCTTGACCGCTTCCGCGACCGTCGTCGCCCCTCGCGCACGAGTGGGCGACGGATACCGCGTTGTGCACTCCTCGCGGTGTAAGCCCGCGGGTATCCCCGGCGCGACTTCGCGCGCGCGTTCTCTCGTAGTGAGAGCCAAACAAACCGACGAGAACGAGATCGAGGAGTCGACGCCCCTCCTTTCTCGGCTCTCGCAGTCCGTCGCGGGTCTCTCCGCGCTGACGCTGACCCTCTCCGCGCTCGCGGGTGATTTCGTACCTCCCGCACTCGCCACCGACGCGACGGCACCTGCGGTCATTCAGAAGCAGTTCAAGACTGGCGTCGGGCCAGCCGCGCCGTCCGCGCCGGCGTCGCAACGCAGGCTCACCGCCGAGGAGCAGGACACGATCGACCTATTCAACACCAACACGCCCTCCGTCGTGTACATCACCAACCTGCAACAGAGAAGGGACGTGTTCACCCTCAACGCCATCGAGGCTCCCACCGGGGCTGGGTCCGGCATCGTCTGGGACGACGGCGGGCACGTGGTCACCAACTTTCACGTCATCAACGGAGCGAGCGAGCTGCGGGTCACGACGCAGGAACAGGATGTCTATCCCGCCAAAATAATCGGGTTCGACGCGGACAAGGACATCGCCGTCCTCAAGATTGACTACGCCAAAAAGCTTCCCGGGAAGGACGGCACCGTGAAAACCCCGGGCCGCGTCCCTTCCCTTCGCCCGCTTCCCATCGGGACGAGCTCCGACCTGCTGGTGGGGCAGCGCGTGTACGCCATCGGCAACCCGTTCGGTCTGGACCACACCCTGACCACCGGGGTCATCAGCGGTTTGGGCCGCGAGATTCAGTCGGGTAACACCGGGCGGCCCATCGACGGGATCATCCAGACCGACGCGGCCATCAACCCCGGAAACAGCGGCGGGCCCCTCCTCGACAGCTCGGGCCATCTCATCGGCATCAACACCGCCATCTACTCCACCTCGGGATCCTCCTCCGGCGTCGGTTTCGCGCTCCCCGCGGACATGGTGAGGGGTATCGTCGAGCAGATCATCACGACCGGCAGGGTGACGCGGCCGATCATGGGCATCACGTTTGCCCCTGACCAGGCTGTCGAGCAGCTCGGCCTCGGCGGCGTTCTGGTGCTGGACGCTAGGGAAGGTGGACCAGCATGGCGGGCTGGCGTCAAGGCGACGTCTAGGGACTCCGCGGGTCGACTCATCCTCGGCGACGTCATCGTGGAGCTCGACGGGGCGCTCATCAAGGACTCCGGCGACCTGTACCGCACTCTCGACAAACTGTCCGTCGGGCAGGAGATCATGATGCAGGTGATGAGGGGCGAGAACAAGGTCGACCTGAAGATGACCCTCGACGACCTCAAGGATCAGCCTCAGATGGCCGCTCCCGGTATGTACCAAATCGTCCCGGGCCAGGAGCTGCCACCGGGCATCCTTCCTCCGGGCCAGGAGCTGCCGCCGGGTATCCTTCCTCCCGGCTTCATGCCGGAGCCCGAAGAAGGCGACGGGGGCGAGGACGTGTTCCCGTGAGCAAACCCAGGTGTCCCCGCATCCCCGTCGCACTCGCTGCCGCTGTATTCTACGCAAACTATGTTGTACCTTTTAGCACCCTGATGAGTTGCGCATTCTATGACCGTCGAGAGAGTTTAGTTGAATAGTAACCAACGCTTTTTATAGACAAATTTCGATAAGCTGAACGTTTGTTCACGGAAAGGTCTGTTCCATGGGCACGTACTTGTGCGACTGCACGTTAGAGAGGGTCTCGAGCTTCTTCTGCAGGAACGCGGCGCAGACGAGGAAGATTGAGCACATCGCGAACATGGCGGACAGCGGGAACAACGCCACGTTGTAGAGGATGAGGCAGACGAAGAGGTTGAGGGGGATGCGGAAGAAGTTCATCACCGTGCTTCGAACCTCCTCCGGCACGTACTGCGACCTCATCTTCATCATGGATGGCCAGAAGATACCGACCATCGCCTCGAAGACGAGGAACGCGAGCATCTGAATCTTACCCCCGAACGACATGGACCCGCCGCGCTCACCCTCGCTCATGCCCATGTTGCCCACGAGCACGGGCACGGCGAGAGACGCCGCGGACGCGAGGAACACGAGCTGCATGTACCGTTCAACCTTCATGTCCGACCTGGACATGATCCTGGACGCGACGGAGGAACCGACCATGCACGCCACCATCATCGTGGCGAAGATCATGCCGTGCGGGATGTCCTCGCCGTTGGGTCCCAGCGCCGGGGTCCAGAGGAAGACGAACGAGTACATGGACGCCTCGAAGAGGCTCTGCATGGCGCCGAGGTAAAACACCTTCTTGTCGTTCTTGATGGCCTCGAACGCCTGCTTCATTCCCTGCTGCACTGAGGTGTTGTCGCTGTTGTCGCCCTTGTTCTCAGTCCAGCTGAACATGATGACGACGCCGCCGATGGCGAGGAACACCGCCGCGGCGTCGAAGGGAGCCACGGGGCCGAGGCTCATGTCCGTCACCATGTAGTTGGCCAGAAGGCCGCTGACGATGGACACGAGGCCGTTGCCCAGGAAGATGGCCTTGGCGAAGGTCTTGTCGAGCCACTCCGCCTCGTAGCCGCGCTTGAAGTGCTCGGCGACGAGCCATGACTCGAATGCGGTGAAGAGGAGCGAGGTCGCGATGCCTCCGAAGAAGCGGCCGAGCATGAGGACGCCGTAGTCGGACCAGTGCTTCGTGATGCAGGAGGCGATGTAGGTCACGACGTAGGTCAGCGCGGCGTTCTTGCGGCCGTACTTGTCCGCCATGGAACCCACGACGGTACCGAAGATCATGGAGCTGCCGAAACCCGCGATGAAGAGCTTACCGATGTCTCCGGTGCTGTACCCGTAGTGCTGGTACAGGGCGTAGACGTACGGGCCCTGCAGCCAGTCGCCAGCCATCATGAGCGAGTACACGAAGAGGTACGAGTTGCGGAACGCCATGAAGTTCTGGGGCATCGACACCTTCTCCTTGTTGCCCATCTTCTGCATCTCCATCATGGCGCACACGATGGCGATGAGCCCGAACTGGATCCAGTAGTAGCCCTGCGAGGAGGATAGGGAGGGGGTGAAGGGAAAAGGATCGATGTCAGGCTCGATTTTATCTTGGACGGGCAGACGACTCCGGCGGGTCGCCGTGATGGGTCTGAACGACGCGGTTTGGTATCGGACTCACCTCCATGGTTGATATAGACTTTTGAGTGCTCGAGTCAGGCGCGCGTCGTCGCGTGACGCCGAGTGCGTGAGCCGATCGCGAAGAGACCAAACAACGCGTTTGAAGTTGAACCCTTCGCTGAAATATTTTGGACGAGTGGCCGAAATTTCGGCACCCACTTCTCACTTTTGGCGGCGGATCGCGCCCCCAATCAGGGGTGGAGCCACTTTGGGAGTCACTTCGGGGCTCGATAGGGGTCAGCGGTATGGCGGATAACGGCAAGACTGCCTTCGGCTTCGCCAAAAAGGCGGCGAAGAAGAAGGATGTCGGCGTGAACGAGCGAACCGACGATGGGACGAAGAAGGAATTTCTCACCGGCGTCACGGGATCGGGCCTGGAGCTCAAGGACAAGGTGGAGGTGGTGGCCAAGTCGATCCCGGTCCAGGATAACACCTTCGAGGTTGGTTCCGGTCGGCGGAGAAAGGCGCCGAGCTTCCTCCCCGACGAGTCCGCCATCGACGCGGACAACAAGGAACGTTTCGATGTCGCGGAACGGATCGGCGGCAAGGGGGAGACGGCCCAAGGGGGAGACGTGGTGTACGGCCTGACGAAGATGGGTCCCAAGGATGGTGACGAACCCAAGGCTGAGCCCGAGGACAAACCCGCGCAGGAGAGTTTCATCGGTAAGAGCCTCGCGGAGAAGGAGCTCCAGGCGTTCAAGGAGGACGTCGAGGACCTGCCGGATCAGGCCACTTTGGACGATTACGAGTCCATGCCCATCGAGGACTTCGGCGCGGCGATGCTCCGGGGGATGGGATGGGAGGAGGGTAAACCCGTGGGGAGGAACAACAACGGGATGGTCGCCGCCGTGGAGTTCGTGCCCCGGTCGGGGAGGCTCGGGCTGGGCGCGGACCCGGCGCCAAACAAGAAGGAGAACAACAAGAAGTACATCAAACCCGGGGAGAGCCGAGAGGCGCCCGCGACGATGGTGCTCGCGAAGGGTCCCGAGGGCCAGTCGAGGAACGTCAAGACCCTGGACGAGAAGCTGCTCAAGCTGGAGGAGCCCGGCGCGAGGGAAGGGAAGAGGATGTGCGTCGTCGAGGGAAGGCACCGCGGGTTGACCGGCCGCGTGCTCAAGGTTGTGAAGCAGGAGGGTCGGTCAGACAGGGCGCAGCTCGAGCTCGACTCCAGCGGCGAGACGGTGACGATCAGGACGAGTGAGCTCGCGGATCTTGGGACGCGCGACGCTGACAAGGCGATGGGCAAGAAGGACGATAGGGAGGGTGGTAAGAAGCGGGAGCGAGGAGACCGCGACGACGCCGGCGGGAAGCAAAAGAGGGAGAAGAGGGAGGAACCCGCGTGGCTGTTCGCCAGCACGCGCGTCAGAATCGTGAGCAAGTCCTTCCAGGGCGGCAAGTACTACCTCAAGAAGGCCAGCGTGATTGACGTGCTCACACCGCGAACGTGCGTGCTACAGCTGGAGGGTGGCGAGGTGCTGTCGGACGTGCCGCAGCGGGCTCTGGAAACTGCGCTTCCGAAGAGGGGCGGCGCGGTCACCGTTCTGGCGGGCGAGCACAGGGGTCAGCGGGGCACGATGCTGGACAAGAAAGGGGAGACCGCGGCGGTGCAACTGTCGGAGGACCTCTCGGTGCACAAGATATCCCTGGACCACATAGCAGAGTACACGGGTGGTGCGCACGAGGATTGAGGCAGAAAATTTCAGTGCTGATAATTCACTTGATTCTGCAGACTGTTTGCCCTATGTTGGTCAATTCGAATTAGCTCCCATCCGTTGGTTTTTCCCGATTCCATGTCCTTTCGTATGTGGCTTTTACGCGCCATTTCCTCGCTGAGCTGGCGCTCTCTCAACGTAACATTTGGATATTATCTTGGGTCCATCTTGTGGACCGACGGGCACCGACGCGGGGTGGCCAATAGCTGACGCGCGTCTCGGCCCACGGGGCGTGCGAAACACGCGGGTTGAGCTCCGAGGGGTCTCCGGTGCTCAACTTACACGTCGGCGTCGCGCGGGGTCTCTGCCAACTCCTCGAGGCGGCGTAACCGAAGCCCGCTCGGGACGCGTCACGGGGTAACGGGAAGCCGGCGGCCGTATTTTCAAGATGACGAGCCTCCGGAGTCAGGCGATGGTGCCGCCGGTGGCTTCGCGGACGGTGTCATGGGGAAGAATCATGCGTCGCCACGGTAAGGCGATGCCGCACGTTCAGGCGACAAAGCCGAGGAAGCAGAGGTGCGTACGACCGAACCCACAGTCATCCTGCACCGCAAGCATGTCCCCCTCAGAGGAAATATGGCGCGCCCCGAACGACGCGATGACCGCCGCTGACCTCCCAACCTCGTACCCCTCTTCACCGCAGGCGATGCTTATCGATAAAGGCAATCGATGGGCGTAAGCCGGACGCGGGCTGGAAGCTGTCAGACAGGTGAGCGCCGCACCCCGCCGGGCGACAGCCTGCCCAAAGCCGCCCCGAAAGATGATATCCCAACGATACGCCCCCAGAGATATTTTGCTCACGACCCTAACCTCCCCACGTCGCAGGGACTATCCCGAGGGAGAGGTCATCCTCGGAATGGAGATTCGAATGCACAGCGCGAAGGCTGCTTTGGTGGACACCGCGAATGCGGAGTTCCACAGGCCGGGCGTCACCACCTACCTCGATGACCTGTCGGTGCAGAGCGTGCAGGAGGCTATGAAGAAAATTACCAAACATTACCACTGGAATGGACCGGTGGGAGTGAGTGTCACGCGCGCAGTCACACGCGTTCTGGGCAACCAGGCTGCGGGGAAACAGCTCGAAGCGATGATGCCAGACTCCAAGGGGAAGGTGGCCACGATGATCCACACCGAGGCGGCGGCCTATGCGGAGATGTACTTTGGCCCCGGCCGCGAGTGCGAGGGGGTCGTGCTCGTCGTCACCGTCGGCACTGGGATGGGAACTGTGACGTACAACCTCGGTCAGAAGGTGAGAAACTCCGACTTGAAACACCTGACGTGGACGTATGAGAGGGAACTGGCCAAGATGAAGGAGAAATGGGGCTGGAACGGCGTCGCGCCCGAGCTTCCAGAGGATTGCAACGATGATGGATGCGACATCATCCAGCAGATCATCAAGTCTCCGCCGTCCAAGTATTCCAAGGATGGGTCAGTCGGCCTGATGGACTGCCCCGAGTACGAGAAAATCGAGGGAATGAAACCCGTGATTGCCTGGGCATATCTTGTGGACAGGTACCTGCAGAAGGTGGCCGAGGCGGTCAAGCCCGACAAGCTGATACTGCTCACCACGGGTGCGGCGGCGAAGCTCCCGGAGGAGCTTCTCGTGCCCCTGTTCACGCCGGCCATCACGGGCGCCGGGCTGAAACCCGACGTCCTCGTCTTGGGCGACTTTCCCGAGCGAGCGCTCGTTAAGGGTGCCGCCTTGGGCGCACACATCGAGCTGGGTAGGCGCGCCGCTGGGGAGGTTTTCCGTGCGGCGCTGACGCAGACCATCACGGGAAGTCCCCACCCGCGGGAGATTTACAAGCAGGACCTGCTCTGGGCGTTCAAGAGGCTGGACCGAGATAAAGACGGCGTTATCGGCCGCAACGATCTCCTCGAGGGCGCACATTTCATCGGTACGACACTATCAGACGCCGAGGCGACGGGCCTTTTACGCGACTTCACGGGCGGCATGATGGAGTCTGCCACCCCTGACCAGTTTTTGGCGTGGTACGAGCGCATCCTCGAGATCGCCATGGCGAGGGTCGTCGAGGTGCACAACGTGGATGAATTCGAGCACTACGTCGAGGAAGCGTTGGAAAAACCCGCATCGAGTGGCTTGATCCAGGACGAGGGCGCATTGGTGGTGCTGGAGTGCGGTTACACCCACTGCAGACCCTGCATGAAGTTTGAGAAGACGTACGAGATTGTCGCAAAGAAATACGTCGACACAGTTTTCCTCAGGGTTCTCGGCGATGAGTCTCCGGGCGCGGCGCACCTGTGCAGGGACGTGCTCGACGTGCAGGGGACGCCCGAGTTCAGATTCTTTCGAGGGAAGAAGCTGGTCCACGTCATGCGCGGCGCTGACAAGGGCAAGTTGGAGAAGAGCCTGCAGTCGCTGCTTGTTGAGGGAGAGGTTGGGTTTGCGCTGCAAACCGTTTGATGAACGAAACTTGTTGTTTGCTAAAGTTGGAAAGTGTACGAATAAGATCTATTGTTAAGTCCTCGCCTGCACCGGCCATACGCCATCCTCCCAGCTCGACATGCCGTCCAGGATCTTCTCAATCTGAGAGCAAAGCACGGGGTGAGGGATGCTGCCGTCGCCGGATCCGATGATTTGAAACTTTGTTCGCATCGGGTGCCAGACGAGCACGCTGCCAGCCGCCGCTCCGCTGCTCTCCGCAAACTCGGACCAACCCGAAGCCTTTCGGAGATTCACGACGCCGAAAGAAAGGATCGGTTCCCGCCAGAATGCGTTTCGAAGCTTCTTGAAGGTTTCCTGATCGTTTTCAGAGCTTTCGATGAACATCATAACCACCAAGCTTTTCATCTGCTGTTCCTTCAGGCACTCGAGCGCGTCGTCGTCGAGCTCGATGACGGCGTCCTGGTCCATCTCGCTCCGTTTCCTCACGGGCTTCTTCCGCCGCTTCGGTCGCTGAAAGAGCATAGGTATCATGACGACGGTCAGAATCATTCCCATCGGCACCGCGGGACCCGACTCGATGCTCATGTAAACCAGCTCCGCCCCAAAGTACTGAGCCCACGACAACGTGCTTCCCTGGAAATGGAGAGCCCGCTCGTAGAAACCCAAAGAATCAGCTGCGAGCTCGGGGAATTCTACACCTGAAACCATCCCCGCGTCGTCTCCTTCAAATGCGTTGGACATCCACGCGGTGAAATCCGCGCGATTCATGGCTCCGTCGTACGTGCTGAGGTCCACCTTGTCCTCTCCGCCGTGGAACCGCGTGGCCACGATCTTCGGCATACCCCCATCCCCGGCGAACAGAGCCTCGCGAACACCCTTCTGTCGCTTGGCATCTACCCACACCATCGCCAGCTCCTTTTGCTCCAGTGCCGCGGAAAGAGTCGAGCTCGGTGACGAGGGAGACTGAAGGGCCATCTTCACCGCACGGAGCATGTCGCGGGAGGTTGTGAGGTCAAATCCTTCGACACCGACTGCGGCTACGCACACCCGCGCCAAACCTCCAGGCCTGCATCCGGTGGATTTGAGGCTGGATGATCTCAGCTCGGGCAGAGTCTGGAGCTTATGCTCGATGAGCAGCGCCTTCAGCTTATCCTTCCCCGTCACGTCCTGCTCCACGATCTTCTCGCCAGCCTCCTTGACCACCAGCACGGCGGGCGGCGTGTGCATGCCGTGCTTCCGAATCCAGTACGCCGCCTCGCTCTGTTTGTAGTGAACCTGCGCGACGGATACGTCGTTCCTGTACTCGGTCGCCGCGCGCCTGAGTAAAGGGGACGCGGGCCCCGCGCGTGAGCTGAAGTAGACGAACTTCACCTTCTTCGGTTCCCCCTCGAGGAACGCGGCGAGTGACTCTCGCGTCAGCGCCGGGACTTCCTCGTACCCGGCGAGCCGATCCATGGCAAAGGTGCTCAGCGCGCTCTCCTTCATCATGCCGCGGTACTTACGCCTGCACCAGTACGCACCGCAGGTCCTCGGAAATCCGATGACCACCGGCAGGTCCCTCGGGTTGATGTGAGACGATGAGAACGGATGGAGCGGCGCGACCTTTGCGGCGAGCTCGGGGTAGTGCGCTATGTTGACCCTTCCCAGCCGTGTGACCCCGTCCATCGCGCGCGCGGTCTGTTCCCACACGGGCGCCACGCGCTGGCACAGCTCGCTCCCGTCGTGGTATACCTGCACGAGCCACGGTTTGTTGCTCTTCAGCACCGTCTTGGCGAAGTTCTGTGGGGTCAGCGTGGTCGTCTCCGAGTTGATTGGATCGGGCTGGGAAGATCCGAACCCCCCGAACTTCCCCCCGGTGTCCCAACCTCCCCTTCCCGCCGCTCCGGGCGCCGCGCCGCGTCGTCGACCACCCGAATCCCCACCCGGCTTGGTGTACGCATCCTTTGGATCGGCGTACCCCGTCATGTCGTAGTTTCGCCTCTTATCCGCATCGGACAGCACCTCGTACGCCTTTTGGATCTTCACGAATCTGTCCTGCGCCCTCTCCACGTCCTCCGCGCTTTTACCCTGCTGCTTGTCGGGGTGGTACCTCAGCGACAGCTTCCTGTACGCCCTCTTGATCTCGCCGTCGTTCGCTCTTGGCGACACGTCGAGTATTTTGTACGGGTTCACATCGCGCGCGCAAACCGCGGCCGCCCACAGCAAGAGGACGAACGCAAGGAAGCGGAACCTCATCGCGCCGTCCAAAGTGCCGAGTCCACAGAGAGGAGCCAAAAGTCCAAGAGACTGCGCGAGATTCCAAAATCGAAAATGTGCGAAATCAAACGCCAGGACGCCAGCCACAAATGGCAGCACCCCGCCAATACCTTCAAACTAAAAGCCCTGTGTTCGAATTTGTTATTGCGATTAAGCGATTGCATTTTTTCGACACATGAGAACCAGTCACAAAGAGGCGCGTCCCTTGGAAGATGGGAAGTCCGTTGGATGTGACGATCGATTTGTTGACCTCCACAGCAAGGCGCGGGCTGGCACGCCTGTCGCGAGCTGTGGGAAGGACGGGATGAATCGGTACGCACCATGACCCGTCAGATACTACCGCACCGCGCTTCACCCTCGTTCGCCCCCGAGATCCCTCTAATCGCGCGCTACTCCCCCGTTTGTCGTTCAGGTACAAGGTGATAAAGCAACTCGGAGATGGGACCTACGGGAGCGTGTGGAAGGCGACTAACAGGCAGAGCAACGAGGTCGTCGCCATCAAGAAGATGAAGCGCAAGTTCTACTCGTGGGAGGAGTGCATGGCGCTGCGGGAGGTCAAATCGCTGAGGAAGCTGAACCACCCGAACGTGGTGAAGCTCAAGGAGGTGCGTGCCGTCTCGGTGCCTTTTCTTTTTTCCCATCCGCGCCCCTTCGCTGACGCGCTCCCCGCTCGACTTCTCTCAGGTGATTCGGGAAAACGACGAGCTGTACTTCGTGTTTGAGTACATGACGCAAAACCTGTACCAGCAGATAAAGGATAGGGACAAGTACTTCCCCGAGAGCCGCGTGCGGAGTTGGATATATCAGATTCTGCAGTCCATCGCGTATCTGCACAAACACGGGTACTTCCACCGAGACCTCAAGCCGGAGAACCTCCTCATCACCAACGACATCGTCAAGTTGGCGGATTTCGGACTGGCGAGGGAGATCCGGTCCAAGCCCCCGTACACGGATTACGTATCCACGAGGTGGTACCGAGCGCCCGAGGTGTTGCTCAGGTCGCCGTACTACAACGCTCCGATCGATATCTTTGCAATCGGCGTCATCGCAGCCGAGCTGTTCACGCTGCGGCCGCTGTTCCCCGGCAGCAGCGAGCAGGATGAGATTTATAAGATCTGCGCCGTGAATGGAACCCCCGATAGTGAATCGTGGGCGGAGGGGATGAAGCTGGCGAACGGGATGGGGTTCAGGTTTCCGCAGTATCAGGCGACGCCGCTGGAGAAGCTGATTCCAAACGCCAGTCCAGAGGCTTTGGATTTCATCCGCTCGTGCATACACTGGGACCCGACGAAGCGCCCGACGGCGCAGCAATGCATTGATATGCCCTTCTTCAATGGCATGGAACCGCTCCCGCACAACGTGACTCCCCCGAAGAAGGCAGATCCGGAACGCAGGTCCACCTCTCGGGAGGGGAAGGAGAGCGAGCGGGAGAAGCCGAGGGTGGACGCCGCAAAGAAGGCGGAGCCGGCGCCGTTGCGTCCAAAGTCGGCTCGCGCGCCGAGGAAAGCGGACCCGGTGCCCTCGTACCAGGAGACGGCCGATAAGGAACGGCGGCAGAAGGCGAGGGATGAGCAGGAGCAGCAGCACAACGCGGGAGCGGCGATGAGGGATCCTCTGCTCAGCAAGCCTCTCGCGTCGACGTCGAGTTTCATCAAATCGGTGAAGCCTCCCTCCTTGGTGCAGCCGACCATCTCGGCTCCGAGCCAGGGTTTCTCTGGCTCAAGCGCCAGCTTGGGGGTGAAGAAGAAGTACGACGACTTCGGGAGCAGCAGCAGAGCCACGGGATCCCTCGGTGCTGTGAGCTCCCGGTCGCCCGGGCACTCGTACGCTCGGGAGCCGGAAGGAACGGGAAGGGGACTGTACGGGGTTCGGTCGCACGCGACGCAGGACTCGCTCAGCAGCCCCACCAGGCAGAACGGTTACGGGGGCGGTGTGCAGGGCATGGGCCTGACCGGGTCTCGCATGTATGGCAATGGGTCTCGGGATCCCGTTGGGTCGCGCATGAACGGTGCAGCCTCCCACCTCAGTGGAGGGAACAACTTGAGTGCACCGCTGAGCAAAATGGGCATTTCAGGAAATGCGGGCGGAGTTTCGACGGGCGGGTACTCAGGGCACCGGGATTCGAATTACCGCGATTCCTCGAGTTATCGGGATTCCGGTTACCGCGATTCTTCCGGTTACTCGAATTCCAGCCACAGGAGCTCAGGATACGGAAATAATTACCCCGGCGGTAAAGACAATTACGCGGGGTACATGCCTTCCCATCCACAACCTTCATACAGATATGGGGCGGGGCAATCGCAATCGAGCTATTCTCGAGATCCGATGGCTCCAACCAGGGACCCACCAAATGCCCGATCATCTGGGAGTTACGCACGAAACGCCCGGTACCTTTCTTCGATTGGCGGTAATTCTTCCGAACTGAAGCTGCCTACGATTGAGAAAAGAAATCCTGTTGCCGGTCTCGGTGTGACGGGCGTAGGAAGCTACCGGAATCCCGCGAATTCAAATCAATATGGAAGCGGATACGGTGGCGGATCTGCGGGGTATAATAGTTCTGGTGTGCGGAGGGGAAATGCGGGCTATCGCAACGATAGTAAGGGTGGATACTAGTCATTTCCGGCGTCCGAAACATACTCAAAATAGCTCAGCGGATTTAAACATCGGCGAAAGTTTAGCTAATATCTCGGTCGCCGCGTTACTATTCGAGCGTAAATCATGAAGTCGCAACAATCTTCATCAAGGCAACGCGCCCCTGAAAGAAGAAAGTCAAATGCGCGGTCAAGCATAAAGAACGCAATCTTTTAAGTTAAAGTCTTGGAGTATCCCTCAGCATTTATTATTTTAATGACGACGAGCACAAGTTTCGCACGCGTTGCGTTCGACAAGCTATATTGAAAAAGGCAACGTAGCTGAGCATCTGCGGAATCGCATACTGCACACGCGCGGCATCGATTCGCCGCTAGTTCTTTCGCCGTTCACCAGCACTGACGCAGTCTCAAAGCTTCGCTGTAAGGTTTGAATGCTTTTTGTCTTCTCCGAGTAAGAAGCGCAGTCGGCCAACACATTTACGATCGGCCTTGATGTCGAAGCTCTATACATGAGATGTTCGATTAGGCGCGTATCAGTTAGGCGTCATCGGCGTCGGCGACGCATTGTTGTAGCTAATCTACGATCAAAGTCTTGCTAAGCGGGCTCGACTAAAACTATTGTTCTGCTAAAGCCTTCACCTTGATGTTCTCGTCGTTTTCGACCGGATCTTCACAAGGACGCTTGAGATTTGAGACGCGTTTACGCCCGATGATGTTCGCTTGGATGTTGAAAACGCCTGCGACATCTGCGAGGCTCTTTGTCTTGTTAAGCGCCCAGCCTTCCTCATTTTCTAATCCGGTCGACTTGATCAGAATCTCTCTTGTGAGGTACTTTGTGTTCTTCAAGGAATGATTCCACTCGAAGCACTTCTCGAGAAGGGAGTTTAGATTATCGCGTGCTGGTATCACGCCTTCTTTTCGGAAAATCGACTGATTCCACATCGCGCCGCGTCCACACATCGCCGCTGCGGCTCCTGTTTCAGCTCTGAGCTTGTCAAAGTCTGTGTACTCAAAAACATCACCATTAGCAATAACAGGACAAGAGACGGACTCTACGACTTGTTTGATCTGATCCCAATGCGCAGGATCTCTCGGTCGCTGTCCAATATAACGTCCGTGCACTCCAAACGCGGAAACTCCGCATTTCTCAATGACGCGCGCTAACTCGACGGTTTTTTCCATCGTTTCCAAAAGCCTGATTTTGCACGTCACGTGCGTCTCGGCCGGTAGATTTCTTCGTAGAGTAGTCAGAATGTCGTGCACCGTCTCCGGTTTTTTCAGCAATGCCGAACCTGCCCCACTCGCAGTCGAAAATTTCAGCGGGCATCCCATGTTTATATCGATTGCAGCCACGTCCTTGGCTGCGACCATCGCACTTTGCAGTGCTCGCGTAGCATCTCCAGTTCCCAACTGCAAAACCACGCGATTTTTTTCCTGAAATCCGGTTGGGGGAAAAAGTCTCAGTTTTTTTGCTGGCGTCTCAGAGGCAAAGTTTCCTGTGTGGCCTGCGGACGGAAATGCGGGATTTTTTCTTGGCTTTTTCTGGGCTCGACTCACCTCGGGAATAGTTTGGAAAACCACAGCCGAGTCATCGTTGTTGGCATCCGGGTCGATGAAGTCCACCGTACCCCATGCCGTGTTCTCCACTCGTTTGACCTTCATCATCCTGAGAGGAAAGAGGAATGGTGGGAGGGTCAGAAGGGGCAGCAGGACACACACGTCATTGGGTTCGAGCTTAGTCGTCTCCCTCCGCGTGCAAATCTACTGTGGTTTTCTTGGGCACCTACTTGCGGTCGATGAGCTCCTCTGAGTACACGATATCAGCCCCGTACTCAGCAGCGAGCAGCCTCGTGGGCATCGTGTTCACCCGAACCATCGGGGCCAGGATGTTCTTCCCTTTGTAAAACTCCCAGGCGTCCGACATGGTGCGCTCTCGGTCTGAGTACAAGGGATGAGGTGCCGATGAGAGAGAGGACGGCCGAGCGCTTGACCTCTCACGTCGCCCAACTGGTTTCTTCGGGCGAATCGAGGCCGCGGAAGACCTGTTCAGGAGTACCTCAGAGCCTGGACCCTCGCCGCTTTCGCACAACGAGATGTGTTCTGGCAGGACCAGCACCAGGAAGGCTGCAAGGCGGCGGCGTTTTTGGGCTCCGTTTCCTTTGATTTTTCCCTTTTTGCCCGAGCGATTTTCTCTGCCATCTGCCACTGCGTGAATCCAAGATGAGGCTCAGGATAACTCACGGGTGACGTGCCTTCTCCTCGATGAGCCCATCACTTCAACGCGCGGGGCAGAGCGTGAGCCTGTGTTGGAATTCACGAGGCAACGATGATGTTTGCCGTTGTTAAGCAGTCGGGTGTTGCCGTGAATGCGCCTCGGCGGCTCGGGGGCGCCTCCCGTTCGGCTCGGGGCAGGGCGAACAGGGCGGCGGTTCGATGCGAGGCTGGAAAGGACGAGAAGCTTCCCAAGCTGCC
>Ga0115572_10001879_pt1 | contig 16989 bp, 9 predicted proteins | sample COGITO_mtgs_1206_FD_88681 | JGI IMG/M metagenome (GOLD analysis project Ga0115572, IMG submission 88681) | Pelagic marine microbial communities from North Sea - COGITO_mtgs_120607 | ecosystem: Environmental > Aquatic > Marine > Epipelagic | place: Germany:Helgoland, sampling site Kabeltonne... | reverse complement strand
TAAAGCTTGGCATTTGCCCACTAGCTTGCAACAAGTCATCACGGATATTCTGGTTACGCTTTTCTAAGTTTAGTACACGAGTAAAGCTATTTGTAATAGCGGCAGTGTAATAAGCAAATGGATTCTGCGATTTACTTTCGTCAAACTGTAAACCAATTTGGCTAAGTTGTACAAGTGCGTGTGAACGCATTTCATCTACGTATGTATAACCACGCCAGTTGCTTCGCATACTATAACGGAAACATAGTCTCATCATCATATTTGCAAGCTTTTCTGTAATGCGTCCGTGTGACACACTAAACTGACCATTGTCTAGTCCACCTTCCCAGTGACTACGTGCTACTTCCTGCCAAGACTCGTTAATCCACGCAACGTGGCGATACGGAGGAAAGTTACAACGTGCGTGATGATCTGCAACTGTTTTTGGTTTATTCTTACGACCAGGCTCTTTTGGAACGTGATCAAATGTCATTACACGAATAACAATATCTTCATTAGACAACTCTTCGCCACTGAACTTATAGTCAATTGGACGTGGTTTATCTTTTGCTTTTCTGTTTGGAGTGTTTTCCCACTCTGCAAGTGCAACAGCGTGACGTTCTGCAGCAATAACATCTGCACGATGTTGTTTAGCTTCGCTAATAACTTCGGGTGTAATTGTGTCTTCGTCTTTGATAATTGCGTTGAACTTATAAAACTTTTCGTCTTGAACCCAACAGAAGCTCATCTTGCTACGGTGTATCTGCACCAGCAACTCCTTGTTGTTCAAATAATTTACTTTTTTAGCCATATTTAGACTCCTTGGTTACTATTATAATACGATAGATTGGCATACGTGTCAACCGGAGATTTGCCTTGATAAATAGTAGTATCAGGAGAACTAAAAATGCGTATAAATGACATCCTCACAGAAGCAAAAGCAACTAAGACTATTGCAGTATACCCGGGCAGATTCCATCCTTTTCACAAAGGACATCGTGCAGTTTATGACTATTTGAACAAGAAATACGACAAAGTATACATAGCAACAAGTGCAAAAGTAGAGCCTAACAGCCCTTTTAGCTTTGAGGAAAAGAAGAAAATGATGATGCTTACGGGCATTCCAGCAGATGCAATTGTGCAAGAACCACAACCATACATTGCTAAAAATATACTAAGCAAACACGACGAAAGCAATACTGCCGCAGTGTTTGGAGTAGGTGCAAAAGATATGGACGGAGAAGCAGCTCGCTTTAAGCCGGGTACTAAAAAAGATGGTAGCCCAAGCTACTACCAGCACAATCAAGCAGATCGTGAAACATTTGACACGCACGGTTACTTGGAAGTTGTTCCAACTGTAACATTTAATGTTCTTGGCAAGCCAGCTAAGAGTGCTACTGAATTACGCAACCAGTACGTTACTCTTGACGATGAGCAAGCACAAAAATTTATTGTAGATCTATTTGGAAGTTATGACGAAGAAGTACAAGCCATTATGGACACTAAACTAGGACGTAACAATGCAAACAGATAAACGTGCAAAACTATTAACAAAAGGCGGCTATAGCTTGCCTGCTACTGGACCAGGTAGTCCGCTTAGCAAAACAAGCAGAGGCATAGTATTTCCATATTCGCCAAACATTACTACACAATCAAGTGTTGACTACAACACATATGACACAGTACATTCAAACTATCAGCAACACGCTTATGCAAGAACTCGTGCGCCAAACTTACAAGTTGCAGCACAGTTTATTAACCAAACTGTTGACGAAGCAAAATACACAGCCGCAGCAATACACTTTTTGCGTGTTGTAACTAAAATGGACTTTGGCGCAGACGCAACACGTGGTACACCGCCACCGGTACTAAACTTCAGTGCTTATGGCGCAATGAATTTTCAAAGCGTACCTGTTCTGGTTAGCAGTTTTACATTAGCGTATCCTGATGATATGGACTACATTGAATTTGAAGTAGAAGGCGTAGGCGTTACACAACTTCCAGTTATGATGACAATTGCAATTGACCTAATGCCACAGTACAGTCCAAAAAGACAAAACCAGTTTAGTGTTGGCGCATTGGCTAGCGGAAGTCTTTACAAAAATAACAAGGGGTTTATATAATGGCTAAGTATAAGAACACAAGCAATTACAGAAACACTCCGATGCAAAAAGAATTTCTTGATCTTTATGTTCCACCTTTGAATATTAGTTTTGAAAACACTAAAACTGTTACACTAGATCAAAAGTATCATAATCGTCCAGATTTACTAGCACACGATTTATACGGCGATAGTGATTTATGGTGGGTGTTTGTATTGTACAACAGAAACAAAATTCTCAATCCAATATACGATTTTAAGTCAGGACTTACTATTCGTGTACCAATTAACAGTAGCGTGATAGGCGTTTAACACATATGTCATTTTTAAGTAACCCACTAGATATGTTTGAAACATACACGTACAATATTGAATTGTACCAGTTACATCCTAACGATATCACTGACTATAAGTCAGCACTTGAAAACGGAAACCGTGTTAGACTAGTTGCAGATAATGCAAAGGAATCACGTTATAACATTTCTCGTGTAGAGCAAGTTCACGCTCTTGGACACGGCGATGCCAGAGCAAGCTTTGGTAACAAGTTTGACATTCAAATTATTGAACCAGTTGGAACAACACTATTAAAACAGCTTCGTGAAAATGCAGTATCACTTGGTGTTCCGCATCCTAAAGACATTAAGTATCTTATGGTTGTCAGCTTCAATGGACGTGACCACAATGGTGTAGCAAAAACATTCCCACGCAAGTTTTACTATCCATTGGTAGTTGGAAGATTTGAATTTAACATCAATGACGGCGGAACAACATACGCACTTAGCGCAGTTGAAGCAGGAACACAAGGACTAAGCTACTTGGAAAATGTTCTTAAGAATCAACTTACATTTGAAGCGTCAAGTGTAAACGAGTTTGTTAGTTTAATGAATCAGCGTATTGAAGAAAGTGAACAGCTTAACTTAGAATACAACTCTAACGCAGTTTATGCTGATCAGTATATTATTGAACTAGATGATACAATTAGTAGCTGGGGAAATTGGAAGTTCCAACAAACTGAAGATGGACTACAAGTTAGCGGACAATCACGAGTTGGTTTAGGAGCTGACGGTAAGATGAGCTTTAGTATTACCAACGGTTCTAATATTACTGACATAGTTGGACTAGCACTTCAATGTACAGAAGAATATAAAAAGATTCCACTACACGATGGCGGCTTTGCTAGAGAAGATGGCGCACACGAATCAAGTACAACTACATTGGAACACTTTAAAGTTTTCTACAAAGTAATTACACAAGTTGAATATACAAACTATGATCCACTTAGAGGCGAATATGCAAAACGTATTACATATCGTATTATTCCTCACATTGTAGCAGATGAAATTATCGACAGCACTGAGTATCTATCAAGTATCACAGACTCAGGAATACAAAATACAAGAGTAAACAATTTACGCAGTCAAGGATTACTTCGCAAACGCTATGACTATTTGTACACTGGTGCAAACACAGAAGTACTAGACTTAGATATGAAATTTGATTATGCATACTTTGCAGTAAGTGTTATTGGTAACGGACGCTTTGGTGATCAAAATACAGTAAGTGCATTAGCAGGACAGAACGCAGTAACTCCGTTAGAAAAGCTACAGCAAAATAAAATAGAATTACGTGATATACAAAAAAGAATAAGCGATGCTAGCACTGCCCTAGAAGGCAAACTACGAAGCGTTGCTAACGTTTATCAAGACAGCATTATACGAAGTGCTATTCAAGAAGACGAAGAAGATATTACAAGCTTAACTTCACGCAGTGATCAATTACGTAAAGATCAAGTTAGTCTTGCTGACTCAGTAAGATCAGATCTTGAAACTGCACCAGGAACAGATATCGATATGCGTTTGCAATTTGCAGGTGATATTGTTGATGACAGTGACGTGTATGGTCCAGAAAATGACGTACTAGGTGGCGCACTAAACTATGCGGCAGTTAAAACAAACTTAGAGAACGCAGGTGATATGATTACTATTGAACTAGGAATCAAAGGCGATCCATATTGGTTAGGCTCACCAGGCGGCTTCCAAGTAGAAAAAACAACAGGCTTAAATTTAGCAGACTACGAACGTGGCGGCCAGTTTTTATATTTGCGTGTTAACGTAGGCGTAGACGAAGATGACAATGGTAGACGTGAACCTGATCCGGATTATCAAATCAGTGCGTTGTATCGTGTGCTTAGTGTTATTACAAGCTACCAACAAGGTATGTTTACACAACACCTAAAGTGTGCAAGAGACTTAGGCACTAACACAAGTACTATTGCTGGCGCAATTGAAAACGACACGCCAGTTGACATAGCAAATACTAGCGCAAGCACTGTACAAACAACAATTGATCCGGGCGAGTTGCAAGATCAAATTGACAACGAAGGTCCGTTCTAATGGCAAACAAAACAACAAACACAAGCAGTAGAAAAGTACGTGAAGCTTATAACCAAAACGTTATGAACAAGGGCATTAAGATTCCTTCAGGAATATATCGTGGCTTTGTAGTTGAAACTGGCGACAGCAGAAATATGGGACGTATCAAAGTACAGATTTCAAAGTTCTTTGGAACAATGCGTCCTGACGTTACAGACGATTATAACCCAGATGATTTTATTGGTGCAGTATGGTGTCAGTATATGACTCCAACAGGTGGCGGCGGTAGCGAAAATAGTTTTGGTAGTTGGGCTCCACCACCACCTCCAGGAACAGATGTTGTAGTAGCATTCAGCGGCGACAGCGATAAAGGTATTGTACTTGGTGTACTACCAGACGAACAACGTATTACAAATATGGCAGGTCCAGTTGCAAGACAAACTGACAGCGGCGAGTTTACACAAGCTGCAGAATTACCACGAACACGTGAAACAGAAACACAACGTCCAGCCGCACACCCGCAAGCAGAAGCACTTAGAACACAAGGCTTAAACGAAGATAGAATTCGCGGACTTAACTTTAGTAACCCTACTAGAGAATCACCTAGTCGTGTAACAAGCTGGAGTAGCCCAAGTGGACACGCAGTTATATTAGACGATGGTACTAAAGAAGGTGCTGATCATAATATGGTTAGAGTACGAACAGCAGGTGGTGCTCAAATACTAATGGATGATCAAAACGGACTTACTTACTTTATTAACAAAGATGGTACAGTATGGATTGAAATGAATAGTGCAGGCGACTTAGATGTATTCAGCTACAACAGCACTAACTTTTCAACACAAGGCGACTTTAATGTTACAGCCGAAGGCAATATTAATATGCAAGGTAATGCTGTTAATATTAAAGCAACAGGCGTACACGGAATTAAACTAGAAGCAGAATCTGGTACACTAGATGCGTATTGTGCAAGCAATATGGCACTGCATTCAGACGCCAATGGTAGCATCAAATGCGCAGGTAATTACAGCGAAACAGCCAGCAATATCTATATGAATTCAAGTAGCAGTAATGCCGCGGCAGCCAGCTTACCATTAAAAGTACAACACCCAGGCAACACAACGTTTACCGAAACAATTACAGGTAGAGTTCCAGAAAGCGAACCTTGGGCAGGACACTTAAATGTTAGTCGTGTTGATACTCGCAGTGAAGAAGGTGTTGCTAGTGCAGAAAACAGCACAAGTTATTATCAGCCTACTACAACTACTCCGGTACAAACAACAGGTGAACAATTAGGTGACTACAGTGATCCGGCGTTTGATCCTAGCCCAGCAGACAGTAACGAATATGTTACTTGGCGCAGTGGTGTTGACAGAAGAGTTGATCCAGCACTAATTCAAATTATTGCAAACATTGCTCGCGATATGGGATTAACATTACAAATTACTTCAGGATATCGTAGTCCAAGTCACAACGACAGAGTTGGCGGCGCAAAGCGTAGTCAACATATGTTAGGTAAAGCAGTTGACTTTGTTATCAACGGACAAGGAATGTCAAGAGCTCAACAAGCTCAGATTATTGAACTAGGAAGCAAACACGGCGGTATTGGTATTGGTGTTTACAGTACAAGTGTACACATTGATATTCGTGAAGGTGCAAGAGCAGGCTGGGGTTCAAACTTTAGTTATTCAAGTGTTCCTTCGAGTCTTAGAGGATACATAGATAATCACTTAGCAGGAAGATACTAATGTCACTAAACAACGTAGCAACAAACAAACGCATACCCTGGGAACAATACTCAGTGCTAGACAACCACGCCACAGACTTTTTAGCAAACATTGGTGGTATAAGTGTTAGCACAAAAATGTTGGATGTTATGCTTAGCTTTGAACGCTTTCGTATGTATCAAAAACCCAACAGTGCAGGTAAACTAGTAACAGGTTACGGATATACCAATCCAAGTGAAAACACAGGACCAACAGAAAGCGAAGCGTACACACATTGGCGTAAGGCAGTATTTGCCAAACAAAAAAGTTTAATTGTACAGCTTCCAGTTAAGACTATATCACAAGCACAGTTTGATGCATTGTTGAGCTTGTACTTTTCAACAGGCAGTTGGCGCACAGTACAAGGCACAGAAGGTTTGTATAATATTGAACGTGCAATAAAAGGCAACCAATGGAAACTAGTTGCTGATATGATAGCCAATGGCAGTCAAGACAGCAGTCGTAGATTAAAAGAAGCTAGAGCACTTGTTCTAGCAGATTACTACACAAGCCAAAACAGAATATGGATGTTGCGTGAAGCACGTGGTCACACTGTTACTGAATACACTCGTGGGCTATTAGACACTACACAAGTAAAGCAAGTAGAAGTAGCTTACTATAGAGAGTACGACACGTTTTTACCTAATATGACCGAAGGGCGCAAGCAACGTGCAATTCGTTTAGGCACAACCACAACAGAAGAATGCGATATCTAAAATAAACCGGTTGCTCTTTGCAGCAAATGTTGTTATAATACTAGCATCACCACAGCAACCGAAATCTAGACAATACGAAGGAAAGCTATGTCTACTCTACTTCTCAATGCCGACTATACCCCTATACAAGTTAGTCCAGTCAGTACGCTGAATTGGCAAGAAGCAATGAGAGTATACTTTAGTGACAAGTACCAAATTGTTAAAATGCACGAAGACTGGAAAGTTAGAAGTGCAGATACAAGTTGGGAAGTTCCTAGTATTGTTAGTATAACAGATTACCAACGTCAGCCAACATACGCTAAACTATCACGCAAAAATGTTTTTATTCGTGATCAATATCGTTGTCAATACTGTGGCATAGTATTTCACTCGCACGAGTTAACATTTGATCACGTTGTTCCACGTCGCGATGGCGGGCGTACAACTTGGACTAATATCGCAACAGCGTGTAAAAGTTGTAATCACAAAAAAGGACACAACAGAGATATTAAGCCAATGAACAAACCTTGGTTGCCTGGCTTTAGAGAAATTTACAATCAAAGTAAATGCTATAAACTAACAATTCCTTGTGCAAGTTGGCAGGATTTCTTGCAATGGCCTGAAGAATTGTTAGTAGTTGATCCACAAAAACACAAACTCATTAACATTTAAAGTACGCAGTTATTTCCTGCCATAAATAGTAGTATGGTAACATTTAGAGGATTTTCAACTGTAGGTAAACGTTTTGGCAACTTTGTTCTTGAAGACAAAGAGCTTGCTAAGCGTGATTTGCTAAATCACTTTTACACACGTAAAGGTGAACGTCTTGGCGAACCAGAGTTCGGCAGTATTCTGCCTGAGCTAGTGTTTGAGCAACTAGACGGTGCAACTATTGAATTAGTAGAAGAAGACGTTATAAGTGTCATTGACACTGATCCACGTTGGCACTTTAACGATGTTAAAGTTACAGTGCTAGACAACTACATTGAATGCGAAATACAATTAACATACTTAACTGATGGCACAGCTGACCAGTTGTACCTAAAGTATACATCAGAAGAAGAGATATAAATTATGGCACAGAGTACAAGACAACGTAACTTGTTTGCGGCAGAAGATTTCAAAGTTGTTTACGACAGCTTTAAGCAAGCAAACTTTAAATCATATGACTACGATACAATCCGTAGTGCAATGGTTGACTACATTCAAAACAACTATCCAGAAAACTACAATGACTGGATTCAATCAAGTGAATTTACTTCCCTAGTTGAGCTTATTGCGTTCCTAGGACACAACTTGAGTTTCCGTGTTGATTTGGCTAGCAGAGAGAACTTCCTAAGTACAGCAGAGCGCCGTGCCAGCGTTTTGCGTATTGCAGATTTCTTAGGCTACACACCAAGTCGTAGCGTAGCGGCACAAGGTCTACTAAAAGTAACTTCAGTTAAAACAACGCAAAATGTTTTTGATGTAACCGGTACTAGCTTGCGTAACGCAGTAACAAGATTTGAAGATGATCAAGATCCAAATGCTTATCAAAACTTCCTACTTGTAATGAACGAAGTATTCCAAAGCACAAACCGTTTTGGTAAGCCAACAGCGGCAGGTACAGTTGACGGTGTTAAAACTGAAACTTACACAGCTAACGTTGCAGATGATCAAGACATTGTACACAGCTTTAGAGCAAGTGTAAACGGAACACAACAAGCATTTGAAATTCACAGTAGCTACATTGATAACGAACTAGGACAAAGCTTGTTGGAATCAACACCAACACCAAATGGCGGCTTTAACTTTGTTTACAGAAATGATACACAAGGTAATAGCAGTTCAGACACAGGTTTCTTTGTTGGCTTTAAACAAGGTACACTTCAATACAGTGATTACAATGCAGACAATGCTATTAGTAATCTAGCTGTTGACGTAAACAGTGCAAGAGTTAACAACAATGACGTATGGGTACAAAACATTGACACTGATGGTGATGTTAAAACCAACTGGACAAAGGTTGATAGTACTTACGGAACTAGTGCAATTTTCAACAGCATTACAAACAAACAACGCTCATTGTACAGCGTAACAACACTAGACAACGACAACATTGCAATTAAGTTTGGCGATGGTGTATATGCAGATATTCCACGTGGTGTTATTCGTGTTTGGTATAGAACAGGACTAAACGCAACATACACACTAAACCCACAGGACGTAGGAACAGTATCGTTTAGCTTTGATTATGTTGCAAGAGATGGCAATACTTACACTGCTGGTTTTACAGCAACACTAGACGCAAGTGTAAACAATGCAAGTTCACGTGAAGGCGTAGCAAGCATTAAGGATCAAGCTGGTAGAGTATTTGCGGCACAGGATCGTATGATTACTGCCGAAGACTATACAGTTTATCCAATGTTGTCAAGTGAAAATGTTATTAAACTAAAAAGCGTAAACAGAACACACAGTGGACACAGCAGATTTTATGATCTAAATGATCCAACAGCACAATACCAAACAGTTAATATGATCAGCGACGATGGTTATATCTACAGTGAAAATAGTTTGGATCGTGTAACAGTTGCACTTCCAACTACACTAAGCAACACACAATTATTTAACAAGCACATCAAAGGATTGATTCAAAATCCGGAAGTTGTTAATATGTTCTATCAAGAGTATGCACCAACAACAGTTGCAATAACTCCAGAAGCAGATGCATTTATTTGGCAACAAGAAACATCAAACAACAGCACAAGCACTGGTTACTTTACCAAAGGTGGTGTTATTCAGCGTACAGGGCCGAGTGTTACAACTGATATGGACAAAGTACAAATTGGAAGTATACTTGAATTTACTGACAGTGCAAGCAATACAACTTGGGCAAGAATCACAGACGTTTACCAAGACGGCTTAGGTGTTGATGACGACAGTGGACAACCAACTGGGCGTAACATCAACAGTAAAGGTGCTATTACACTTAACAAAGTTATTCCAAACAGTGCCAAGATTAGCAGAATATTCCCGGCATATAATACGGAGTTTAGCGATACCGAAGTTACACAGATACTTGAACAAATTCAAAACAGAAACGAATTTGGATTGCGTTATGATGCAATATCATCACGTTGGAGAATTGTACTAGGAAGCAACCTTGCACCAGCAAGCGAAAACAATCCAAGCTACTTTGATTTAGCAACAGCCGCAACTAGCAATGACAACAGTTGGTTAATTCGTGTTAGCTACAGTGCAGACAAGTGGACATTCCTTTCACGTAGATTCCGTATTGTATTTGGCAGTGAAAAGGCAGTACGCTTTTATAACCAAAACAGCAAAATTAAATTCAACGAAGAAACAAATAAACCAGAACGTGATACACTAGTTGTTTATAGTGTAAACACTGCACCTGGATTAACAACTTCAATGCCAAACGATGTAAGCTTTTATGGATACAAATATTATACCGAAAGCGATGGTTACACAAATGATCGTAAGGTTATTGCAACTATCTCAAATGTTGCAGAAGACTTATATCCAGACAATCCGTTGGCATTCCAAGACTTAGTTGGAAGCTTGCGCATTGGCTTGGGCACAGAAACAGAAGCTGGTTTTGATTACAGCGTATATGATTCAACTGCCGCAGACAGTGTTGACGGACGAGCAGGACTAAAGTTCCAGTGGAAAAGAATTGCAGACAGCGATCAAAGAATTGATCCAAGCGTGAGCAACGTAGTTGACTTATATGTTTTAACTTCAAGCTACGATACACTTTATCGTGAATGGCTATCAAGTGACAGAGACGACGATACTATGCCGTTGCCACCAACAAGCGAATCACTACGCACAATGTTTACAGACATTGAAACAAAACGTGCAATCAGTGACAAAATGATTTACCGCAGTGCTAGATACAAGTCATTGTTTGGTAACACAGCAGACAGCGAACTACAAGCAAAGTTCCGTGTTGTTAAAGTACGTGGTACAACACTAACAAACAGTGAAGTACAAAGTCGTGTACTAGAAGCAATTAGCGAATACTTCAACGTTGAAAACTGGGAGTTTGGTGAAACATTCTACTTTACAGAGCTATCAGCTCACTTGCATAACCGTCTTGCAGGCATCATAAGTAGTGTTGTGATTGTACCACTTCAGGAAAGTAGCGCCTTTGGTAACTTGTTCCAAGTAACACCAGAAACAGATGAGCTATTCATTCCAGATGTATCACTAGCAAACGTTGAAATAGTAGACAACCTAACAACTACTAATCTAAGAATATCGTAAGGATAATAATAAATGTCGAAGTATACTGCTAACCCTAAAGCACTAAAAAACCATACACAAAGTACAGAAAATAGTATCAGTACTGAAACAAGAAGTAGTGCAAATTTTCTTCCAGGTATCTTTCAAACTGAAACAAACAAGCGTTTCTTTAAAGCAACACTTGATCAGCTACTAAGCAGTAGCAGTACAGAATCGTTGGATACGTACTGGGGTAAAGTTGGCGGAGCAAAGTATCGCAGTAATGTTGATTTGTTTAACGCAGAACACAGTGCAACTAGAACAAACTATCAGCTTGCACCAGGAACAAGTATTGTTTCATCTGACAGTGTTGAAGAAGGCACTAGTTATATTAATGCAATTAACAATCTAAAGTACGTTGGCAGTGACACAGTTAATCACGACAGTCTAATGACAGAACCTGGTTATGCTCTTAGCTTGCCAATTGACAGTGATATGTTTATTAACTTTACAAACTATTATTGGCTAAGCGAAAACATTCCTGTTTGTGTAGTTAATCCAACAGCGGCAAATCCAATTAATATCGATCACATTGCTGAACGTGCAACTTATACAACACCTGAGTTATCTAATGGAAAAACTCTTGAACTAGTAAGCGGTATGCGAGTTCAATTCACTGGTGCTAATGTAAGCGGAACAGAACACAGCGTAGACAACATTTATTTTGTAGAAGGCGTTGGCAAACAAATTCGTCTTGTACTACACGTTGATTCAAACGATAATATTGTATTCAACCAAACACAAGTTTATTCACCACGTATTCCTGAGCCTTGGGACATATTCCTTTGGGACGAACTAGACTGGGACGACAGTGTTTACCTAAACTTACGCAAAGATTATATTGTTGCAAACAGAGGCGATTGCAGTGCAAACGCTTGGGCAAGAAGCAACCAATGGTATAGCTTTTATGCACTACAAAACACAGTTGGATATCTTGATTTAAACATCAATGATTATGCAACTGCTGAAGCTTCGGGTAACCGTCCTATTATTTGTTATGATGCAGACTTAGAACTTATGGATGCAGGTACATCGGCACTAACAAACATTGACGAAGTAGTTATTGGCAACGATACTCCAGAAACAAACATTGTTGGACAAGCTAGTTATAACAGCGTTACAGACACTATTACAACTGAATGGACTAGCCAAGTTTATAATGTAGGCGACAGAGTTTACAGCGAAGATGCAGACAGCAACGTAACATATTACGAATGTATTCTAGAACATACTGTAGCAACTAACCCAGGTGCATTTGGAAACCAAGCAACTTGGAAACAGCTAATCGGTGAAAGCGTTAAAGAAGGCGATCGCTTGTTGTTTATCAACAGTGCAAACGTAGACTACAACGATAAGATTTTTACAGTAACTGGCGTAGGTACTAGCATTGTACTAACAGACGTAACTGGCACATTAAACGACACTGATAAAGTTCATATTTTACGCAGTGCAAGCGAAACTTACGCAGGTGCAGAAATGCACTTTAATGGCGTAACTTGGGTATTCGGCCAACAAAAACTAGATCCAAGCACACCACCATTGTTCCAACTTTACAATGACGCAGGTGTTAAACTAGACAGTCTTACAAACGCAGACTTTGTTGGAAACAACATCTTTACTTACAAAGTAAACAGTGCTGGCGTTGAAGATGCAGAACTAGGCTTTGCTCCAACATACAACGAATCAAGTTCAGACGCAGACTACAAGTTTAACTTTGATATTCAAACAGTTCGTTACAACCAAGGTGCTACACCAACTGAAGTAAAAGGCTTGTACTTTTACAAAAACCATTGCACCGGAACATACCACAGTGGCTGGGAACCAGTACGTGAAGACCAACGTGTACCAGTTGTAAAAACACACATCGCAACAGACACAAGTGCAGTTAGCTTTGACTTAGGCACAACTGAATATAACTTTGCAAGCAACTTTGTTATTGGATTTGACAACGGCAAATATCAGTTTGCGGCTAAATCATATTTTGACATTGCTGACTTTAAAGAAAGCAATCCAACAATTGTATTGCACAAAGGTACAACATATACTTTTGAAAAAGCAATCAAAGACAACACACACGATTTAGAATTTGTTGATCCAAACGGATTCACACTTACAGATGTTACAGTTTCAACAACAGGCAACACTGTTACTATTAGTGTTGGCGCCGGATATGACAAAGGTAGCATTGTTTATCGTAGCACAACAGATAACAGCATCAGCGGAACATTCTTTATAATTGAAGAATTCAACAAGCGCATTAGCCTAACACGCAATGGCAAACGCCTAATTGAAAACACAGACTTTACAGTTGACACAGACATTCTAAACGTAACAGCAACACCAACAGTTGATGATGTATTTGAATTATCATACATTGCTAACGAACAAGTCGATAATGCAGTTTACGATGTAGCACCAGTACACAAGTATAACCCAATTAACAAAGACTTTACAAATGTTTTCTACAGCAACTTGTTTGATCACTTCCACGATCAAATGATTACAGCACCTGGCTTTAATGGCGAAACATTTGGACGCAACAACTATCATATGATTCCGCAAAACACTTACGGTGGTACAATACGTGAGCAAATGCACAGCCCAAGTAAACTTACTTGGTTAACAAACAACAATAGCTTAAACCCGTTTAATGCTGCAGTTAGTGTTGCAAACGATTATCAAGTGTTTAAGAATATCTTTAAAACAAAAATCCGTCAAGTATATGACAGCTACAGTGACAAAGAAATTTACGAACTAGTTGACATTGCACTACAAGAAATTAATGTTGGTAAGAGCAAAGACTTTAAATACGCTAGAAGCGATATGGCTTTCTATGAAGACCTTGACAGCCAAGACATTGGTATTGATGTAGGCAGTGCGCAAACAGTATTTTCTCTAACAGCAAGTAAACATAACTTCGGTGAAACAAACAGTCACTTCTATGTATATGCATATGAGTTTAATGGCACAAAGTTTGTTTGGAAAACACTAAGCGAAGGACGTGATTATACTATTACAACAAACACGCTTACTTTAACAAACGCAATATTAGATGATAGTGTAACACCAGCCGCACTAAGAATACGTTCAGCAGACTTTGGCAACCTTAGCTTTATTCCGCCAAGTGCAGTTAAACTAGGATTGTTCCGTCCAACAGAAGTAGAAATAGTTGACGGCGTTCTTATTGGACACGACGGAAGCAAGCACACACTAACTGGCACTGAAGTTTACAATAGTCTAGACGATGACTTTGACATCATTGGTGCTGCTTTACTTGATCTTGAAACACGCATTATTAGTAATATGAGCAACGAACATAATGTTGTAAACAACATTGATGTTGATTTGCCAAACGCACATTTTCCAACTGGTTACACTTGGAGCAACATTGCTACTCAATTAGATGACTGGTATAACCGTTATGCTTCACGCAGTAATGTAAATGAAATCCACAGTGACATTTATGATGCCGCTGATAAGTTTACTTGGAACTATAGTGCAGTTACTCCATTCATTGGTGGCTGGGAAGGTGTTTACACATACTTCTTTGGAACAACTCGTCCGCACACACATCCTTGGGAAATGCTTGGACACAACCGCAAGCCAACTTGGTGGGACGCAAACTATAGCTGGACTGACGCTACTAAACGTACAGCACTACTTGGCGCACTACAAAATGGCGTTGTTGGCAATCCAACAGACAGCAAAAACACAAACATCAAGTATGCAAGAACTGCATACGATTGGAACACAAACACACTTGTAACAACAGCAGGTGTACTAAATGATCCAGTAACAGCAAACGTTGTTACACAACCAACAGCAATTCAAGCCGCAGGCAAGTTTGTATTTGGAGACTGGGGACCAGTAGAAACACTATGGCGTGCAACAAGCGAATACAAATTTGCAATCCTAGATGTACTACTGCAAAACCGTCCGTACAGAACATTTGAACAAACTTGGCTTATCAATAACATTGTTGAAGTAACAGGATTGAACACAGCGTTTGTACAAAACGTACATAAAAAAGATAACGTTCGTGATAGCTTTAATGACAGACTGCACCTAAGCAATTACACTGGCGGTGCTATAACTGACATTGATGTTATTGATGGCGGTACAGGATATACTACTGCAACAGCAACAGTAACAACTGAATTAGAAACACCAACAATTACAGTTGCCATTGAAGACGGAGCAGTTGTAGGACTATCATTAGAAGGCGCAAGCAACGGATATCCAAATACTTTTGACGTAACCATTACAGGTGACGGAACTAATGCTTATGCTATTGCTGATGTTCAGCAAGCACAACAGCGCACAGTACTTGGACTAAACAACGGCATACTTGAATGGGCTAACACATACAATGTAAATGCAGATGAACTAGCAACAACAATTGCAAAAATCAACAGCACACTAATGTTGCACGTAGGTGGTTACACAGACAAAAACATTCTTGATATTAGCATTGACGGAAGCTATCAAAAAGGGCGTACAAGCATACCTAGCCCAGATTATAACATTATGCTACAGAAAAGCGTACCAACGCACAGCGTGTTTTATAGCGGTGTACGTATTGTTAAAACAGCAACAACATTTAAAGTATACGGATATGATTCAAACAGCAGAAGCTTTACAACAGCCGTATCAAGCTTTGGTGGTAAGAGCTTAGCAGAACAAGTTGGCGCAGCAAATGTAACACGTTACTTAAACTTCTTAGGAACAACTCAAGATGTACGTTATGGTGCAGAGTTCCGCAAACGTCAAGAGCTTTACACTTTCTTAGTTGAACTTGGTAAGCACTATGAAGACAACGGCTTTAACAACTTTGGTGATTGGATTCAATCTGCAAACAGTGCAATTGAATGGACACTAAGTGCAGAGGAAGGCCAAGAGTATAAATTCAATGGTATTACAGATACTCTAGGATACAAGCAACCAGCTATTGGTTATGTTGACAACATTGCATACATTTATGATGGTACTGCAAATGTTCTAGACGCTGACAGCAGACAAATTGCAACTAAAGATATTCTAGTATTGCGTGACACTGAAAATGCAAATTGCCCAGGTGTAGCAAGCGAATACACTACAGAGTTTAGCACAAAAACAGATGCAGACATTTATGGATTGCGTGTTAACGTTGTTGAATACGAACACGTTATTGCTTTCCAAAACAGAACACAGTTTAACGATGTAATTTATGATCCAATTGTTGGTATACAACAACCACGCATTAAACTAGTAGGTGAGCGTACACGCAACTGGAATGGTAAAGTAGAAGCACCGGGTTACTTGGTTCGTTCAACAGGTATTGTTACAAACATCGAATCAAGCATACGTGAAATTGAAAACGATAACATCAACACTGAAAGCAAAACACTATCACGTGATACTCGTGACACAGCAAGATTCAATGTTGGTTATGCAGAGCCAACTTACTTAACAAATACATTTGTTGAAGACAATTCAGCATACACGTATGGCAAAGGCTTGCGCAAGTACAAAGGTACACAGCAAGCTATTACTGCTATGATGAGAAACAACAACTTGTTTGGCACTACAGCTGATCACACACTAAGCGAAGATTGGATGATCCGTTTAGGTGAGTACGGCGACACTAGCAAAAGCAAGCCAATTGAATTCCAACTAGAATTTGATTTAATCAAATCAAGCCCACAGCTAATACGATTTGGTGTATCAACAGACAACGTTAGCGATATGATTGTTGATATTACTCCAACTAGCAGTTCGCTAGTAAGTGGTGATATTACTAATGCACCTTT
>Ga0115572_10001874_pt1 | contig 17018 bp, 13 predicted proteins | sample COGITO_mtgs_1206_FD_88681 | JGI IMG/M metagenome (GOLD analysis project Ga0115572, IMG submission 88681) | Pelagic marine microbial communities from North Sea - COGITO_mtgs_120607 | ecosystem: Environmental > Aquatic > Marine > Epipelagic | place: Germany:Helgoland, sampling site Kabeltonne... | reverse complement strand
TATATACATTGTAGTAATAATCTCCACTATCTGCTGCTACCTGAGTTGATGATGTGTAAAGTGCGGTTAGAGAACCAGTATCACCAGTCCATAAACCGGTTGTTACTACTTCTACTTTTGCGTTTACTTTATCAAACTCACCGAATCTTTTATAGATTCCAGTGGTTACACCAGCTCCTGCTTGTAATTGTTGTCCTGCAGGTAGTGCTGAGTTTAAAAGGGCTACAACATCACTACTGTCGATTGTTCCGCCTTGTGCTAACGCTTGTAGTTGTGCGGTTATATTTGGGTCGTTTATAATTGCCATTTCTTATCCGTTTTAGTTGTTACTTCTATAAGTTACAGTTACAGGAATAGTTTGTGAACCACCCGTCTCATTTCCATATACAGTTATTGTAGTAGAAACATTAGATGTTAACGCTGGATTTGGAGAGAATGTAAATCCTAAACCACTTACTACTTGTGCAGTAGTTGTGATTTCTTCTCCTAAGAAAACAGGAACCGAACCGGCTGCTGTTGCTCCTTGCGTTACTGCTAATGTACCAGCTCTCTGGTCTGCTAATACAACAGTGTACCCAGCACCAGTATTTCCTTGAGGTGAAGTTGTAGGTGAAAGAGCAACTTGCCCCTCATCTTGGAAAACTCCTACCGAAGAAATACCCAATGCTACAACTGGAATCTGAGTTGTACCTTTTGGTAATGTAACTAACTTGTATCTTAATACTTGTGTTTCATCTGGACTAGCTTCCAGAATTGGTATCGCCTTAATTGCCGAATCATAATACGCTGAACCCTTTGGGTGCGCTGGTTCGTACAATGTATAATCAATCTCATCATCACCCAAAGCGAACTTTGTAATGTTGAGGGATTGACCAGATGCCAACTTCTGTCTACCTTTTTTAGTTAGGATGGCATCGACTGTAATTGATGTATTGTCTAAATATCCCATAATTTTTTTATAATTTGCCCTTTTGTTTATTATGTACTAATAAATATAACTATTTTAAAATTTAATTAATCCACCTCAAGAATTGGTTCGCCTGAACCTCTACCAGTATCCGCAACTCTTAAAATGTTTGGATTAGTAGTAAATGTTTCAACAGGAGGTAACCCATCTGGGGTTGTATTTTGTGTTTGTTTTGAACCTTCAAAGAATGAATTCTTCAATCCTTGAGATAAATTATTTTTGTATCTATAATGAGATGGTAAATACCCATCTAAAGCAGTAACTTCAACTATATCATTTCCAACAGTTGGGTCTGGTGCTCCAAATGGAACTTTTGTTACTTTGAATCTAAACTTAGTAACCTCAGTATCCTCATACCTAACCTGCTCATTATTTGTTGTAGCAGGATATCCTGCTACCTGAGTAGATATTGTTTCTTTATATTGTTCTTTTACTAAATATATTTGCTGTCTACTTCCTGATGAATTTCCGAAAATATCTAACGTAGTAACTTCACCAAATTTATTTATTGGAGTAAACAATCCAAATCCTGCATTATTTAGTGAATTAGGGTCCATTCCGATTTGTTCGAATCCAAATGATTCAGCAGTTGCATCTAATTTACTACCATTAGGAACTTCTATTTCAGAAACATAAGTTGGGTATGTACCATTTAGGTTTGTACTATCATCAACATCAATAGATGAATCGTATTGTGGGTTTGTAGAAACTAAAGTTATATCATCTTCACCATCAATATTAGCATCATAGTTATCATATTGGTGTGAAAGATTTACATCAGATTCACCATCTATATTTGCTTGGAATTGATTGTTATCACCCAATACTATTACATCCTCATCGATATCTACATATGTTTCATAATCTCTTTTTTCGGATGTTGGTTTATCCCATTTAGTTTTGCTCCTCTCCAAATAATGAGGTTCAATTAATAAACCTTTAGAAACTTTTGCTCTAGCAGGAACCAAATCCTCTAATACATCGAATAATGATTTATCAATATATCTAATTAATCTAATATATTCATAGATATCTCTATTTAATCGTTGGAAGTAGTAATCTCTTAAAGATTTTAATTCGGTGTACTCATCTTTGTATTCATCCGCAGGTGCTCCAATGTAATTATCAATATTGAAATTACCAAAAGATTTGATGATATCCATATTCAACTCTTTGATTGGAGAAAAGAATAATCCTAATCGAGATGAATCAACCGGTGCTCTATCTAATGATTTTTTAGTTGCTCTAACTTTATGAGATAAATCACCAACTAAAGTTTGAGTTTCAAATCTAATTTTATCAGCTTGGTTAAATCCTAATGAGGGAACTTTTGCTGTTATCGTTCTTTCATAACTTTGGTAGTGGTATGGATATTCCGTTATCGAAGCAAATCCAACAGCCGTACCATCAACATTATATTCAGTACTAATAGCAACATTATTTATTGTTGTTGATGTAGCAAGATTTTTAGGATATTCAAAATCCATTCTAAATACCAAATCTTCAGATGATGCTGTATAATTATTACCAGCTATTGAATCTGGTTGTAATGTATGAGTATCTAATAAGTTGATTTCTAATGGTGTTTTCCATAATCTAAATTCATCCAATGAACCTGTAAATCCAGTACCCACTCTAATGGTAGATGATATACCACTACCAGTCCAATTAGAAATACCACTAACAGTTAAAGTATCAGATGATGCTTCAGTTCTGATTCTACCATTTATAGAATCTCTTAGATAAAGATTAAATGTATCATTTCCACTATCTTCACTTTTGTTAATAAGAATTTGTTTGTATTCTCCATCGAAGAATCTAACGTTTTCAATAGATGCAGATTCTAATGTTGAACTTGAACTTACATATAAATCTAAATTAGCATAACTACCAGTGGTTTGAGATACTTTGAATTCCCACTCAGCATTAGTACCAAGTATATCCATACCTTTTACTAATGATGTTGTCTTTGGTGTAGTTGAATTAACTCTAAATTCAATAGATTTCGGAAAATCATCATCAACAGCTCTCCAAGGTATTTGTATATAAGCAGAATCACTACCACTCAATACCAATTCAGCAGTTCTATCATCAAATGTAAATGGTTGAGTACCACCATCGGTTGGGTCGGTTGGTCCACCAAACTCCATAATTGTAAGGAGTGATTGGGGAACACCATAACAAGCCATTACTGCTTTCAACGAACGAGATGTTCCTTTGTGTTTTAGTAAGTAAGGTAAGTTATTAAGGATTCTTCTCCAAACTTCTTCATTTGCTGATTTGAGTGATTGTTGATATTTTTGAGTACCATCTTTATATTGTCCTAATGCATACTCCCATAAGTTTTGAGAATCATATGCTTTTTTACCATCCCACCCCAATGATTCTAACATTGAATAAACTAATTCATTTGAGAATCCCAAATCTGCTTTGTGTTCCGGCTTTCTTATATTATTTAATCCATTGATATATGCCCAAATAACATCAAAGTGGTGTCCTAACATATCCATAAACAACATAAAGTCCTCATTCTGATAATCTTCTTTAATAAATTCAGGAAGATTATTGTTGAGGTAATCTACGTTATTTCTATCAAATGTTGCTGCTTCGTTCACCGCAGAGTTGTACCAAGCTATGGCTTCGGAATCAGTTGATGATACAATAGAACCACCAGCCTTTGGATATGCTAAATCATTAGTAGATGTGTATAAGAAGTTTTCAAACCCATCAAATGTTCTAATCAGTTTGTTTATATTATCTAATTGTTGATTTGCTTCTATAACCGATGCAGCTGTTACACTTACAGCTTCAACTTGTAAGCTTGATGATGCTGGTTCACTTATGATTGTATATTCATCAACCAAGCCACCTTCTGCTAACAAATACCCCAATTCTACTTGAGATACTGATAAACTATTATATTTTGATTGATATGATTCTAACAGTTCAACTTTATATTGGAAGTTTTTGATTCTTTCTTCAGCCGAACCAAAATGTACGAAATTATCAAATAGGTAATCAGAACCACTAACATATTCTATATTAAGTTTTTTAGTATCTATACCAATCTTATTACCATACTCTCGTATTAGTGCCTCATTTGTAACAGAGCCACTAGCTAATAAATCATCATATACTTGGTAACCAATACCATTATCAACTTCTAATGAAAAGTTTGGCCCTTGTAGTGGAGGACAATAATCCTCACTATCACCAACCAATGTTAGTGTTTCAAATATTGGATTTGTTTGAATTTTCGTAATCCAAACTTTTTGGTTTGTTTGTATATTGTTTGCTAAAGGTTCATATAATTTAAGAATCAACGAAGATGCATCAGCACCGGTTTGAGTTGTTTCTTTTAAACCTCGCCAAGTTGTTATTACTTTATTATTACCATCACCCAAATGAAGTAAGTGGGTAAGGTAAGTAGAATCATCAAAATTACATTTATTAAATTGAGATATAAACCCTTCAGATATTCTATTAATAGCAACTGAACGTGGTATATCTAAATCACCTTTATCGAACTCAATAGTGAACGTTTCAGTTTCACCTTTTACTTTTTCTTTTCTTAAATTTTGATTTACAGGTGTTAGTGATATTGGTATTTTAATTATATCAACATCTTCAGTACCTTCCATATCAAGGTAATTGACTAAAACCTCTTGTACATTAAAATCTAAATTAAAATTTCGTGTTGTAAAAGCAAGTTTAGCTCTACCAACCCCAACTTCTACATATCCACTAGATTCCAATCCCTCAACTTCAAATTTTATTTTGAAATCAACATCATACCCAATAAAATCAGCTCCTCTAATTATTTTAGGGTATGTTATTTTCCTAATATCGGGCACTGTTTGGTAATACTCATCAACAACATTAATCGTTAAATCTACTGCCCTATCTAAAATATTTACAGTTTCAGTATCTTGAGTTCCTTCATCTAACTTAGTTACAATATCCTTTTGCTCTTCAATTTGTTTTAAATCTTTAGCTCTAACTTCTAAGTTTTTTTGAGGTAAATTAGTTTTTAAACCTAACTCATTTATTTGTTTTGTTGGAGCGTTTATTGGATTGATTGGTTTAGTTATACCCAATGTTGGTTTTATACCCCCACGCCTTTTTCTAAGTTTTGAAAGTTTCTTTTTAGCAAAACCACGTATTGGTTTTGTATTTTTCTTTCTACGTCTACCAAAAATACCACTATTTCCAAGGCTAGATGAGTTATTAGACTGATTCAGTCTATTTCTACCTCTTGCTCCTATTGTTCTAAAAAATCTTCTTCTAGCCATTTTTAGTATTGTCTTAAAATATCGTTTCTATTTCCTGGTCTACTAAAATCATCATTACGTCTACCACCGCCACCAAATTGTGTATCATCACTAAAATCATCTCCAATAATAAATTCTCCACCACCACCGCCTCCACCTCTTGATGGTGTTGAAGATGGTGTTGAGCTTATTGGAGGATTATATGGATTACCTTTAGTTGGAGGTGGTGGTGGTGGTAATTCCGTTTCCACTTCATCAAACTTAGGTATAGTTTCTTCTGGCGTTATAGTAATTGGTTCTTCATCTTCTCTAACTTGAGATTCGTAATCATCAAATGAAAATGGAAATAACTTTATTTTATATTGTCCTATTTTATTAAAAACCCTATGTGGTATTGTTATACCAACAATTTTTCCACCAGGTTCTTCATAAGTATCTCTACCAAAATCATCAAACTCTAAAATATCATCACCAACCACAACTGTAATAGCTTGTACATCTTCATTCATTTGTACCATTAATGGTACTCCCGATTTAGTACTAATGTTGTACTTTCTTGGGTCGTTATTTACCAATGATATTTGAGGGTCTAAACCAGGTGTTGGTACTGGTATTTTTTCTGTATTAATTATTATACTATAACCAGACGATAAAGTTAATGTTGTTTCTAATGTTTCACCATCACCTGCTTCTAATAAAACAGGTTCATTATCTGGTTTAAGTATTCTAATACTAATAATTCTGTCAGATGTTACATCAGCTGAACTTATTACATAATTTGTACCTTCTACATCTTCGTATGTACTTTCTCCAATTGATGGGAAAAATTGTGCATTTTTATTTCCATTTTTAAGAATACTAACAGGCAATCCTTCACCAGTAATAGTAAAATTTACTTTATATGAATTTGGCTCTTCTGGGTCTTCTGTATCACCTCCAATAGGTCCTCCTTTTGGTTTTTGATTTAATTTAAAATCTAAATTTACTGTAGTTGAAGAACCAACACCCTTTTCTTCAACAATTTTATTATCAACATATTTGATAAGAGAAATTGCTTTTGTATTTATCCCAAGTAATTGGCTTCCCGGTTTTAAGCTTTGATTTTCAATAATAGGAGCACCATCATCTAACATAGATACGATGTAATACTCATTACTTAGATATCCCTCCTTTGAAACAGTTATTTTTTTATCTTCTTTAGCTAATTGTTCTCTTGAAATTCTTACTAATGAATTTATACCAACTTTGTTATTATTTACAAAGGTTGAAAATCCCCTTTCATTACTTTTTACAATAAATAAAATAGGGTCTGCTATGGTATCCTTTGGTGGTTCTTCTGGGTCTTCTGTATCACCATAAGGTCCTTTTGGAGAGTTACCACCATTATTACCAGTATTACCAGTATCACCAGTATCAGGTCCATTACCCACGCCAGGGTCTTGGTCTGGCTCTTGGGGTGTAGTACCATCATCAAACCCATCATTAGGGTCTAATACTTCATCAAAATCGATATTTTTTATTGGTGCTGGCATAATTCTTAACTTCTATCGGAAGGTCCTCCCCCTCCTCTTTGATTTGTAACTGGTCTTGCTATTGGATTTGGTGTAGTTGGTGTACTTAAACCTAAATCAATTGGTGGTCTAAGTGGAAATCCCTTAAACCTATCGATAAATATACTTTTCTTTTTACTTTTAGTTGGATTTGGTGGTTTAAATTCAGGTATAGGTAAATCGTTTGGAACTTCCTTTCTAATTGCTACATCTAAATTTAACTTTTCCTCTACAACTTTTTTATTCTCTTTTGGCTTTTCCTTTGTTACTTCAACGGCAGGTACATTTGGCTGTATGATTACATCCGATTCTCTTGTTTTTATAATCCTACCAATTTTATCTCTACTCTCATCAAATTCATTTTCTTTAACTGTTCTTGGTTGTATTGTTCTTTGTGGTAACTCTTTATCTACACATTCTATTAAAATTCTTTGAGCTGTTTTATAAACCGCTTCTTTTGATAATGATAAAGATTCTTTTGTTGGTTTCTTTTTACCATAGTTTACATCACCAATATAAGAATTTCTATTTAGATATTCATATTTCATTGCTTCTGCAAACTGTTTGTGAATTCTAGTTGTAAATACATCAAACCCCTTAACACCAAATTCAGCAACCAATTTATTATACCATTTTTGAGTATATGTTTTTTTAATAAATGAATCAATTTCCTTTGAATCAATCTTTTCAATAAACTCAGCAATGTATGGTAAGATATCATCTCTAAATGATTCACCATTTACCATAATATTAAATCTGGTTAATAAATCGGTTTTTTCCGATACATCATTTCTAATTGGTAATAACTTTACTTCAGTTCTTGATGGAGATATTTCTTTAATCCATAATTTTTCATTCAAAGTATCATAACCAACTCGTTTATTAATAAGTGTTATTTGTGCTTTAAAAATACCTTGATTATATCCAGCTTCATTTATCAATCGTTCCGCATCAATAAAATATTCATTTGGAAAATTAAATGCTTGAAATTCAGTTCCATCTGCTATTAAAAAATAATCTTTGATGTTTTCTGAACTTAATGGAATGTATCTAACTAACTTACCATTTTCTCCTTGAGGTAATTGATTATCATTTGCATCATAGACAATGAATTCAATCATATCAGAATCAGAGAATCCGAAAAATGATTGTAGAGTACCCTTTTCGAAAATTTCTCTATCTTTGGTAGAGATTCGATACCCCTTATTTTCTATTATTTCCTTAAATGTCTTAATTGCCATTATCCACCTGTTTTATCTTCTCCAACTGTTACTAATGCACTACCAACTACACCCCATTTATCCTTTCTCTTAACTTCTTTCCAATAATATGCTTTAAGTGTTAATTTATCACCAGATGATGTGTTGATTGTAACGGTTGCGCCATCTGAATTAACTTGTTTTCTTCGTGGCCTTGTTCTTTTATCTAAAGCTTTAAATCTAAATTTAGCAGTTGTTACACCGGCAGTTTGTTCATTTCTAGCAGGTACTTTAAATGATGTTGGTCCGTTAAACCACTCAAATCCATCGAACTTATTTCCTGCATAAGATAAGGTAAATGTTTGTTCTTCGGTTGAGAAGTTAAAGAATGCAACACCCTTTTCACCATTCTTAAAGTAAACATCATCATCATTATAGGTCTCAATATATAATCCTTTAATACTTTCAGTTTGTATATCGCCCGAATTAATTTTCCAACCACTATTTTCAGTTTGTTCAAAGAATCCATTCACGCCTTCTAATGCGTTTTGTGCTGCGTTTTGTTTTTCTCTTTCTTCGGTTAATTCTTTTTGTACTCTGAATGATTCTTGTAATGCTTCAATTCTTGCAGTTAACGAAACTCTTTCGATTGCTTCATTGATTGAGTTTTGTACTGCGTTTTGTAAATCAATCGTTGTTGATGCAATCTGAGTATTCGAAATATCTCTTTGGTCATTTGCTATATTGGCTTTTAATTTTTCATTATCAACTTCAATTCTAAGCGATTCTATTATACCCTCTAATTCAGAGATAGTACTAGTTAAATCCAAAACTTCACCATTTAACCTCTCAACTTCAGATGTTAAATCTTCTATCCTATCCAAAGCTTCATCGTAAATTGAACGAAGTACTGTATCTGGTTGTGGTGCTGGTATATTTGGTATTAGTTCAAATATTCTTGTATCTATTGATTTTTCTAATTCAGAACTATCATACTTAGTTCTAATTAACTGACCTCCCACAATACCGCCATCTATTTCTTGCTCACTAATATATCCATATAATTCATCATAATCAGCACTATTAACGCCATCCCAATTTATTGTAGATGGATTTACATTTGGTTCTATTGTTGTAGAATCAAATGGTTTATTTTTAATTACATCTGATAATGGATTAATTGGCTTACCCTTAACTACATTTCTTTTAGCAATACGCACACCACATTCGTTTCTTTTAGGAAGATTAAGAGAACCACCTTCTTTAAGTTTTTTGACAAACTCTTCTCTACCAAGTCCACGATTCATAGGTTCTTTTTCATTACCCATCTCATCACGTCCACGTTTTATAGCTTCTCGCAGTTGTTTTTCTCTTTTATCTTTTTTGTTAAACATAAGTTTACGAAATTACGCTAAATGTATAATCATCATCAAAGAAATAATCAGTTCCATTGATACTAACCTTAAATTCTATAATATACACCCTATCAACTTCCCAATTAGATAAATTTAGTTTTAAGTAATTTCCATCGGAATCACAACTTAATTTTGTATAATCTGAAAATGGAACTATTACTTCACCTGAATGATAATCGGATATTTGATAATACGATGTTGTTGGTAAAAATTTACTAATACCATATTGTGCAGTTGATGAAAATGTTTTTAAAGGATACAAATCTCTACCAATTACTCTTAATTTTGGAGTTGTGTTTACTTTGTATTCTTTTTTGAAATTTCTAATTCCAACTTTAATTTCCTCCGAATCTAATTCTGTTAATGAACCCGTTGTGAATATCGAATCATCCCACCCTATTCTAACTTTAGGTTGGTGGATTGTATTGGTTTCTTTACTAAAGAATTTCAAAATACCATAATCATTTGAGTCGTTTTCTTTTTCAAAAGGTAACTTTACTATAATACCATCATTTGGTATAGAACCACTAATCCAGTCAATCATAATATCTTTGATATCCATATAAACATCGGTGGTCTTATACTCAAAGTTTTGTAAAGATGATGATTCGTAATAAAATGTACCACCCTTACCTTCATATGAGCCGGTAGACACATCCGAAAACTCAGAAGTTTCTAACCATCTTAAAGTAGAATCACCCTCTCTATTATTCCAAGTTACACCAGATGTTGTTATATCATCGAATCGAGTACCATTACCCATTTCCCAACTTTGTGAAATTGGATATGCTTCTAATGTGAATTCCAACGGAAGTTCTTCTGATTCAGTTTCTTTTAATATAAGAGTTGCATCGGTTAATTTTACCGAGCCATCGGATAAGCTTGATGATAATCCAGTTACATCAAATTTAAGTAGTGTTCTGGATACATCTTTAATGTTACCATAGTAAACCTTACTAACCTCTAATACCTCATCTAAACCAGCATTTTGGTCAGGTTGTTGTAAGTACACCGATGCATCTTTTGATGCTGTTAGGAAATAGTATGCCATTATCTTGCTCTCCCTTTAATATCCGTATTTGGAAATTTAACTTCGAAAACCGATGGGTCTAAAGATGGATATAAAATCTTATCTTTAATCGCCGCTTCTATATTATATGAGTTTGATGTGTATTGGCCACCACATTTATTTACAATTTTTAATTTTGGAACTGAACTTACTCCATCAACATTTGCTACAATCAATTCTAACTCCGAAAGATTAATAGTATTATTAAATGTCCAATTATCAATATTAAAATAATTCTGCAGTTCAGTTATACAATTAGATAATACTTCACTTTTATTGTAATTCTTTAAAGTAATAACTTCAAACTCAACACCAATATTAATTATAAACCCATCATTAATGTTAACACCATCGGTTAGGATTTTGTATTCCGATAAATATGTTTTTAAATTTTCCTTTACCGCTCTATTCAGATTTGTTAATTTTTTATCCGAATCATATCCCAATAAATAAAGATTAATAGCGAACGGATTATTTTTTTCATTATCATTAGAAGTCTTACCACTTAGATATTTTTGTATTTCTTGCTTAACACTTCCCCTATTTGGTTCTTGGTTATCCGGCTTTTCAACAAAACTCATTACCAATTCGGTAAACTCATTAAGAGCTTGTGGTGAACTTAATATAGAAGATGGAGAGTTGTTATCTAATGTACCATCAGCGGTAGCATATGCCTTTGCAACAGAACCAAATTTTGTTGGCATTGATAATGTTCGTATTTCATAATCCTTAGCGGTTACTGCTCTATTCTGAGAACCAAAGTTTGCTAAAGCGTTCTGTCTAATTTCTTCAATTGTATCACCACCCTTACCACCAGTTGCAGGAACTTCATTATCTACTGCAATGGAGTTTTTAGCTGAATTATATATAGCTAATTGAGTTGGTGTAAATAATGTTGTATCTTCTTCAAATTCGGTATTTCTAATTTGAGTAATTGTTCCCTTTTTAACATTTGATTCTACACCACCACCAACTAAATACTTTACAGTTATAGTTGTATTAGATGGTGATGTCCCATATGTTTTAGTTTTCAAAAAGTTAGTTGGGTCAAACGATTCTTCTAATTTTGAAATAGAATTAGGTAATCCCAATCCAACATTTTTTAAATTAGGTATAATCGTTTCATCATTAGCAGTTGGGTCTCCTGCACCAAATTGTATAGTTGTTGTACTATCCGGATTTATTTGTTTTACAAATCTACGAGATGTTTTAAGTGTATTTAAAACATAAGGTACTGTTGATTTAAATTGAAAAAGGTCCGGGTCATTTGATTCAGTATTTGGATAATCAACAAATACTAACTCTTGGGCTAAATAAGGAACTTCATAGAATTTATTTCCATTTGAATCTCTAACATCATAGATATCAATTATATTTGTATCAGTTAGACTAATACTTTGAAATGGTTGAAAAGCACCAAATGTAAATTCTTGTTCTTGTATTTCAGCAGAAATAACTTTAACTAATTTTTTTACTAAGTAAAATGAAGTTTCACCACTAACAGAATCCGTTTGATATATTGTAATTTCTCTATCAGTTGAATCCGAAAAATCAACAACATCTTGTGTAATAAATGATACACCATTTGATGATTCCAATACCATACCCTCTTTAATTTTTAAAAGATATGTTTCATCAAATGTATTATTTGCACCAGTTCCAGTTGAAGGAACTAATTGATAAACTGAAAGAGTTGTTACAGAAGGTGATGATACTTTTGGTTTGTATCCTAAATATTGAGCGAGTGATATTACATTTTCAATATCATCCGCATGAACCATTAAGGATTCTTTAAGAGTATCATCAACATAGTAAGATAGTGAATCACCTATGTAAGATGCCATTTCAATAAACATCATACCCGGTGATGATTCATTGAAGTCAGAATAGGTTTGTGGGAAATATGTTTTAGCAAACTCAATTAAGTTACCTCTAAATTCGGCAAAATCTTTATTGAGGTATTTTATATCCTTACCCCTATTTTTAAAATTCTTTGTTGTTTTTGTAATTGCCATATCTTATTATCCCTGAATTGTGAATGTTAAAGTTTCTAAATTAATATCATCTCCTATTCTAAATTTAATTGAAACGTTTAATTTATTATTATCCCTTAACTCATCAGTTGATTCAATATTAATTTCTTCTGCTGTAACGTAAGGTAACCATTGTTCTAAACTTTCGTTTATAGTATCTTCAATTCTACCTTCCAAATCATCTACATTTGGTTCAAACAATAATGATTGTAAACCACTACCAAATTCAGGTTGTAAAATACGTTCACCCCTTTTAGTAAGTAGAAGATTTTTAATATTTGATTTAACTTGGTCTTTGGTTAGAAAAGACTGTTCAAATGTGTTCTCACCAAATGTTAATGGTAAGGTGATACCAATTGCATAATTTGCAAATTCTTTGGTATCTTTAACAATTTTTCTCCCTAACTCAACTGCCATAATTTATATTACATTCCTGGTCTCCAAGGACCTTTCTTTTGTTCCACTGCTTTTAATATTTGTGAATAATCTTTATTCAATAATTTATCCATTCCAGCGTTTCCAGTTTGAACTGGTTGTTTTGTGTAACCCATATTTTGTTGGATACTTTGTGCTCCCAATGTATGTGTTGATGTTGAATCAAAATTCATAGTTCCATTTGATACTTCCATAGGTGCCCCAGCGTAAGATGGTGTTTGTGTATGTTGAGTACCATTAAATGGTTGAGTTTGTTGTAATACCTCATTTAATATTGGATTTTTACTTAATACCTTTTGTGATTGAACTGGTTGTTCAACAACATTTTCATCCATAAATGTTGGTTGTTTTGGTGTAACAGCTTCTTTAAGTTTTTTGTTTTCATTCAACAACTTAGCCATTTCTCGCTTAACACCCTCTTTAACAAGTTTAGGAAGAATTGTTTTTATTTCTTCCTTAACTATAATTTGTATTGCTTTAACTAATTTATCAGTATTCATTGTTATAATGTTTTCCTTTGTATATAAATATTTGATTTAGGTTTTTTTAATTTTTAATACAATCAGGTCGTATTGCTACCAATTGTTTTTTAAATTCTTCTATTTGTTTGTTAATGTTATTACCATCACCAATATCATTAACATCATCACCTAAAGATGAATTTACCATATCTTCAAAAGAGTTATCTCCAGTTATACCATCACCCAATCCAGTACCATCACCCAATCCAGTACCATCACCCAATCCAGTACCATCATCCAATCCAGTACCATCATCACTATCAGGTAATTCATACTTTTGAGTAGGACCTACTTCACTTATAGAGGAGTTATCAGGTTGTTCAATTACTGGTGGTTCAGTACCATCCTCAGATGGGAAATTAATATTTGGAGTTGGTATTACTGGTGGTATTAAATATCCGGTCCAAGGTATAATACCTGGAGATGGAATAGGAGATGGAGCAGCGGGATATAATGATGTTGTTTGAATTACACCACCAATAGAAAACAAATGTACAATTGCTGCTAATATAAACATATTTACTATTATCTCTTGCTTTTTAGCAGGTTTTAATGGTGGGTATAACGGCCATACTCCTACATTAGTTACAATATTTGAATTTACTACTAAATTTTGAATTGAACCTGGTGCTGGAATAAGTGGTATGGGAAATGGGTTCATTGTTGCTCCAGCCCAATATGCCTTTACACCATTACCAAATTCATTGGGTAATGAAAAGTTTACACCCGGTGGTGTAGATAATCCTTTTAGTAATGCTACTCTAAAAAGATTTTTCATTATTTCCTTATTACCAACTTGTATAGATTCTAAATTAATAAAATCCTTTCCTCTTTTTACAGCGGCATCATACTCATCCGCCCAAATAGTTGCAACTTTATTTATATCTAAAGTAGGGTTTCTATTTGGATTTGTTTTTCTTAATACATTTTTTTTAAATAATCCCCAAGACATCTTTTATCGTTTTAGTAAATCTGTTGGATTTGGTAAATTGATATTAGGAATTTTTACTTCAGGTACTTTAGGTAGTTCTATGTTAGGTATTTTAGGAACATCCAATGTAGGAACATTTGGTACTTTAGGTAACTCTGGAATAGGAGGTAAATTAGGTGGTGTTGGTAATTTTGGTAATCCTTTCTTTAATTTAGGATTTTCTGCCACCTTTTTCTTTCTAAATTTAGGAATAGGTGGAAGTTTAGGTAATCTAACTTTAGGTAATGCAGGTAATTCTGGAGCAGATGGTACTTTCGGTAATGTGGGCACTTGAGGTATTTCAGGTACCACCGATTTAACAACATTACCAGCCTTCCCAGTAACGTTTGATATATTACCAATTTGTTTTCTATCTAATGCCATATTACTTTAGCTGTACATTGTTACTTAACATTGAATTTAATTTACCTTTTAGTGTTGTAAATTGAGCTACATTAGTTGGGCCAGGTGAAGTTGGTCCAGATGGTGTTAAGTATATTTGTTGTGTAATTAAATCAATCATTTCACCCAATAGTTCAACTAAAGTTTCACCCTTTGGAGCTGCCTCCAATTCACCATCAGTTCCTAACATAATAGAACCATTACCAATATCTAAGTTTATATCTCTATTTTGTGTATCAACATATATGTTATCATCGGTAGTTATATTGATACCAGCGGTTGCATCAATTGAAAATTGACCATCAGTTATAAAACCTACATCTTTTTTTGCTGAAAAAATCATTTCCGCTGATTTTGCTGATAATATTATTCTATCCGAATTAAGTAATATTTGATTTCCTTTTAATTCAGATGGGTAGTTAAAAAATGATGGATATTCGTTTTCAGTTGGTAAGGTGTATTCCAATAACCTATCACCACTACCTAAAAATATAATATTACCATCATCATTAATATTCTCTTCCGTAGATGCCCCAATATCTTTTGTTAAAGATTCACCATTTTCACCGTTTCTAATTATAATACTTGGAGAAAAAATATTATCAGGATTATTATATCCACTAAATCTAATAGATTGTCCAAATCTACTTTCTATTAAGTTATCACCCTCATATAATTTAAGTTTATGGATAGTGCCATCTGGTGTAAAGTATTCACCAAGCGTAGAAATATCAGCTCCAGTATTGGAAGATTGTGTTCTAGCTATTCCAGTTGCTTGTACATTACTATAATTAGATGCGGTGTTTGATTCTGCACCTTTTTCTTTTTTCTTAGTTGAATCTATTTCATCCAAACTTGTGTTTACGTTTGGTAATGATGAACCGATTACTCGTTCATACATAAAACCACCACCTGGAGAATTTAAGATAATAACAGTTTCATTTACAGTTGGTAAAGAAACATTTGTTTTATTTTTGGGTAGAGCTAATGTTAAACCCTCATCTGTTTTACTTTCAGTACCATTCGCTCTAAATTGTATAGCACCTATGTACTTACTCTTTAAAGGTTCTTCTAGTTCTAAATCAGAAAGTATATCATCATTGGTATCCAAAATAACTTTATATACAGTACCCATAGAGCTCTTTTCTCTATAACGGCTACCTATACTTTGATTGGATTGTACATTACGATTTCTATCTCCAAACATTACTGTTTCATTTTTTGTTTTACTTCCTCTATTTCATTTTGTAAATCATCTACCCTACTAACCTCATCTTGAACTTGTTCAATCTCTGAAAGTAATTGTTCTCTTTCTGCATCGGTAAGGTATCCAGTATCTCCTTCTGATTTTTGATTTGATGCAATAATTCTTTGTGCAATAGTTGCTAACTTAACCAATTGGTCATCGTTACGAACTGAAGTATCTATTAAATCTTTTATAATTGGTCCTATGATTCCCATATCACCTTTATGAGAAATCATTTTTCTCATTTCATAAATTACTTCAGAAATGTGTTTCTTTTTGTTGATTTGGTTATTATAGATATCCTCAAACAACCCACTAAGGTTTTTGCCTGGGAATAATTCGAAATCTGTTGCCATAATTAGTTTATCAATATTATCTTCAATATATAAATATCAATAAACAAAAAAGTGTAGGATTATCTGCCCTGCCCTCTATATGTCTTTTTGTAATTTCTACTATTTTTAGATTTTGAGGTCTTACACTTAGAGTGAATTCCTGGTCTCTTCTTTTTAGAAGTTCCAAAACGATTAGATGTAATTATTTTTGCCATAATTTATTATTATATACCAATAAGTATATTATACTAAATCAAACAAAAACAATTACTTATTCTTATAAAAATATTCCAATATATCTTTCTCTAACATATAATCCATTACAAAGTTATCACCATACATAATACTGGTAAATGTTCCACTACCTTCTTCGGTAATTTCAATTACATAATCCACCTCATTATAGGTAACTTCATAACTTTCGGATTTTCTAATTCGTTTAATACTTCTATGCTCATCGGTTCTTTCAATAACTTCCTTTCCACTTAAATCGGGAACATTAATCAGTTTGGTTACACACTTAGCATAATTCGTTTTAAGGGTGTCTACGAAGAAGATATCATTCATACTACTCATTAGATACAATCGTTGTTTAGAATCCAAAC
>Ga0115572_10001873_pt1 | contig 17021 bp, 15 predicted proteins | sample COGITO_mtgs_1206_FD_88681 | JGI IMG/M metagenome (GOLD analysis project Ga0115572, IMG submission 88681) | Pelagic marine microbial communities from North Sea - COGITO_mtgs_120607 | ecosystem: Environmental > Aquatic > Marine > Epipelagic | place: Germany:Helgoland, sampling site Kabeltonne... | reverse complement strand
CGGGGAGAGCAACTCGACGTCGGTACGCCCCAACATGCTCATCCGGATCGGCATGAAGTTTTTGAGCGAAACGGACCGCGGCTTCCAGGCGTGCCTCACGATGACGACGCAGAACGCCATGCGTGACCTCCTGGCGCCCTTTGGCATGACGCCGTGCCGGGATCGCTCGTACATTTGCCGGACGTCGCTGGAGGTCATCCCCGCGCCGTCGCCGCCTCCTCCCGACAACTGGGTGCGCGCGCCACGCCTCGTTCCGTGCCCCTCAGCGCTCCAGGCTCACGTTTGCTCCGTTGCCCGCGCAGGAGATTCCTCCTTCGCCGCCCGTCTTTGGGTCAGCTGGACACTCAACCCACAGCCAGCCCACAGTAGTAGTCCCCCACGCACGCTCACGATTCGCCGTTTCCAACAGGTACGAGGTGGAGGTCGTCGCCGCCGCATCGTCAAGCATGGGATTTTATTTTCTAATTTCGTGCATCTGCTGCACCGTCTTCGGTGGCCGCTCGATGCGCGCGCGGCACCAAAGCCGGTGGTTTTCCGACAGACTCAAGCGCGTCGATGGCGCCATCCCGTACGCGGCCGAGGAGTCGCGGAGGGAGGGCGAGTTCTACGACCACCTCACCAAGGGCCAGCTGCCGATGCGCGGCAGCGAATTGGTGGAGGACACGGCGGCGCCGGCGGCGCACACCGCCTTTGGCACCGACCTCGCGCGCGCGCTGTTTGCGCTGCCCGCGCGCGGCGCGGATCCCACGAGCAGCGCGAGCGCGGGCGGGTTGACGTTTGCCTCGCTCGTGAGCGGCAGCGATCGCGGAGGCGCTGCGAACGGCGCACAAAACAGACGCTGAGGCGGTAGCAAAAAGTGTCGCGTGTCTCGCTAACGCGCAAGAGCGCGGGGGCGCGTGTGCATTTGGTATAGTTATCATTCTGACCCCAGAGGCACGCGCCACCGTTTCCTCCCCCCCCCGCGCGCAATGGCCAAAAAACTCAAGAACGGTGGCAACTCGATGGCCAAGGAGCCTCGCAATGGCAAGAAGCCCGAGATCAAGAAGAAGAAGTCGGAGCCGGCGCAGGTTTCGGCGGGCGACGTCCGGTTTGGGACCTATGTTGCCAGGCTGCACAAGTCGATGCAGAGCGAGCACGAGCAGAGGCGCACCATTAAAGCCGACGCGGTTGAGTCGATCGAGAACATGACCGACCACCTCGTCAACACGCTTGTAGACAATGGCAAGCACGTCATGCAGTACACCAAGGCGACAACTTTTGGCCTCGAGAGCGCGCGCGCGGCGGCCACCCTTGGGCTGCAGGGCACGCTCAAGAAGATCGCCGCCAAGGCTGGCGACGAGGCCGTGGAGAAGTACTTGGCGACGCTGCCGCCGCCCAAGGTGGCGGGTGAGCCGTCGGGCGAGCCGGTCGCTGCGGGAGACGAGTAGGAGAAACAAAAGTGTGTGATACTGTAGTCGCCCAGTGAGATAACGGGCACATCCGTGTGGCTTGAGTATGAATGATAAATACAAACATGTCGGTCAACACGATTCGCGTGCATCGCGAGACGCCGCGCACGCGGGGGGTTGTGGGCCCGCAGTCGGGCGCCGACCCCGAGGCGCGGCTGCGGCGCCTGCTGATGATGGGCACCCAGGAGCGCGAGCGCGCAATTCGGCCGTCGGCAAGGCCGACGGGCGCGGCGCTGTGCCTCGACGCCCAACAACACCCGTCGGTGGCCACGGGCATGGTCATCGAGGTTGCGGACACGCATCTGAATCCGCCACACGTCTTGAACAATGTGAGCATCTCGACCACTCCCGGCATGTGGTCTGGGCATACCCTGGACGAGGTGATGGACATCGGGCTGATCACGCCAACTGACCAGCTAAACCCCACAGATGAAGATGGCTACAGGGGCGTCGTCTTCTCAAGCCGTCACTGCGACTACCGCTTTTTCGTCTACCGCTGCTCTCCGCAATTGTCGCGCCGCCAGATTGCATACATGGTGCTCGCCCGCCCGGCGGACGATCCGCGGGTGTACACCTTCAAGTAGGTGCGCGCTTTTCTAAACCTGTGCGGAAAAAGCCGATTCTGATTCTAAACCTTGGGCACTTTTTTTGAACCGTTCTCGCTTTTTCTGCAAGCCCGCCTAGTGCTCGCTTTAGCGTGTCAAACTTGCACGCTGCCATTTTTGGAACGGTGCAAGTTTGACACGCTAAAGCGAGCACTTGGTGGCCCTTTGGAAAAAGAGAGAACGATTCAAAAAAAGTGAGAACCAGTTAGAATTAGAATCGGCTTTTTGTGGGCAGGTTTAGAAAAGCGAGCAGTCTTTAAGGATGTGCTCGCTTTTCTAAAGATGGCCACAAAAAGCCGATTCTAATTCTAAACCTTGGGCACTTTTTTTGAATCGTTCTCGCTTTTTCTGCAAGCCCACCTAGTGCTCGCTTTAGCGTGTCAAACTTGCACGCGCAAGTTTGCTACCATTTACGTAACAAACTTGCACATGCAAGTTTGACACGCAAAAGCGAGCACTAGGTGGGCTTGCAGAAAAAGAGAGAACGATTCAAAAAAAGCGAGAACGGTTTAGAATTAGAATCTGCTTTTTGTGGGCAGGTTTAGAAAAGCGAGCAGTCTTTAAGGATGTGCTCGCTTTTCTAAAGGTGCGATGAACAAGCGGATAACCCTTGCGCGCGCTGTGTGTATACAAGGACCGTTTGTGATGCGGCTCCCAAACCTGGGCACGCTTTCCTTGAACGCGCGGGCCACGTCGGCGGATGCCGCCGACGTGGTCGGTGGCGATGGCGACGAGCAAGTCGTTGTCGAACTCATCGAGGACGATGGGAACGACACTGAGCCAGCTGAGGATAGCGGGAGCGACACCGAGGTCGTCGAGGACGATAATGCTGACCCGTCCGATGGTCGGCGTGATGCCGAGCCTGCCGAGCCTGGCGCGACGGTCGTAGACGGCGTGGAGGTTGAAGACGATGGGTGGTTTCAACTGAACGAAGATCAAAAAAGGGCGCTAGTGAGGCGCGAGAATAGAGAGGCGGCAGATGGGGCTCGCCCGTGGTACGACCAAGGCGACGTATCCGACAAGGGCGACGGCAGCATGTTTGAGTCTCGCGAAGAAGAGGAGGCCTTTTACAAGTTTGAGGACGAACAGCAAGCGGCAAAAGAACAGGAACGAGACGCCGAGAAACCAAAGAAGAAGAAGAAGAAGAAGTCGCGTCTTGGCGGCATGTCTGCATATGCGCGACGGGTTCCAGCCCCCGCGGATCCCGCGCCTGAGCAGCCAGAGCAGGAAGTGCAGACCGTGGTCGACGAGGTCATCAAACAAGTAGCAAAAAAGGAGGCCCAAAGGCTCAGGAGAAACGAGCTGGCCGCGAAACGACGGGCCTCCAAACAAGCAGAAAAAAAGGCAGTCGAGGCGGCGGGGCCGTTGACGGAGTCGTCGCCACCGGCGGCTGAGTCGGAAAAGAACAAGGGCAAGAGAAAGGAGCGACAGGTCCCGAAGGACACCACAAATCCCACTCCCGACGGGAATCCTTCCGAGCAAGACGTTGTGGACATCTAAGAACTGTATACATTCAATTTAAACTCCTCCCGTTTTTTAATCAAAGTCCCGCCAGCAGCAGCGCGTCGATGGCCCCAAGTACCACGGCCGCGCGCTGCAGCGTCCACACGGACGCGTTGGCATCCTTGCGGGTGCCAATGGCGGTGCGAGCGAGCGCCAGCGCGCGCACCGATGGCGTGTCGTGGTCGGGAGCGACCAGCCCCTCCACCCTAGTAAAGTAGACCTCAATATCGAGCGCGGTCCGTTGGAAAAGGCGCTGTGCCGTCCCGTCAATCGGCTGGGTGGGACGCCTTGCCAGATCGAGCAGCGCGGGAACGAGCGAGCCGGCGTAGACGGCCATGGACTGCTCCAGGTTGGCATCCTGCGCGAGCGCGGCGGCCACGGGGCGCAGACGCAGCATCGGGTCGGTGCTGGGCGCGGGCGGCAGTCGCACGAGCAAGTCGGCAATCTTGAGCACGTGGTCGGTGTCGTCGACTTGGTAGGTTTTGCCCATGTATGCGAGAGTCGCCACCATGGCCGCCACCGCCGCCAAGTTTAGGACCGTGGGCACGATGGATGCCGGCGCGGCCGCGCCGCCGGCACCACCACCAATGGTCTGCGCAAACGCGGCCGCTCCCGCCGCCACGGCGGCTGAGTACCCCAATTCGGTCAGGAGCTCGCGCAGCGTGTTCCACTGATCAATGGTTTGATCGGGCGGTGGTGGCGCGGTGGGTGGCGACGGCGCGGTGGGTGGCGACGGCGCGGTGGGTGGCGACGGCGCGGTGGGTGGCGACGGCGCGGTGGCAGCAACGACGCGGGCGGGGCACCGTCGGCCAATGTCGCCCGTGTAGTCCCAGCGCATTGTCTCAATCGGCTCGTGGTGCTTTTCCACATTGTTGTCGACCACGGGAGTGTACGTGACGTGCTCCTCGTCGTGCCGCCGACCGATCTCGTCGATGCTCATCTCACGCAACGACACGTTGACGGTGATCATGCCCGGAGATGGCGCCGAGTCTATGACGCGGCCCAGGCACACGGCGCGGCACAGCCGCTGACAATCCTCGTCGGAAAACTCGACGTGGAGCAGCGTGTGCTTGGCGTGCCCCGCAAAGCCGAGCTGCGGCGCGCGCGGCTGTGGCGCGCGCGGCGGCTGAGGGAGGACCTCCATGTCCATGTGCTGCGACGAAAACGGCTTCCACGTGTACCCAGGCGTTCCGCCGCTTCCCCAGATCAGTCCGATGTAGACGTAGTCCCCCACGAGCGGGCGCGAGCTGTAGAGATTGCGCAGCTGCGTGGGTCCCTGCACCGCCTCGAGTATGGCCGTCGTGGTCGAAGTGTTGCGCACGCCCAACTCCTGCAGCGCGGGGTCCATCTCCGATTCCGTCGAGAGCAGCACGCCGCTGACGCGCCACGCGTGTTCGTCAACGTCTTGCGTGGCCAGCTCGGCGTTGACTGCGTCCATGCCCGCGACGGCGTCGATGCGCTCGTCGGGCATGGACACGGTGAGCGGGTCGCCAATGTTGGCGCGCACGAATACGGGCGTGCCCACGACGCCCAGGGCCTCGGCGTCGCGCGTGACGCGCGCGTAAGGAATTTGGACGTTGGACTTCTTGTTGCTCGCGCTCGTGGTGGGCATGGGCGCGGGCGCACCGCTGGGTAAGAAGTCGGTCGGTGGCGCCAGCCGGCGCGGATCGGCGGGGACGCCCAGCTCGGCATTGAGCTTTGGAAGCACCTGCCGCTTGTATGTGGCCGTCTCGGGCGTTTCAAACGCGCGCTTTGCGCGCGTGGAGATTTCCATGCGAATTGTACACTGCACCCACACTCCTAGTAAACACGCACACACTCCCGAGTAAATGGGCCCGCTGGTTGCGTTAGCGCGCGCGCTCGCGCGCATCCTCGGCGGCACTGCGCCAGCGCTCTGTCCGACGCAGCTTCATCTGGTGCTCGGTGAGGTCGACGATGACGCAGCGCTTGTCCATCCAGCCGTCGAGGCCGTTGGCCGCGGCCCATTCCCATCGTCGCTCGGACAGCACGCCGCACAGGTTGGCGTAGTAGTTTACGGTCATTGTGTCGGGCAAGGTTTTGTCGCTGCACGGTGGCAGGGGGGGCAATTGTGTGGCCGCCATTTGGAAACCCGTTGCGTGAGTGATTCTCGTTTCTTAGCACCACTCCGCACACCGCAAGCGGAGTGTGCACCACACGCGCTCACACACGCGCACCAACGACGCCTACATGCATGCATCCTTCACTAGCGGCGACTCGTGTTAATCGTCTACACTCCATGTGTAGTCGGGCACACTGGAGCCATACCCAACACACACCGAGGTTTTGACGCGTTTTCGCGTCATTGCTTCTCTGCCCGTGCCACCCTCAAAGGAGGACATCGACTTGGCCCCCATGGACGCGCTACTCGACGCGTGCGTGTGACATTGTCGACCGCACTCGCTGGCGGAGTCAACATTCGAGCCTGATGATCTACTTGCCGGTGGCGTCGAGCACACCGATGCCGCGTCGTCGGCCGCTGGCTCCGTGCTAGACGATGCGGTGCGCGCTCTCTTGTGAGTTGCCTTGACCTTTTCATTTGGAGGAAGACACTCGTCTGGCAGCAGGCTCATGTGTCCCATGATGGCGGCGTGTCGGTGTCGGCGCCCTTCCTTTTTAAGCGCGCTTGCGGTTCCGTGGCGCGCGCGCAGTTAGCGCGTGGCGCTCTAGTTTTGGATGGCACGCAGGCCGCAAGCAGGCGCGCGCAGTGGCCGGTTTTAACTCCCCCCCCCACACGGCGCCGCGTCCTCTTCTAGGGACGACCAAACCGGGGTTATCCTAAGCGCTAGCGTGTGCGCGATGGTCACGTGTCGTCGTTGTGGTTCACGACCTGCCCGAATGCGATGCTCTGCCGACTACGACGAGGTGTTCCAGCTCGGGCTCGGCAAGTCGGGCACGCGCGTGCCGCCACGAGTCGAAACGCGGGCGCTAACCGGCGCCTTGCCACCACGCCGTTGACGTGGCATCCACCACCACCACCACCACCACCACCACCACCACTATCACCATGGGACGCCCGCCGCGCACGCGACACCCCAAGACTTCGGTGCTCTGCACCCCCACACAAGACGTGGTCACGTCCACGAGAGACGAGTCCGCAATGAAGACCGGCACGCGCTGGCTCATCGCGTACGCCCACCCGTCCAATGGCTTGGCCAACAAGCTCGGCGGACTGCGCGCTGCGTTTACAATTGCGCGCTCGAGCCGACGACGGCTTCGCATCCGATGGCACGCGCATCAGGAAAACGACCTGCTCGAGGCGGTGCACCCGAACGGCGACCTCTTCGACTGGGCGGCTTCCGATGGGCCAGGAATTTCGAATTCGATCGATGGCGCCGCGTGGGACGCGTGGGGCCGTGCCGAGTGGAAGGAACGCGTGGACGGCCCCTTTCGCTCCAGGAAGCCAGCGTTTGTGCTTCCGGAGAGCACGCGCGAGTTCCCGCTGGATGGCAACTGGAGCACCTCGAAGCTGTCGATTTTGGACTCGAAGATGTGCGCGCCGACGCTCCACAACGTGCATCCGAGAAACGCGGCAGACCTCGAGGAGGCCAGAAACTTTGCAGTCCTCGCGCTCGACCCCACGCCGGTGGTCGTGATGAAGAGCATCACGTTTGACGTGGTGCGCCCTTGGACGCGCATCGCGCAGGCCGACGTGGCCAAGCAGGCCCGGTATGCGTACCAGCATCTGTTTCGGCCGCGCGAGGAGTTTCAAGGGCGCGTGTGCCATCACCTGAAGCACGCGCTCAACCTGAGCTTTGCGCGGCCGTGGATTGGCCTGCAGCTTCGGCGCAGCGTGTCAAGTGCACTTGAGAATGTGCAGACCTCGTTGGGGTGCCGACGTTGTGGGGTTGAGACCACGTGGCGCAACGAGACCGAGCTGTCGCAAAGCGACCACGCGGGCATCCTTCGCGCCGTGCGCTGCGCGCAGCGAGCACGCTCCGAGCTCTGCGCGCGCGGCGAACCGCTCATGTGCAACGCGCCCTACTTTGTCACAAGCAGCTCGTACCGCGTGCTCCTCCGCGCCGCGGAGCTCCTAGGCAAGGACGCGCGATACGCTACCAACCCCGACTTTGTCGCGCACGGCGGCGCGCGCAAGGGCTACTTGGCGCCGATGCTCGAGCTGGTGGTGCTGTCGGCGTCGCGCGTCGTCATCGGCAGCGCGGGAAGCTCGTTCTCGTTGGAGGCGGCCAACCTGGCGGGCGCGACGGCCATCGTCAAGGACTTTGGGATGTACCATGTGGCCAAGGAGCTGCGCGCGGCGACGGTGCAGGGCGAGTGCGGCGACCCACCCGATTGGCCGCCCGAGGCCGCGGGAAGCGTGCTGCTGCCGCGCGGGTCGTGTGTGTCATGAACCCCGTGAGGCGGTCTATCAAGCGGCTCGGAACAGGATTGCCACACGGCGCTTCGCGACCTCAACGACGAGTACCACCGTTCACACCATGCGACGGGTGGCCCTCGGGGACGTTTCAGCGTGGCGTTTAAAAAAACGCCTAGCGCAACGGCTACCGCGGGAGGGTCATAGCGAGAGAGGAGTTAAAATCCATTCGGGTTGTGAAACACGCGATCCCCACCCGAGTCGTACGTGAGACGCAGATCGCTGTACCCGTGCGCCGCGAGCAGTTGCGACACCTCGTGCGTTGGACGCTCCACGACGAGAAATCGAACGGGGTGCCGCTCAAAGTTGAGCGTCTGCAGCACGCTCAGCTCGGCACCTTCCACGTCTAGAAAGAGCACATCGATCTTGCTGATGAACATGTCGTCCAGCAGCGAGGAGAAGCGCACCACGTCGAGCCGGTGCTTCCTAAACTGCACACCGTGGCGTGCGGCGTAGCGCTTCGCCTCGAGTGCACTGCGCAGCGCCGGCATGCTGCTGTTGGGGTGTGGGATTCCGCTCAGCCCCGTCTCCCAATCGCGCGCCGTGTCAGACTTTTCAGAGTACAAGCCTGGACGGTAAAAGGAGTAGAACGGCGCCTTGCCATCGGGGGGAAAGTGCCTTGGGTTTCCCACGAGGGCGTTGATGCGCTCGGCCTCGGGTCGGTGCAGCGAGATGCGATCGTAGACTTCGGGGTTGCCCTCGACGAGCAGCGCGCGCCAACCGAGCATCTCGGAAAAAAAGAAGCTATTGCTCATGTGCAGGCCGTCATTGGCGCCCATCTCCACGACAGTGTGGTTGCGCCCGACGAGCCATTCGGGAGCGCGGCAGGCGCAGCGTCTCCTGAGCGCGTCCCAAACGCGGCACTGCGCGCCGAGGTGCGTCACGCTGCCACCCAATAGTGTAAAGATCAGCTGATCCTGCCGCTCGACCGACTGAAAGGTGCACGATTCCCAGGAGGGCATAGCTGGTTAGCTGGTGAATGCGTGCCCCGCAACACTCGCAACCACGCCATGCATCGACGCTGCCGACCACACCTTAGCGTGATGGTGCTAATACCATCCGGGAGCGACGACGCTACCCGCATGCGAGTGGAGGCACTCGTCGTGGGGCGCAAACGCCGCCAGCGTCTCGTTAAACATTGCCACAATGTCGGGCGAGTGCCGGTGCGGCACCTTGATTGAAAAAATGTGCGGAAGGAAGCGGCTTGAGAAGATTTTCTTGGCGGTCGCGTCCATGGCGCTCATCAGCGGCCTCGAGGTCTGTGGACGCTGCCAGGCGCGCATCGTCAGCGCCGGAGACGCGCGCGCGAGCAGGTCGCGGTGGTACTGCCACACAAACGTGGGCAACAGCAGCTCGTCAAACTCGCACGAGCCTCGCGTCGAGTAGAGGCTGCTCCCATTGACGCCGTACAGCTCGCAACACGGGCAGCGCGGCGCGGTGTGGTTGTAGTGCAACATTGCGTTTTCAAACGGCGTGCCGGCCAAGGCTTTTCGAAATTCCTGCAACACGTGGCGAGGGTACCAGCTGCCCTCGTGCGTCGTAAAGCCCACGGGTTGACTGGCGAACAGCGCGTCCGGGTGCGCGTCCGGGTGCGCGTCCAGGTAACTTACATAGTGCGACACCCACGGATCCGCACGGACGAGCGTATCGTTCCCTGTCTCGGCCAGCGTGCGCATGCGAATCGAGAGCGGCGTGGTTTGTCCATCGCGCTCGGGCCACGCGAGGCGCTCCGCGATGCGTCGCGGGCACTGGCCACGCAGCAGCTCGTCGTTGGTGCAGGTCCAATCGCTGCACGTGCTGTGCACGCAGAATGAGAGCGGGTGGCGAACAACCCACGCCTCGAGGCCGGGTCGCACGAGGACCATGTTGGATGCCAGCCAGACAAAGCGCGTAGCCGAGTCGGTGGGCAGCACCTTGACGGCGTGGTCGAAATTGGACAGATGGGCGAGCAGGATGCCTGGCGCCAGCCGGCCCACTCGATTCCGCTGCGGGTTGAGGTGGCCACGCCCCGAATCCCATAGCACCTCCACCGCCTCGGTGGCGATGCGGTGTCCATTGACAAAGCTGTAGTGCACGACGAGCGGCGCCTCCGTCTGCCCGAGCACGTTTTTAAGAGTGCACAGCTGGGCCTTGGGATTGCCGTAAAGAGCCAACGAAAGCACCACCGTCTCTGGGGAGCCGCTCTGCATCTCGCCAACACCTTGCATGCGACGCGATAGCACGCACGCGAAAACCGCGTGCGACGGATAGCGCTCACTTACAGATCCCCTTGGCGTTGCAGGCGCGGTGATCTAGCCAGCCCCAGTACCGGCGGTACTGAGCGTGGGGCACGTAGTGCACGTGACGCGACGCGTCCAGCGCGTGCACGACGTACGGAAACGAGAGTTGCTCCCGCTGCGAGCCCGTGGAGATCTGGTAAAACCAGTGGCACGAGAGCCGCCGCAGCGCATCGCGCGCGTCGGTGGCCGACCAGACCATCAGGCTGGTCTCGACGACGTTTCCGATCCGGCACAATGGCGCGGCATCGCAGTAGCGTCTGCGTTGCGTGTCGAGGTCGGAAACGTCGGTTTGCCAGTGCTCGCGCCGTCGCGTGCTCAGCCAACGGCGTTCTCCCGCAAACTCGCGTACGAGCCCGTTGCGCGCCGTGCCCACCCACCCGTGGGGGTGGCGCAGCACGTGTAGCTGGCCACTGGACCGCAGCCAGAGACCTACCAAGGTCGGCGCCGGCATGGCAAGGGTTGTCTTTGCGTCCATGTACAGCACCCAGTCGGCGTGCGGAAAGAGCTGCAACGGCACGCTCTTGAGCACGTGCGCCGATCGCGCCGCCTCGCGTGGGAAGAGCCTTGGCAAGACCACGGGCAGCCAGTACGAGTAGTTGCGCCCGCGCAGCGCGTCGACGACGGCGACGTAGCACACGTCCGGTGCGCGCTGGGGCGCGTGTGCATCGGAGAACGCCTCAAAGTTGTCGTACGGGCCAACGAGCGCCGTGTACACGACCCAGCGGCACGCCAGCGTCGCACGGAGTGCGCTTACGCGCGGTGTGGCGGGGCACTCGGTGCTCAGCGGTGTCGTCGCGTTGGCGCAGCGCGCGCAGCCGCTCCAACTCATGTGGAAGCACGCGCTAGCACGCATGCGCGTGCACGCGTTGGGCTGTTGTTAGCGTAGCACTTGCACCATGGTGCGCGGGCTCAAGTCGCTCATTGCCAAGACTAGTCCCGGCAAGCTCGTCAAGGCCAAGCAGTACACGTGCTACCGCGCGACCACCGAGGCCGGCCGGCCGCGCGGCGCCAAGCTGCGCGGCGTCGCGCGGCTCCTCGAGGCGCACGTCTTCTCGAGCGGCGAGCTGCCAAAGCAGACCGACGGCGGGCCCTCGGGCTACGCGGGCGGCAAGTTCTGGGGAGGCAACGGCTACAAACGCGGGGCTGCGGTCGACGCGCAGGTGTCTCGACTCTCAAAAGCGAGCGCCAGCGCGCGCCGCGGCGCGCGCAAGCTGCAGCTGACCAACCACGTCTTCGACGCGCTGGCGTACCACAAGCTCGAGCCCATCGAGGCGCAGCGCGTGGTGCTCGACGAGCGTCGCGGGCTGGCGACGGCCGTGGACATTCTATGTGTGAACAAGGAGCGTGCCGACGAGATCGTACTTGTAGAACTGAAGACGGGCTACCGCGGCGATCGGTCGGCGCCGGTGCGCAACCTATCGGGCGTGGCCATCAAGATGAGGGCGCCGCTGACGACGGCGCGCGATTGCGCACTTCACCGACATTTGGCACAGCTGGCGGCGACGCACGCCCTGTTCTTGCAGGAAACCTCCACGATCAGGGCGCTCGAGAAGAAGGGCGTGACGCGCGTCGTGGGACTACTCCTGTACGTTACGCCTGCGGCCTCGGAGGTGCACGCCCTTGAAGATTGGTGGTGCAGGCGCGGCACGGCGATCCTTGACCGACTCGCGGCCGCATAACCCTTGAACGTGGATGTGGATAGATAGAGCAGCGCGCGCACGCGCGCGTGTGTGTGTGTGTGTGTTCAAATGACCGCGGTCTTGCCCGCCGACGCCAATATGACCCTTGTCGCACTCATGCTGAGCCGTCGGCTCGCCGAAGACGCACCAGAGGTGGGAGTCACGTCCTCAAGCGCTGAGGAATTTTGGGCGACCATGTTCCTGGTCGTCGTGATCATCTTGGCACTGTGCATGATCTGCGCGTGCTGCGGCCTCTTCGCGCAAATGATGGGCTGCGGGTCGTTCTTGACGCAATATTTACTGTCGTGCTTCACAGCAATCTCGCGGTTTTGCACCAGCTGCTGTAACAGCTCAACGCCCAAGGCGAGCGTGGTTTCCCCAGATCCCCCTTCAGAGGCCAAGGTCATCGGTCCGGCGAAGCTCGGAACGAGCGAGGAGCTCGCGCCCCTTCGTCCCAAGAATCGAGACGCTGCAGAATCACCCCCAAAAGACTACACCTGTTGCGGCTTCGAGCTGCCCTGTCTCGCGTGGTTCTCCGTGTGCGGGTGCTCGTTCGTCGGCTGCGCCTGGCTGACAACCTGCTGGAAGCGAGGCTCTGGCGAGGGTGGCGATCGACGGAATCGGAGAGAGTCACCAAACGGCGGGCTCTCCTTCATTCAAAATCTGTTCACGTGCTGGCGATGCTTTGGGCTCCTGCCAAGCTGCTGCCCAGCGCAGTACGAACTGCCGAGGCCGCGTCGCAATGCGGCCGTGGTGGCGCCCAAGGCACCACCACCACCACCACCACCACCAGTCGAAACGCCCAAGCCACCAGCGGTGCCGGTTGTGCAAGGCGAGCCAGTGTACTTCGTCGATACGGCACCTCGACCGATGCCGGCCCTGAACTTGGCGCAGTAAACGATAACGTGTAGTGTGACCGTTTCATTAAAAAAGCACTCACACACACGCGCACACGCATGGGTGCCGACGTCTACAGGCCGCTGCCGCGCGACCTCGACGCACGCGTGCGTGAGCTCCTCCATCTTCTGACAACTGCCATTCTTGAGCGCAAGGAGGCCATCGCTAACGAGTTTCGCGCAAAGCCACCCTTGCGTCAATTTGGCGACAGTGCGCGTCTGGGCGCCGCCTTTCCACCGCCGGTGCAGACCGTCTGGGACTCCTACCTCGAGACTGGCGCGCTCGAGCCAACCGGAGCGATACTGCGGTACATGCACGCGAGACTCGTGAACTATCAAGACCGCCTCATTCGCCTCAGGCTCCGGTGCACGAGGCTGGAGGAGCGTCTCGACCAGCTGCGCAACGAGTGGTACGTGCGTCAGGCGACGGGCGCGCTCGCGAGCGATCCCGCGGACCAGACCCGCGACGCGCGCACCGACCGGGCGTACCGCGCGCACGAGCACCACCTGCGCACAGCGCAGCCCGACGCGACGCGCGAGCTCGAGGCACGATTTGGCGCCTCGAGTTTGTCGGCCTCCCCACCACCGCCCAGGCGCGCAGTCGACTTTTTTGACGACGAGCTGGAGAAGGAGTTCAAGCTGCAACGAGGTGGCTTGAGGGTTGAGGAGACCAACCTGGCGGCGGAGTGGGCTGTGGAGTTCGATTCGCACGTTGACCCGCTGCGCATGCACCGAATGGGACCGTCCACGGGCCTCGACGGCATTCCCGTCAATGCAATGCCGCACCCATTCATGGCCTCCAAGGAGGCAATGGAAGCCATCGAACGTGGTCTAGACAATTACAACTACGAGACCAAGCGCAAACTGGACCGGTGGAGTTACCAGCTCGAGAAACACCACACCGACATTCTCACAGCGCGCGTGCGCGCAAACCTGGCCTCCAGCGCAAGGCAGTACCATCGCCTGAGCCAGCGCGCAAGTGAACACGAGGACGAGAACGACATTCGCAAGGCCGAGCGCTACCTGCAGGACACGCTGGAGCCGATTCAGAAAACGTACGAGGACATGCTCATTCGCGCCATGGAGCGACTGTCAGGACTCTATGAGTTTCGATCAGAGTGGGACGTGCGGGCCCACGTAAAGGGAGAGACCGACAGCCCACTCGACGACGATTCACTTTGGGAGCTGATCGAGGAAAAGGAGATCTCCATCATCGAGCGCGATCGGGTCGCACGGAAGATGCGCGACGCGCTGGGCAAGTGGGGACCGCAGCTCGCACTGTACGACTCGTTGGCAAACCGCTTCATGGAGGCCTCCGAAATGCGGAGCATGCACGACGCGGATCCTGAAATGGAAACCGCGATTGCACCCCTGGCCCCACGCTTTCTGCAACTCTTCATGTCGACGCCCTGGCACGAGCGCAACCACCGCGGCAGTCTGGGCGTCGACGAGGCCGCCGTCCGCATCCAATCGTGGCTGGTCGGGTTGGCCCGCACACGGGGTGTGCAGATCGACGCGAATCCGGTGAATTCTGGGAGGCAGCAGGCGGAGCCGCCATCGTGGTCGTGGGATCAAAACGAAAACGACCACTGGCGACCGATGCTGCCGCACCGCATCCGCTCCATGCCACCGCTGCCAACGATTTCGGTTGCCGCCAAGGCGGCCGTTGCCGCGTTACGGCGACGCGCGCTGGCGACGAGGGCATTGCGCTAACGTTGTGTGCACACGGTTGGAAATTGTGTGTGCGTGGGTGTGTGCGTGGGTGTGTGATAAATCGCACCGATGACGCCGCATAGGCGCTCGGAGGGTGCAGTCATGCTGATTTCAGTGGTGCCTGCAGCGGGTAGCCTCGCGGTGGTACGCGAGGGAAGTAGTAACCGGGGTCATTCTCCTCATCATCACCACGCTTCAAACGCGCTTGTAACACCCATGCCCTCATCAGACACTCCCACCACAACAACACATGCGACAGTTTCCGAACCAATTTTCCCGCCCCCTCCACCACCGTCGCCCTCTCGCGACCATACCGAGCCCTCAGATTCCCCCCCGGCTGCCACGAGCTGCAGCAGCAGCAGCGACTTTGAGCTCGAGAGCAACAGCAGCGACGACAGCATGCACACGGCCCCCGAGCCCCCTCCACCACCACTCCCGTGCTCACCCTTTGTGAGCATGCAAAAACGTCTCAAAGACATCGCGGTGCGCAACGTCATGCTCCTGCGACGCGCCAGGCTCGTTCACGCCAGGATGATGGCTGCGCACACGACGGGTCCGTTTAGTGCTGCTTCAACGAGTGATGGTGCCGAGATCCCCGCGACTCTTTTGCCGATACCAAGCCCTCCTCCGCCATCGCCAGAGTCGACGACTTGCACACCTTTAAGTACGTTTCCATGTGCTCCTGCACCAGAGGTGGTGCCAGAGTCGCGTCTTGAGGAGGAGGTTCGGGAGCTGGTGGCGCGGGTGCTGGCGTCGGTGGTGTGATGACGAGCGGCTGGTCACGCGCCGCGCGCCACGACGACGCGTCGTAGCCCGTCGCGCGCCAGGCTGCTGCGAAGGCCTCGCGCTTCTTAAGTTCGTGGTAGCGCTTCTGATACACGTACTTTGACGTCTTCATGCGGTGCTGCTCCGCCTGCTTGAGGATGACCCGGCCCAGGTTGCTCGGCCGAAAGGTGAAGTTGACGTACCGCGCCTTGGTTTTGAGTGTGCGCGTGCGTTTGACCACGCGTGTGAAGAGGCCGCCTCGGCTGTAAAATTGATAAACGCCACCCTCCATGGTCTCGAAGTCGTCGAGAAAGTCGAGATCGCCAACGTCGCTGGACCGCTCGGCTGTGAGGTCGCTCAGCACCTCGTGCGCGTGCAAGTCGATCTCCTTTGGCGTATCGATCGGCTCCTTGAGCTGAGACAGGCGCACGATGATGTTTTGGGCATCCTCGAGAGTCTGCGCGTCTTCGGTAACCGCAAGTAGCTCAAACGGGTCCTCGTCGACCCCAAAGACGACGTTGTCCAGTGTTTCGGTGAGACACTTCTTGCTCACGACGTGCGCCTTGGCGCGCTCCCGCTCACGACGCTTGGCCTCAATCTGCTCCGCATTCTCTGGATTGACGTACCACCACCGGCGGCTGCAGCGCCTGGAGGCGACGGGAGTGTTCTCGTAGCCCATCGCCGCGGCTACGCGCCTCCAGTAGGCCTCGTCGCCGATGCCAAACAGAGTCGAGCCGCCGGAGATGCCACCACGCCGGTTGAGCGGCGCGTCAAACTCGGGCGAAAATAGAATTTGAATCAACCGCTTGTCCTCGTCCTCCGTCCACCTCATCGTCGGCTTGCCGCTGCTGCTACCGCGGCGGCGCTTGATCGGCGGCGTCTCCATCACCACCGGCGGCGTCTCCACCACCGGCGTCTCCACCACCACCGGCGTCTCCGCCACCGGCGGCTCCGCCACCACCGGCGTCTCCGCCACCGGCGTCTCCGCCACCGGCGGCAATCCCTCGAGCAGCGCATTGTGTGCCGCCGCCGCGTGTCTGCCCGCCTCCTCGGCCGTGGCGTAGCTTCCAAGGTGCACCCAGCTCGAGTTGCCCACTGGGACGCGTGCCTGATACTGCTTGCGGTTTCTGTGGGCGTGGTCTGACGCCGATGCCCTGACGACACCATAGTACCCCATCTTGGTCGTGTCCGACGGTATTGGTGGCGGTAAGACTGCTGGCTCCGCCGCCAGAAGGCGCGCCTTCAAGGCGGCGTTTTTTCCTCGGTGTTGCGGATTCGGGCCGAGTCGCAAGCGCTGCTTCTCTGCTGCGCACTTCATCGCTTCGTACCGCTTCGTGGGCTTTGGGTGCCGCTTCGGTGTGCTCATGACTCCGGCACGAGGTTGTGTGGACGAGGCGTTGAGTGCGCTGGCGCGGCGGGTTGGTTAGCGCGCGCGCGTGGCGGGAGTTTGTTTGAAGGCTGCGCGCGCACACAGCAAGCGGCCGCCATCCCACTCACCCAAAAAAGGGTGAGTGGCGTTTAGTGCTCGCGTTTGGCGCCCGACCCAACGTGAACGCTGCGTCAAGTGCTCGCTTTTCTAAACCTGCCCACAAAAAGCCGATTCTAATTCTAAACATTTCTCACTTTTTTTGAATCGTTCTCTCTTTTTCCAAAGGGCCACCAAGTGCTCGCTTTTGCGTGTCAAACTTGCACGTGCAAGTTTGTTACGTAAATGGCAGTAAACTTGCACGTGCAAGTTTG